>Ga0207422_1000366_pt1 | contig 153390 bp, 125 predicted proteins | sample MarCyaLeptolynsp_FD_187757 | JGI IMG/M metagenome (GOLD analysis project Ga0207422, IMG submission 187757) | Marine cyanobacterial communities from Panama - species 1 Leptolyngbya sp. (SPAdes) | ecosystem: Environmental > Aquatic > Marine > Unclassified | place: Panama: Panama City | collected...
CAGCCGAAGACCCAGAGTTTGAGACTTTCTACACGAAAAACATCCTATTGAATGAGGGCTTGCGGGCTTGGATGGCGCCGCAGGATCAACCTCACGAACACTTTGAATTCCCTGAGGAGGTATTGCCGCGTGGTAACGCTCTCTAGTAGTTCTGTCGCCGGTAGCGGTCGCGATATGGAGTCCACCGGCTTTGCCTGGTGGGCTGGTAACGCCCGTCTTATCGAGCTTTCTGGTAAGCTTTTGGGCGCTCATGTCGCCCATGCTGGCTTAATTGTTTTCTGGGCCGGAGCAATGACTCTTTTTGAAGTTGCTCACTTCATCCCAGAAAAGCCTTTGTACGAGCAAGGTTGCATTCTCTTACCCCACCTAGCATCCCTCGGTTGGGGTGTTGGCCCTGGCGGTGAAGTGATTGACACCTTCCCTTACTTCGTCGTTGGCGTTTTGCACCTTGTTTCTTCTGCCGTTCTCGGCCTTGGCGGTATTTATCACGCCGTTCGCGGTCCGGAAACACTGGAAGAGTATTCTTCTTTCTTCGGGTATGACTGGAGAGATAAGAATCAAATGACAAACATCATTGGCTACCACCTCATCCTGCTCGGATGCGGCGCGCTGCTGTTGGTGTTTAAAGCCATGTTCTTTGGTGGCGTTTACGACCCCTGGGCCCCAGGTGGCGGTGATGTCCGCTTCATCACCAATCCTACCCTCAACCCGGCTACCATCTTTGGCTACCTCACCAAGGCTCCCTTTGGTGGAGAGGGCTGGATTATTGGGGTCAATAACATGGAAGATGTGATCGGCGGTCACATCTGGATTGGTCTGATTTGTATTGGGGGCGGTATCTGGCATACCCTCACCACGCCCTTTGCTTGGGCAAGACGCGCTCTCATTTGGTCTGGTGAAGCTTATTTGTCTTACAGCTTGGGCGCTTTGGCCATCATGGCATTCGTTGCTTCCTTCTTCGTCTGGTTTAACAACACTGTTTATCCCAGTGAATTTTACGGCCCCACCAATGCTGAAGCTTCTCAAGCACAAGCTTTCGTGTTCTTAGCCAGAGACCAGAAGTTAGGAGCTAACATTGGTTCCTCTCAAGGCCCGACTGGTTTGGGTAAATATCTGATGCGCTCTCCCACTGGCGAAATTATCTTCGGCGGCGAGACGATGCGTTTTTGGGATTTCCGCGGCCCTTGGCTGGAGCCTCTGCGCGGCCCCAATGGCCTTGACATCGACAAGCTCAGAAATGATATTCAGCCTTGGCAATTGCGCCGCGCAGCTGAGTATATGACCCACGCACCGAATGGTTCTTTGAACTCTGTGGGTGGCATTATTACCGAGTCGAATGCGTTTAACTATGTGAATCCTCGTGCTTGGTTAGGCACGTCTCACTTTGTTTTGGCGTTTTTCTTCTTGGTGGGTCACCTGTGGCATGCCGGTCGCGCGCGAGCTGCTGTTGCTGGTTTTGAGAAAGGGATCGATCGCGAGAGCGAACCCGTTCTTTCGATGCCCGATCTTGACTAACTTGCACGGCACATTTGGTCTCGCTCAATGAGAGACAGCAAAGACCTCCCGATCGGGGGGTCTTTTCGTGGCTCAGAGTGGCTACTCTTCCTGATTCTGCAAGCGTTGGTGAAGGGCTTGAAGAATGGCTTGGGGTTGGGCGTTATCTAAGTCTAGCTGCCGAGCAATCTGTCGGGCAAGGTTTTCATCTTGTTGTAAGCGTTGGGCTAATTCCTCAAAGGTTAAGACGATTTGTTGTTCTGTTTGAGGGGCTGTTGGCGAGTTTGGGGGGACTGCGTCAGCACCGTCATATTCCCAAATGGTATTAGTTTTGGCTTGTCGCTGAAGTTCCTGAGCGATCGCGTTGGACATGGCCCCAATTTCGACGATTTTAGGAAGATGTTGCGTTTGGTGAGCCAGGAGAACAAGGCGATCTGCTAATTCGAGGTCGGGATCGGGTGAGTTAAGCACCTGCGCGGCAAAACGTTTGAGCCAGTCAATCCAGGGAACGTGGTTTCCCTGCTCTCCCAGTTGCTCGAAAAAGCGCTGCACTCTCTGCGGTTGCCAGCCGTGGGCGACTCCTTCTAGGAGTTGAGCAAATAAAAATTCGTAGTCTGCGTCTTCGAGGGGGCGAATACTTTCTGCTTTTTCTTGTGTGATGTTGCGTTTAAAGCCCAGAAATTCCTGAAATCCCTGCCAGAAAGTTTTGCTCATTAGGTTTATTTTTGAATGGTATGTTTGGCGATCGCCGATCTTTTACAGATTCGGCGGACTTCACCTGCGCCCTCTTACCCAAAATTGTAACTTCAATTAACCTGAGTTCGATAAGAGTCTTTCCGTCCCACACGGGAGGCGATCGCCCCGACTCATCAAGTTGAAAGACCCGTTTCAAGATCTCCACATCATCCCATCTCTCGCTCCAAACGCTGCAATGCTAAGATAGCTGCCTGACGGACTTGAGGGTGGCCATCTTTAGCTAAAAACCGCAACGCAGAGAGGCTTTTGTCAGCAGGTAAATTGCCCAAAGCTTCTGCTAAGCGCTGTCGAATCAGCCAGTCGTCGGAGGAAGCAAAGCGGAGAATCTCGCCAATCGTATCCGTGGCTTTAATTTCCCCTAATGCCGAGATCGCAGCCTGTTGCAGTACCACTTCCTTACTTTTCAATGCCTCTAGCAGAACCTCCTTAGCTCGCGAATCTTTGAGGTTCCCTAGCGATACGGCTGCAGAAAAGCGGACGAGCCACTGCGTATCTTCGTAAAAAGCTCGCACCAGCGGTTCAAAAGCACGACTGTCCTCTAAATAGCCGAGCGCTCCGGCTGCATCGGCCCGGATGCCGTAGTCCGGGTCGGTTTCGAGCAGTTCTACCAAAATTGGGTAGCATTCTTCTGTCGGTTTAACGCCGAGGGCAAAAATGGCCATAGAGCGAACCGGCAGCATTTCGTCGTAGAGAACCTTTTTGATGAGAGGGACAGCATCAACGGGAGGAACTTCTCGCAGCGAAACGAGAGCGAGAAGGCGATCTCGCGAGTTAGAACTCTCTAATTGGTTAGAAATTTTTTCTAAATCAATTTGAGTCATGGCTTTTTTATCTATTAAGAATCAGCGTTGGTGAATGCGTAATGCTTTGAGTGCAACTATCTACGAAAGATCGGTAATTGAGTCGTGCGATTTATTGATTAGCACTCTTGATTGACCAATGCCCTCTTATTTTAGCTTTTCTGTGTATTCCCTACTTCTGACATTCAATACCAATATAGAGGTTGTAGTCGAAGAAGTCTTGCCAAAATTCTCGATCTAGATTGTGACTTTCTTGAGTTGGGAAACTCAGTTTGTGCCAACGCATTGATTTCAAGCCAGCCGTTCTAAAGGCCCATTCATAGGTTTCTTTGCTTAGGTAATAGTCCTCGATTTCCATTTCTTGACCCTCAACCTGGATTTTTAAGACGATCGCCGTACCTGCTTTCATCGGTTCAGAAATGATTTTTTGAAACCCATATTTTTCGCAAATCCCATAGGTTTTCGGAGATTGTTGAACATTATTATTGATTGCGATAAAGCGTCCGCTGGGTTTGAGGTTGGCGTAAATCGTTTCACAAATTTTTAGAAGTTGTTCGGGCGATCGCGCGTGGTTGAGAACATAAGAGGCAACAACTAAGTCAAAGGTGCCGATTTTACCAAGGTCGAAAATATCATTAACAAGATATTCAATTCCTAGTCTATCTTGACTTTCTTGGTTTCTAGCAACAGCAAGCAATCCCTGAGACAAATCGACTCCGACAACTTTAGCGGCCCCTTTTTGCTTAAATTTTCTTGTAAAAAAACCTTCCCCACAACCTAAATCGAGGACTGATTTATTGCTTAGATCGCCAATCAGGTTGAGGTAGCAGTGTGGGAGAATGTTAACTTGCTTGGGTGAAGTATAGAGCTGATGATAAGGCTCTACAATCTTATCGTAGGATGTTGCCATTTTTTTAACCGTTAAGGACGTTCGGATCTCTGATTGAAACAGACCCAAGAGATAGTATCGGAGAAGACTAGAGTTGTCTAATTTTTCTGCAAACAGATTGTAACTTTCCTTAATATTGAAAGCCAATTACCAAGGTTGCAGGAGAGCGGGGTATGATAGTAAACGCTCGCACTTTTGTTGAGCGGGTTAATTTTTATAGGCGGTGAGATGAGTGTCTTTGATGCTCAAATCGCGATCGCCAAACTCCTAACTCTTTCCAATCGTAAGCTTGTGATAGACTTATCTGCTCTTTTTGAGTTTTCTCGGAATCATTGCGTTGCCATCTGCTCTTTTCTCGTTCCGGCAATTTTACTGACAACTCTACAAACTTGTCTGTTTCGGTGGATGAAGCGCCCTCAACTGCAGGTTGTATGCGCGGGTTTTTTAGCAAGTACCTTAGCTGGGGCGATTGTCTTGCACGTTTTAACTTGGGTTGCGATTGGCGTACTGACTCCGGTAAGTTTTGTTCTTCTGGGTTTGGGAAGTGTTTGTCTGGTGCTAAATGCTGGGGCGATCGCCTATCCTCAAATCTCGTCTCGCTTGCGATTTCCTATACAAGATCGTTACAAGTTTAATTAAGGCGGAATCTTCGAGCGATCGCGCTCGGCTAGCGAGAAGCTGAACCAGATGTGTGTTGGGGCGCTCCTAAGTTGGGTGGTTCGTACTGTAAAAGTTGAGGAGCGCAGCAGGGAAACTGGAGTGCGGTCAGATGTGTCATGGCCTGGTCGATGCTGGGGTAGCTGAGAGTAGCGCCACACAGGGCCGCGATCGCTAAAACGAGTCCTTTGATTGTCGAGAGATCCCCCCAATGTTTGGCGAGGGAGTCCCAGCCGATTGTCGAAATTTGAATGAAGGGGAAGGCGGGATGCATGGCTAATACGAGATTGAGAGACGGGTAAGAAATAACAGGGTCGTGCATTCGGAAATCGCTGAACTCAATACTTCTAATATGAAGGATTCATGAAGTTGAGTCCGCGATCGCGGCGGTTTAGACAGGTGATACCCCGGACGCAACTGCGCGATCGCAAGGACAAGCTAAGCGTGACAGGTTGAAGCGTGCGAAGTGATTCTTTGGGGTTGGGGTTGGTGACGAAGATCGCTCTGGTTCAAATCAAGCTGTTGAGAAGATGATTGGCATTTGGGCTTGATTCCGTCAGATGTGGTGCTAGAGGCCATTCCGGTTCAACATTTTTTGTCTTTAACGATTTTGCTCGGTTGAAGGTGTTTCGATCGAGGGAGGGTCTGGAAAGCCACTAAAAATTGTTTTTGGAATAGGTGTTTAATCTAGGGTCTGTCATCAGTTAGCGATACATCCCAGACTAGCCAAAGGTTCTGTCCTTCAGAACGATTTGAGGGCGATCGCTCTCAAATCTTCGCCCGGAAAGGCTTCTAGATTTAACTGATGACACGCCCTAATTAACGGGATTGAAACGTCAGTTTCTGTAGAGGGTTTGGAGCCTTTCGCAACTTTGTCGGCTTGAGAGTTGTTCAACGCAGCCATAAAGATTTGAGAGATCGCCTTCAAAGTCGCAAGCATTAAGCAATTTCGAGTTTTCCTTGGTTTAAAGCAGATTGTAGTTGTTCGACCAATGTTTGTTCGCGATCGCTCATCGCCTGACTCGTCTGGACTGCGAGGTGAAGTAAAGCCCGATCCATCGCCGAAATCCGACCCAGCGCAAAGATTTGAGAAATAATCTGCTCTAAGGTGAGAGGCTGAGAAAAAATAACGCTGGCGGGCATTGGCTGGTTGTTGAACTCTACATTTCTACTATGACGCTGAATTCTAACGTTTCCCGTGACAGCACCAGCCCTGAAAGCGTGATAATACAAGCCTTTGGTGCGTGACTGTGCCAGTTCGCGAAGCGTGACCTTTCTGGAACTTCTGGGCGATCTGCAAGGTGTAACGAAGTGACTCATTCGCTCTCAAGGGCGCGATCCAAGTCACAAAGAAGGGGAAAAGACCGTTGGCGATCCTTCCCCCAAAACCTTTCGATCCACTGCTACCAGAGACTTAGCAGGCTTTTGAAAGCTGTCTAGGTTTGAGCGAGCTGTTCTTCGACTTTTGCGATCGCTAACAAGGTTTTCAGCACCGAGTCAGGGTTGAGACTAATCGAATCAATTCCCAGTTCGACGAGGAAGCGAGCAAATTCGGGATAATCACTGGGTGCTTGGCCGCAGATCCCAATTTTGCGCCCCTTCGCTTTAGCCGTTTCAATTGCCATTTTCACCATTCGCTTGACCCCTGGATTGCGTTCGTCAAAGAGATTAGCAACCAGAGCTGAATCGCGATCGAGTCCTAAGGTCAACTGGGTGAGATCGTTGGAGCCGATGGAGAAACCGTCAAAAACATCGCTAAATTCATCAGCGAGAATAACGTTGCTGGGTAGCTCGCACATCACATAAACTTGCAAGCCGTTCTGACCTCGTTCCAGTCCGTATTGAGCCATCTGTGCTAAAACCTGCTCTCCCTCTTCCGGCGTGCGACAGAAGGGAATCATGGGAGTGATGTTGGTTAACCCCATTTCGTCTCGCACTCGCTTCAGTGCTTTGCACTCTAGGGCGAACGCAGCGTGATATTTGGGATCGGTGTAGCGAGAGGCTCCCCGCCAGCCCAGCATGGGGTTTTCTTCGACCGGTTCAAAGTCCCGGCCGCCGAGGAGATTGGCATATTCGTTGGATTTGAAATCGGACATCCGCACGATAACGGGTTTGGGGTAGAAGGCGGCGGCGATCGCGCCAACTCCTCGCGCGAGCTTGTCAATAAAGTACTGGGATTTGTCGCTGTAGTGCTGGGTGAGTTCGGCGATTTTGGCTTTCACGCTGTTTTCGGCCAGCTCATCGAAATTGAGCAAGGCGAGGGGATGCACTTTGATATGGTTGGCAATGATAAACTCCAAACGCGCTAACCCCACCCCATCAACAGGCAAACCCGCGAGGGAAAAGGCTTGTTCTGGGTTGCCGATATTCATCAAGATTTGCGTGCGGGTGCGAGGGAGGGTATCGAGGAGCGTTTCTTGCACCTCAAAAGGCAGCAGTCCGGCGTAAACGCGCCCTTCATCCCCCTCAGCGCAGGAAATCGTCACCTTATGTCCGGTCGCGATCGCCTCAGTTGCATCGCCACACCCCACAATCGCGGGAATCCCCATTTCCCTGGCAATAATCGCCGCGTGACAGGTGCGTCCGCCTTGGTTGGTGACGATGGCGCTGGCTTTTTTCATAATCGGTTCCCAGTCGGGATCGGTGCGGTTCGTGACCAGGACTTCACCCGCTTTGAAGAGGTGGATGTTGCTGGGGTGGAGAATCACCCTCGCCTGTCCTTGACCGATCGCGGCCCCAATGCTGCGTCCCGTCGTCAAAATAGCGCTGCGTTCTTTCAAGGTATAAGACTTGAGGATATTGGCAGATTTTTGAGACTGGACGGTTTCTGGGCGTGCTTGGACGATAAAGAGGTCGCCGGTCAGGCCGTCTTTGGCCCACTCAATATCCATGGGGGTATACGTTTCCCGAACCTGGGAGTAGTGGGCTTCGATTTGCGCGGCCCAGCGGCCCAGTTGCAAAATTTCTTCGTCGCTTAAGCAGAATCGTTCTTGCTGCGATCGCGGGACGGGAATATTCTTGGTCAGTTTGGAACCGCCATCATCGTAAATCATGGCGATCGCTTTGCTGCCCAAACGCTTGTCTAGAATGGGCCGGTAGCCCGCTTCAAGGGTGGGTTTAAAGACCAGGTATTCGTCGGGGTTCACAGCCCCTTGCACCACATTTTCCCCCAACCCGTAAGCTGCAGTAATCAGGGCGGCATTTCTGAACCCAGTTTCCGTGTCGATGGAGAACATGACCCCGGAAGAGGCCAGATCGGAACGCACCATTTTCTGCACGCCTGCAGAAAGGGCAATACTGAAGTGGTCGAAGCCGTTATGTTCGCGGTAGGAAATGGCGCGATCGGTAAACAGGGAGACAAAACATTTGTGACAAGCTTCCAGCACCCCTTTAAACCCTTGGACGTTGAGGTAAGTGTCCTGCTGGCCGGCGAAACTGGCTTCGGGTAAATCTTCTGCGGTGGCGCTGGAACGCACAGCCACATCGGTTTCTTCCCCATAAATCCCGCACAACCGACGGTAGGCAATCTCGATCGCATCTTCGAGTTCTGGGGGGAAGTAGGTGTGCCAAATGAGCGATCGCGCTTTTCTCCCCCGCTGCTGCAAGTTTTTGAGGTCGCTGACATCGAGATCGGCGAATGTCTCGCGAAGTTTGGCTTCTAAGTTTCCCGCCTCAATAAAGGTGCGGTAAGCAGCAGCAGTGACGGCAAACCCGGTCGGAACATTAATTCCTTTGGGTTGTAACTGTTGAATCATCTCTCCGAGAGAAGCGTTTTTCCCTCCCACTAAGGCGATATCATCGAGGCCAACTTCATTCAGCCAGAGAACAAAAGACTGTTCTCGCACGCGCTGGCTCGATCTGGCAACAGCAGTGGTAATCATACGTCTGGCTCCTTGTTTTTGAGCAATGTGATCGGATCGGCCGCTTAACCTAAGCGTCGATTGCAACCATCAATGGGCTGACTTTTCTAGCCGAAAATACTCAGCTATCGACAAAAAATTTTCGATTTCTAGCTTGTCGCTACATGAAACGTCTTAACGCAAATATGTTGCGTTCTCTTTGGCAGAAAATCGGAAGCAAAAAGAAAACGATTCGAGCAAACAGCGCGATCGCAACTTCTTCTATTTTTTCTGACAAATTAATCGATCGGCTTAATTTCAATGCAAGCATTCAGACGATCGCGAATTGCGATCGGATCGTACGCTAACGGAATTGAAATTTGTCGTTAGTTGTTCGGGTAAACTTGAATTTCAAAACCCCTAGACACCTGTCAATTAATATGCCAGAGTTAACACTAACACCCCGATGCTTCGAGGTAAAAACTCATGAAAACTAATAGCTAAAACACCTTGGGAGGTAGTAGAGAACACTCGTTTTGCTTGCTCGACCTACGCCCAAGAATGGCAGCAAGCGACGCGACTTCAAAATCGAACTCTTTCAAAGGTCGGAAATGAATTCACCTACAATTCTGCTGGCTTTTCACTGCAAGAATTGATTTATTACTTCCTATATTTCTATTTTAAATAATTTATTTTGGATCGACTGCTATTTATGAAAAGTTTGTAACAAACCCAAAATATAGCGTTACTCGCATTTGTGAGGGAGTCGGGGGACAAGAAGAACATACGATGGGGATTAACCGAGTTTCTGCCGTTCTTTTTCGGCGAAAGTCTTATTCTGTCATCAGTCAACAGTTATCAGTTTCCCCAATTCCCCGACTCCCCACTCCCTCGCCGTCAGGTGCTATTAACTGATAACTGACTTTCCCGAAGTGGTTTTTAGGAGTTCTCTCTCGCAATTAATCGCCAATCCGGAGACGTGGCTCCGAGTTCCCGACTTGACTCTAGATCGAGCTGCTCCCACGCGGAAGAGCGCAATAAAAGGTAAGGCTGCTCGACCGTTTCCCAAATTTGCTGAAGTCGATCGAGGGGTTGGGCAACGATGAGGCGATCGCTATAAAAAGACAAAGCTTTGGAGCGGCTCTCCAGTTCGGTATAAACGATCTGCTCTGCTGGCGTGTTGCGAGCAATTAAGTCCGCAACCGATTTCACCGAGCGATCCATCTCCATTCCCCACATCCAATAGGGAGAACTGGCCAGTAGCAGCAGCGAAACATACATTCCCCAAAATAATACGGTTGTAAATTGCCGATCTTTTCGCTCGATGGAAACGGCAACCACCGCTAAAGTGAGGGCGACAGAGGCAAGCGTGAGTACAAAAGAGAAATTGAAATCCGGCGCGATCGCCACCGCAAGACAAGCAACCGTTGCGCCCAACGACAAAATTGCGAACATGCCCGCCCAAGCAGTGGGGTAAGAGCGACGGCTGGGGAGATTTTGAGCTTCAGACAGAGCCGCTCCCCCCGCTAAAGCCAGCACCGGATAAATGGGGAGGACGGCTCCCGCAAGACTCGCTCCGCTCAAAGAAATAACCGGCAAGTAAACGCCACTCCAAAGTAAAACAAGCTTGGCCCACGACCAGTTCCAATACTTCTGGGCTAAAGACAAGCCCCCCACCGAAAACAGCAACCACGGCCAAGCTTCGGTCAAAATATTCTGACAATAGAACCAAACAGGGAGACTGGGAAGATCGAGCGCAGATGCGTTCTGGGTCAGAATTCGACTGACAAACTCGCTCGAAATCGGCTTCTGGGAAACAGATAGCCATTGGGCAACATACCAAAGGGTTGCCGAGCCACTTCCCAGAGCAGCCCCCAACCAGAAGAAGGGGGAACTCAAGAGTCGGGGGGTATCCAGCGCGAGAAACAATAGCGCGATCGCGCTCGCCAGCAGGGCAATTTTGCCATCGATCAGCCCCAACCCGCCCAAACTCATTCCCACCCCCAAACTCCAGCGCAAATCGCGGCGCGATCGCAAAATGCACAACATGGCACACAAAGAAAAGCAAAGAATCGGGCCCCCCAGAAGTGCCAAGCGCCCAAAACGCCAGATCGGGACGAACAGTAAATAGATTAAAGCAGAGAACAAAGCTGGAGCGCGGCTGGGGAAGATTTCTCGACCGATCCCGTACAGAAGGGGAACCGATAGGGCCGCTAGTAGCGCTCCGGGCAATCGCGTTGTCCATTCATTCGCTCCCCCTATCGCATAAAACCAAGCCACTAAACCGGAAAAAGGTAAGGAGCCGCTCGCCGTTGTTTCGTTTGTCAAGGCGGCCAGCCACAGGTCAAACCGTCCTTCCGCCGCCAGAAAAATTTCTTTTGCCCCTTGTGCCACCATCTCGATCTCGCGATCGCTCAGCGGCAAACTCCCCAAATTCGTCCCGAATAACGCGACTGCCGCCAGGAGTAATCCGCCGCCCCACATCCATTCCAACCACAGAGAACACCCCTGTCTCTTGTCCCTCGAACAATCCCACGCAAAAATTTGACGATTCATAACTCGCTCTCAACTCTTAATGGCTGCTTTCGCGCCAGCAATAGGCATCCTCCCTCATCTTGGGTTTTCTGGAAATCCCAATGCTAAAATACGGCAGTGAACGAAAATCTCTCATAATCTTTCTTCACTTTCCGATATTAAACTGAAACAATTTGCAACTTATTACCAGCTTAAACCTAAAAAAATATTTGACACCCTCAATCCGTCTGAACCGCAACTTAAACTTTCTAGAGTCCGCTAGCTCGCTCGTCAATACCTGCGCCTATCAAGCCTATGGACGGATCGTTTGAACTGACCTTACAAATTGCGATCGCCGTACTTGCCGGAATTGGCGCCCAAGTTTTTGGAGAATCCGTCAAAGTACCCAGCATCGTCTTTTTGCTTTTATTTGGAATTTTCTTAGGCTCCGATGGTTTGGATATCCTGCATCCTCACGAACTTGGAGTCGGCTTAGAAGTCCTTGTCGCCCTTGCCGTCGCCATCATTCTCTTTGAAGGCGGACTCAACCTAGAATTGCGAGATTTAGGACGAGTCTCTGGCAGTTTGCGAAACCTGGTAACGATTGGCCCCCTCGTCGCCTTACTCGGCGGCGGGATGGCGGCTCATTGGCTCAGCGAATTTCCCTGGTCGATCGCCTTCCTGTACGCTTCCCTCGTGGTTGTCACCGGCCCCACGGTCATCGGTCCTCTCCTCAAACAAGTCGCCGTCGATCGTCAAGTCGCCACCCTTCTGGAAGGAGAAGGCGTTTTAATCGATCCAGTTGGTGCAATTTTAGCGGTTGTCGTTCTCGATACAATTCTCAACAGCGATGCCGTTCCCTTAGAAATTATTAGCGGTTTAGGGTTGCGCTTGGGCATTGGCGCAATCATCGGCGCGATCGGAGGATGGCTGCTGAGCTTATTTCTCAAGAAAGCAAACTACCTATCCGAAGAACTCAAAAGTCTCGTGGTTCTAGCCGGGGTTTGGGGGTTATTTGTTTTAGCGCAAAGCGTTCGTAGCGAGTCTGGGTTGATGGCAACTGTCGTATCGGGAATTGTATTGAGGGCATCCTCAATTCCCGAAGAGCGGATGCTGAGACGTTTCAAGGGACAACTAACGGTTCTAGGCGTTTCGGTTTTGTTTATTTTGCTAGCAGCCGATCTCTCCATCGACAGTATTTTTGCTCTGGGTTGGGGAAGTCTCCTAACCGTATTCGCCCTCATGTTTATTGTTCGCCCCATTAGCATAGTCGCTTGCACTTGGAATAGCGGTATGAACTGGCGGCAGAAATTTTTCTTGGCGTGGGTTGCCCCCAAAGGAATTGTTTCCGCTTCAGTCGCTTCGCTCTTTGCCATTTTGCTAGCGCAACAGGGGATCAACGGTGGCGAAGCAATCAAAGCCCTAGTTTTCCTAACCATTATGATGACCGTCTTCATTCAAGGGCTTTCTGCCCGCTGGATGGCCCGATGGCTCAAAATTACTTCTTCAGAGGCAACGGGAGCTGTCATTGTTGGCTGTAATGCTCTAGGGCGTTTAATCGGTCGCCTTTTTCAAGAAGAAGGGGAATCTGTCGTCGCGATCGACACCGATCCCGAAGCCTGTCAAAAAGCGAAAGACGATCATTTGCAAGTTTTCCAAAGCAGCGGTCTCGACCCGGATGTTTTAGAAGAAGCGGGTATCGAATCAATTGGCACGTTCCTGGCCCTAACCAGCAATGGAGAAGTCAACCTCGTTTTGGCTCAGCGAGCGGTTGAGGAGTTTAACCTACCTCGCGTTTTGGCCATCTTTCCCTCCCATCCCCAGACGAAGCAAACGGCGACCAAAACGAATAAAGCCAAAGTGAATCAAGCTTTTGTCTCTCAATTGCCCATTAAAACGTGGAATCAATATCTCGACGATCGGCAAGTCAAGTTAGGACGCACTGTTTTGAAAGAAGAGGGCTTAGCTTTTCAACAAGCTCATCTTCAAGCTTTAATTCGAGCGGGGGAACTCCTGCCCTTGTTGGTGCGGCGCAAAGATTATTTACAAGTTGTCAATGCCTCGGAAGATTGGCAAGCCGGTGATGAAATTACCTACTTGCTCCACGATCCCAGACCCAAGCTGTTGAAGCGCCTTTCTGGAGGAACTCAGGCCTCTCGCCTCGTCTTGGAGAAGTTGCCCGAAGTTGAAGAAATTCCCGTTTCGACTGAAAGCGCTCAAGTGGCCACAGAACTGATGCCTAACCCCTGAAATGGTTCAACGGCGGCGAGAAAAGCGGGACGAGCCTATTATCATTGGTCAAGTTCTGCAAGTAACCAGTATCATATGATGAACATATTTGGACTTCGGAGATTGCAATTATGGATGTTAAGTTAGTGCTGGCAGTTTTGACGGGAGTGTTTATCGTTGCAACGCTGTTCTTTGGGACGCAGAATGGATTTTACGATTCAGATCGCTACCACGGCGATGGTTCTGCCCACTAGGGATTTACGATTGCTGCGATCGCTGACAGGAGGTAAGGTTTTTCTGCCTGTTGCGTTAGCGAGATCGCGCCATCCATCCCTCATTCTGGGAGGGAAATATGAGTTCAACTCGTCTAGACTTCTCGAACCCTCACAACCAGCTTTCTTGTTTTACGTATGGTAGCGGCCATCGGGACGAGGGAATTTGTTTATTGGTACAAATGGGGCCGCATCGCATTCTCCTCGACTGTGGCTTGGCGGAGCCGCTGCCCTTCTCCTCAGCCACAGAACCGCCAGCCGATTTAGCGATCTGCAGCCACGCCCACTCCGACCATGCCCAAGGCCTGCAAGGGCTTCACGCCCTTTTTCCTCAAATGCCAATTTATGCCAGCGAGGTAACAGCCCAGTTACTGCTGCTCAACTGGCTTGAATTAACTGAGAATATTCAGCAATTTTGCCAAATTCTACCCTGGAGATCGCCCGTTGAACTCTTGGAGGGACTGACCGTTGAATTGATTCCTGCCGGACATTTACCCGGAGCTGCAGCAATTGTGCTGGCCTACGCAACATCCCAGCGAACTTACACGTTACTGTATACGGGAGATTTTTTTCTCTCGAATTCTCGCCTAACAGACGGGTTATCTATCGAAGCCGTTCGCGGCTTAAGTCCTGATGTTCTAATTATCGAAGGAAGTTACGGAACGGCAAGGCATCCGCGCCGACGACAGCAGGAAAAGCAACTCGTGGAGCAGATCGATCTCGCGATCTCCAATCGCACTTCTATTCTGCTTCCCGTTCCTCCTCTCGGTTTGGGACAAGAAATCTTGATGCTGCTGCGCTCCCACCACCAATTTACCGGACGAGACTTAGATATTTGGGTTGCCGGTCGGGTTGCCACCACCTGCAATTGCTACCTAGAACTTTTGCCTCACCTTCCCACTGCCGTACAAAACTTTGCCAAACATCAACCGCTCTTTTGGGACGAACAGGTTCTTCCTCGCTTGCGTCGCGTTTCTTCCACGGTGGATGGAGACTTTCAGTACCCCTGCATTCTTTTAACGGACGATTTGGCGAACTTCCGGCAATATTTAACGCATCATTCCGAACAGTGGCTTGTTTTGTTGCCCCAGCACCCTCGTGACGACGAAGCAGTTGCCTGCGATCGCCTGTTGGCAGAATTTCCCCAATTACAAATTCGCACCTATTTCCTCGCCGAACATAGCGACGGACGCAACACAACACAATTAATTCATAATATTCGTCCCCAGCACGTTGTTTTTGTTCACGGTTCTCCAACCAATCTGAGCGATTTAACTAGCATAGAAGAGTTGCAAAATCGCTACCAACTACACTCGCCAGCAGCGGGAACCCTCGTAGAGCTTCCGCTGGGCGAAACGTTTATTCAACCGATCTCGCCAGCACCCACTTATTACGAAGGAGAAGTGAGCGAACTCGAAGCGGTGGTGAACCTGATTCTTCCCAGCGCGATCGCCGCCGATCCTCACTGGAGTCATTTTGCCGATACGGGATTAATCGAAGCGCGCTGGCAAGGAGAAGAGTTGGTCTTGCGCGGCCTTTCTCAGCGAGAGCTTTTAAGTCAAAGCAACAATGCCAAAATTGCGAGGGATGTAGATTGTTGTGGCAACTGTCGCCACCAGCGAAGCCAACGCTGCTGGAACCCGGCTTCTCCCCTGTATGGCTTTAAAGTGACTCCAGAAGGCTATTGTCCGGCCTTTGAAACAGCTATTACCGAACGGTAGCCAATTACGATCTCCCTAGAAGGCGAAAAAACAGGAATCTTTACAACTCTCGATCTGACTCGGAGGTTCGGGGATTAATCTGTTCGGCTTCCGGACAATCGTCCGCGATCGCCAGCTCAATTTTCCCTCGGGTGACAGAAGCCAGTTTTCGCGAGATCGAGCCAATACTATCCAGGCGCATCATTTCTTCCCAGGAACTGACCTCATCATCCTCTTCAACTTCATAGCGAATGGTAACTAAATCCCCCTCAATATCAATAATGCAAGCATTTTCGATCCAACGTTGCTGATCCCGCAAGAAAAGACAAACCTCATGACCATCAGCACACAGTTGATAAATCTTGCGGTGTAGCATGGGCAACTTCTCCCGATCTGATTTTCTTTCTAATTTGTTTGCCAGCGGTCGAGAAAACTCAACAAGAATAGTCTACTTAGACAATTGAGGTAGTCAGTTTCAGAACAGCCCAGCAATAGAATGTTCGCCAGTTTAACCAGTGGCTGTCCAAAACCTTAATGCTATTGTGGCACAAACCGGCAGCAAAGCGTTGAATCCAGGCACATCCTTTCAGGTTTTGTGCGATCTCAGACAGCATGATTTGTCAGAATCGAGCAAATTTGAGCGCAAACTTCATCAGGCTGCTCGAGCATCGATAAATGACCGCAATCCGCGAGTTCGATGACATTTGCCCCGCTATTGCGAAACAGGCCGTGAAAGCTAGCCAAATGCAGTACGTATTTGGGTTCCATCACTTTATCCTGTGCGCCCGCGATAAAATAAACAGGTTGCTTGAGTCGGGCAACTACTTGAGGTAGGCGGTGTACCTCTGCTTCAGTTGTCGTTTCTAGCAGCGAACCTAAAGCTGCGCGAGCATCAGCGCTCACAAAATCAATGACTCGCTGTCGCCCCCAACGGCGCTCCAGCGGGCGAGCAACCATCGCCCTGACAAATAACAGATCGATCAAAGGAATGCGGGACAGCCAAAGCGGACGGTGTTTCACTAACTGCCGTCCAGCCGAACGAAACCGCTCAAATTCTTCCTTAAGATAAATGCCCCCCCCAGAGTTCAAACAGATAACTCCCCGAATTCGGTCGCCAAAGCAGTCAGCACTCCAAAGGGCAATACTCCCCCCCAAGGAGTGACCGATCAGCCAAGCACGATTGATTTCTAGTGCTTGGAGCAATATTCCGAGATCTTCAGCATAAGTGGCGAGATTATAGCTGCGGGACACCGGAGAACAGTCCGGGGTTCGGGAATTGGCGGGTCGAGAGTTCGATTGCACTTGCGAATCACCAAACCCTCGTAAATCGTAAATCAGACATTGATAGTTCTCAGAAAAGCGCTCGATGAGCGGTTGCCAATACTGACGGCTCAACAACCAGCCGTGGATAAACACCAATATGGGAGAAGACAGATTGGAAGTGGGAGGCGTTAATTCATAAGCGTGAGGCACTCCCAAGATATCGATGATGGCCATATTCTCATCCTATCCTGTTCGTTCAGTTCTCGCGAGCTAAGCTGGAGTCAAGCTTTGAGGGCAAACTACTCACCCAACAACCGCTGTCGCACGCTCTCTGCAATTTTTTGGCCGAGATATTCGGGAATTAAACTTTCATTCGGACCGAGAAGATAAAGAATTAAGCGCGTTCTTCCCCGCCACACGAGTAGATTCGCGTTGACAACTAACAAGTCTTCTTGCCAAATAGCGTACATAACTTTGTAAAATAGCCCGGGCTGGTTGTCAGCTTCAATTAAGAGTGCGGGTAAATGGAACACCGGATCGACGTAAAACTCGGTTTCAACTTGCTCTAAACCGGCATCGAGGTTAAATTCTACTGCTAGCATCTCTTCTACCTCAAAATGACCGGCTAAGGCTTCTCGTACGGCCCGACAAACGTTGTCGGCAATTTTATCTGCCAGTGCTTTGTTACCTCGAGAGACAACGAGCTTGATAAAGACCAGCATGGGCGGTCGAATTTGGCCGTAAAGGCTGAGACTGTGGATGGTCAGTCCATAGGCAGCAAGAACTCCGAAAATATCGCTGAGCAGAAAGGATTGATTGCGGTAAGCGAAATGGAGAGCGCTTTTTGAGCCTTCTGGCTTAACTTCAATAACTGCAAGTTTGGTTTTGTAAAGCCGATAGGCTAATCGCAAATTTTGGAGTTGGACTTCGCTGCTGACGAACTGCTCGTAGAACTGAGGGAACGCCTGATTGAAGCGCTTTAACAGTCCCAGGGTAGATGGTTTTAAACCCGCAGCCATAGATAGAGGAGGAAGAAAGTTGTATTAGGTAAGGGGAGGATTGGCCGATCTCGATGGTGCTAGCACGGGACTAGCTTTGCGTCTCAATCAACAGCCTCAGTCTAAGCAATTCAAAATTAAAACTGCAAAATCGAACTGAGGGCAAGCTCAATATCCTTGGATAAGGGGATAACTTCTGCTAGCCGTCAAATCCGTTTGGTTTGAGTCGAGCTTGGGTTGAGCCAAGGGCAGATGCACTCTACAGTTGTGTTATTATCATAAAGGTTTAGGTTCAAACAGGCTTTAAATTGTATTTTGCTGAATCGACAACCCCAATACAGCGATAAAAAGCGTTTAATGCCGAGAACTTGCGGCAGTTTTGAGTAACAACATAGCCAGACTGGCATGGGTTTTTGGAAAAGCTTGTTTAGCACTCCCAATTCAGTTTCTGCCTCGCCAAAAACTCAGCAGAAACCAACAAGCGCGATCGCGACTAAGTCTCGTATCGCTTTTAGCACCGAGCGAGATATCGATCTTTATGACCTCGAAGAGCTTTGTGATGCCGTAGGTTGGGCGCGTCGTCCCCTCCGTAAAGTCAAAAAAGCACTTCAGTATAGTTTCCTCGTTGTGTCCATGTGGGAAGAGCGAGGAGCAAAGCGGCGTTTAATTGGTTTTGCTCGCGCCACCTCAGATCGCGCTTTCAACGCCACAATTTGGGATGTCGTCGTTCACCCTCAGTTCCAAAATCAGGGTTTGGGTAAAGCTCTGATGAAGTACACCATCCAGCGCTTGAAAAGCGAAGACATCAGCAACATTACCCTCTTTGCCGATCCGCAGGTGGTTGATTTCTATCGTCGCTTGGGATTTCTCCTCGATCCGGAAGGAATTAAGGGAATGTTTTGGTATCCTGATTAATCTTAATATTCAAAATTTAAAAATGTGCTATAATATAGCATCTCCGGGATGTAGCGCAGCTTGGTAGCGCGCCTGCTTTGGGAGCAGGATGTCGCAGGTTCAAATCCTGTCATCCCGATTGCCAAGTTCAATGCCTGACTTGCCCAAACGCAGCAAGGCGATCGCTAGGTGGAACTATTGCGAATGAGTTCAAGTCTCGAAGATGTGTCGAGAATAAAGATTTGCAGGTTCTTAGAGAATTACTATCTAAGGCGAGCGAGTATATCTAGACTATTGTTTGAGGACAAAAAACATGATGAAATCGCTAATACGGTGGGGAACGACCCTTGGTTTAGTCGGAACGACTCTGGTGGGAACGGTTTTAGGCGGCAATTGGCAAGCGCTGGCCTTGTCTGAAGAGGAAATCTTAGAACAGTTAAAATCAGTCCCGGTCTTTACGGTGACAGATAATCAAGGCGCTCCGTTGGTTGCATCTTCTGGAGAACAAGGCTCAGTTGCGGGGGCTTTCATCAGCCAGCAAGACGCTTTAGCCTTTATTGAAAAACTCAAGCAGGAAAATGCCGATCTAGGCAATAGCGTCCGCGTCTTGCCCGTTTCTTTGGGGGAGATTTACAAGCTAAATAACACCAGCAGCAGTCAGGAAGATGGGGTTAATTTTGCCTACGTTCCAGTCGAGCAACAGGTGGAACAAGCGGTAGAAATTCTCAAAAATGACAACCCGGAAGCGACTCAGTTTCCCGGCGTACCGCTGTTTTTCGCCAGGGGAGTCGAACAGGAAGGATATTTAACGATACAGGTGAACGGCCAGCAACTGATTCCTTTCTTCTTTGAGAAAGAACAATTAGAGGCGCGAGTTGGCAATACGCCGGTTGAGATTGAGGTGGTTCCTCTCGAAGGCGTGATTCAAGCTTTTAAAGACAGCAATACAGCCGAAGATGATGCTTTTCTCAAGAGTATTATCTTGGTTCCATCGCGGGAGTCGCTCCAATTTTTGCAAGGTCTTTCTAACAATGCTCCCAATCGCTAGAGAGAGGTAGCAGTTTGGGAGTTTAGAAAGCAGGTGCTTTAGCTCTCAAACTGCGATCGCCGGGCAACGACAAACAGCTATTGGGACTTTGGAAGTTTGTTCCTCTGAAAAGGGCTGAAAGCCTTGCCAGATCGGGAAAATACATCAAGGGGGGTAAAATCGCCTCAAATCCATACAGATTCAGGATTTATGCATTGTCGATCTAAAACAATTGATAGATAAGGCTTTCAGCCCTTCTTGGGGGTATTTTTTGTCAAAGTCCCACTATTTGAGTACAAAGTTTGGATTTTAGTGTTTATGAAAGCATGGAGACGTTGGGGTACGACCCTTGGATTGGCAGGAAGCGTTGCGATCGCAACCTTATTAGGGGGTAATGTTGGCGCGATCGCTCTCCCACAAGCGCAAGTTATAGACAAGCTTCGCCCCATCCCGATTTTCTTCATTATGTTGGGGGAAGATCAATTGCTGTCTGTATCGGTGGAGAATAGTTCGGAAAAAGTCGCCCCTCGGTTTGTCAGTCAGCAAGATGCCGAGGCATTTCTGGCGCAGTTGCAGCAAAGAAATCCGCAGCTTGCGGGTCAGGCTCGCATTGCGGCTTTGCCCCTCGGAGAGCTGTATAAGCTCGACCGAGAAGGTGGCGCTCGACAGCAAAATTTCGAGTTTCAATATCTCCCGACCGAGCGACAAATGCTGGCAGCTAGGGCGTTAGACGGTCAATTTGTCGGAGTTCCGCTCTTTTATGCGACGGTGGGAGATGAGTCTCTCACGCTGCAACAAAATGGTCAGACAGTTATCCCATTTTTCTTCGAGCAGGAAGCCTTGATGGGGTTAGTCGAGCAGTTCAAACAGCAAAGACCCGCTCAAGCGAGTAGTGTTGTGGTGAAAGTTGTCGCTCTCGAAGCGCTGATCGAGACGCTCCAGAACAGTAATGATAATTCTCTGAGTAACATTTATCTGGTGCGATCGCAGGAGTCAGACGCATTTGTGCAATCCATTCAACAACAGGTTCGACAGCAACAGCAACAACAGCCCAATCGACGATAGGGACGGGAGTTCTCGCGTTGTATCCGGTCGGATTTTAGCGTCTTGGTACGGCGAGGCAAAAGCTGGCGCGATCGCGGCGAAGCTCCCAATTGCCGAGTTAGATTGGTTCTTGCAAGCTTTGAGCGATCTCGATCGCCTGGCCTTGCGCCTGGGAACTTACCAGACGCGATCGCGCATCTGCTTGCAGGTTCCCTTCGCGCACCTTCAGCAGCTTTGGCAGCAAAGACTAGAAGAAAGGGTTCCCTTGCAATATCTTGCCGGACAAACCGCGTGGCGGCGTTTCTCGGTGAAAGTGTCGCCAAATGTTCTAATTCCGCGTCCGGAGACAGAATATCTCATCGATCTGGCTCTCAAAGCAGCAGAGGGACAAAGAATGGAAAATTGGGCCGATCTCGGAACGGGAAGTGGCGCGATCGCGCTCGGTTTGGCAGAAGTGTTTCCCACAGCAGGGGTTCATGCTGTCGATTTCAGCCCGAAAGCGCTTGATATTGCCCGCGAGAATGCCAAAAATCTAAATTTTGGCTCCCGAATCAAATTTTACCAAGGGTCTTGGTGGGAGCCGCTAGCGGCTTGGAAGGGGAAATTTGATGGCATGGCGGCCAATCCTCCCTATATTCCCAGTTCCCTGCTTCCTCAACTTCAGTCAGAAGTCTTCCGTCACGAACCCCACCTCGCTCTGGATGGGGGAGCGGATGGTTTAGACAGCATCCGCCACCTCGTTCGGACGGCCCCCAACTATCTTCGTCTGGGGGGGGTTTGGTTAGTGGAGGTGATGGCGGGCCAGGCAAAAACCACGGCCAGTTTGCTCGAACGAGAAGGACAATACAACAACATCCAAGTGTTTCGCGATTTAGCAGGGATTGAGCGGTTTGTTTTAGGCTATTGCCGGCCATCTAGAGAAAGAAGGCTGTAGCTTTGTCCGAACGGGTGTTGAGCCTAAATTCCAGCGCGATCGCACAAACTGAGATCGCCTTTTCTAATTTGTCGGTTGTGCTGAAAATAGTCTTGCAGCCAGTTGCAACCGAGGCGAGTTAAATCTTCAGCATTAAGATTCCAAAGGACTGCCGTGTTATCGAGACTAGCAGTGACGATCGCACTCCCGTCCGGACTCCAATTCACGTTGGTGACGCGATCGTGGTGTCCTGAGAGCGTTGCTAGCAAAGTATCGTCAAGCCGCCACAAATAAAAAGCGTTATTCCAGGTCGCCGTTGCCAAAATCTTGCCGGTGGGATGAACGCTCAAGCGAGCGACGCTATCGGGATGGCCTTTGAGGGTTTGAAGTTCTTGCCCCGAAAAGCTCCAGAATTTTACTGTATTGTCATAACTCGCAGAAGCGATCCAGGGATGGGCGTTCGGGGCCCGTTCCGAGGAAGATGGGAGGAATGTAACATCTAAGACCCAGTTCTCGTGGCCGCGAAGGGTTTTAACCCGCTCGATTCTACTGGGTTGCGACCGATCGAGCTGCCAAATACTAACAGTTTTATCGTCGCTCGCCGCAGCCAAAAACTCGCCATCTGGACTAAATGCAACGGCGTTAATGCGACTGCTATGTCCTTTGAGAGTGGCCAGCAGCACTCCCTGATAGTTCCAGACCTTTACGGTATTATCCACGCTGCCCGAAGCCAGCCATTGGGAGTTCGGACTCCAAGCGACATCGAGAACGCGATCGCGATGTCCTTGCAACGCGGCCAGCAACTTCCCTTGGCGATTCCAGATCTTAACGGTATTATCCCGACTTCCTGTTGCCAGCCACTGTCCGTCCGGAGAAAAACTGACTCGTTCGACCCCATCAGAGTGGCCCTGTAGGGTCGCGAGCAGCCTACCGTCGCGCATCCAGAGTTTTGCCGTTTGGTCGTCGCTCGCTGTGGCCACGAGACTGCCATCGGCTGAAAAGACGGCATCTCGAATGGGGGCCTGATGCCCCTTTAAGACGGCGCGATCTCGCGATTCAAACGCCCACAGCTCGATCGTTTTATCGGAACTCGAAGAGGCCAAAGTCGAACCATCCGGACTAAAACTAATTCCCGTAACCCCATCGCTGTGACCTTTGAGCGTTTTTAATCGCTTTCCTTGACGATTCCAAAGCGCGATCGTATTGTCATCGCTTGCACTGGCGATCGTCCGGTCATCCGGACTGAAGCGAACGGCATAAACAAAACTTTGGTGTCCGGATAGGGTTTTGAGCAATTGTCCTTGGCGACTCCAGAGTTTCGCCGTACCGTCGTGACTGGCGGTTGCAATTAAGTCCCCTTGAGAGCTGTAGGAGACGTAGTTGACTCGTTTCTGGTGTCCCTTGAGGATCTTGAGCAACTTCCCCTCAAGCGACCACAGCCTCACCGTTCCATCGTCTCCCGCCGAAGCAATGGTGTTGCCATCGGGACTAAAGCTGACCCAATTGACTTTCCCTTTATGGCCTCGCAAAGTAGAGAGCAATTGACCCTCAAGCGACCAGCGTTTGACCGTCCCATCTGCACTCGCGCTCAACAGGTGTCGGCCGTCCGGACTAAACGCAACGCTGTAGAGGTAATCGTCTCCAACTGTAATTGTTCTAACGAGCGTGCCATCAAGCTTCCAGAGGCGAAGGGTTCCATCCCAACTGCTCGAGGCGAGCAAGCCATCCGCGCTCATATCAACTGCCGTTACGCTATTTGTATGGCCGGTCAGCACGGCCGCCAGGTTGCCGTTGGGATGCCAAAGGGTCGCGGTTTTATCTCGACTGGCTGCGGCAATATATTGTCCATCTGGCGAGAAGCATAAGTTCCAAACAATATCTCGATGGCCTTGCAGGCGATTGCGTTCTAGGACTCCGTAAACTGCCTGTTCGAGAGCCGTGACAACTTTGAAGTGGGTATCGGTTTTAACAGCGGAGCGAGCGGAGAATAAACGAGTTCCCATTCGTTGCTTGCCTGAATTCTGCATCATTTTTGCAGCTCGGAGGGCTTCGAGCAGGGCATCAAATTGCTTATCTGATGCATAGAGGGCTTCTGAGGAGGAGCTGAGGGCTAGCAGTTCGGCGTTAAAGGAGGCTTCGAGGGCCAATCGCCTTTGCCGATCGACTTGGGAGCCTAAGAGAACGGCCGCGATCGCGAGCAGCGTCATGGCTGCACCGACAATAATTGCTCTGAGGCGCTGCTTGCTGGCCCGCACGAGCTGAACCTCGCTATTTTCGAGCCGGTCGGCAAGTAGGCGTTGAAGGCGACGATTAAATTGGTCGCGAATGGGTTTGACGAGATAGTCGTGGACGAGTTGGTAGCGATCTTCTGGCTCGTCAAGAATGCGGAAGACTAAGCCAGAACCGATCAAGATGGTTAAGATGAGGTCAAGTTTATCGCTTGTTTGCTCGCCTTTGTCCGTCCAACGCTGGGCGCGATCGCTTTGGGAGGAACGATGGCGAGGTGGCGATCGCAAAAGCAACTCGGTCGATGTTTTCTGACGATTTAATAACTCGGCTTGGGTTCGCAGCGGTCGGGTTCCGCGTTCGTTGGTGAGGGCAAAGAGAATGTGCCAAACCGCATTTTCGTTTTCGGGGCCGCAGTCGGCGATCGCCCCCTGCAGCCAGCGCTCGACTAACACTGTTTTCGGATCGGCACCAAGTTGTTCGTACTGTTGGAGCGCGGTGATTTTTTCGGCTTGCAGCGCCGCACCCACCACTTGCAGTTCGATGGGACGTACGGTTCCCCGTTCTTGTGCTAAATCGCGAACCAAGCGCTCAATCAACGCATCTTCTAAGTACAGGTGCGATCGCACGGTCAAAAAGCGAATGACCTGAGTGGCATTGGCCGGGGTCAAATCCTGCAAGCTATAGCGAATTTGCCGATCGAGCAGATTGTTATTGATAACTGCGAGATCGATGTTTTGTTCGATTCTCAGCAAATAATGAAGATAATCTTCTCTCAGACAGAGAATCACCTTGACGTAGGGCAAGTTCAGACAATCTCGCAAGAAATGATAGAACTTCTGTTGTTGTTCGGCTTTGGGACACAGAAAGAAAAATTCCTCAAACTGATCGAAGATGAGAATCGTTAAGAGGTGAGTTTGAGAGTTGCGTCGAAGTTGCTCGAAGCTCTCCTCTAGCGATGGCTTCGCCGACCGGACGGTACTCGACGGGATCGGAGGTTCGCCTCCCTTCGCGATTCGGTAAAATTCCGACATGGCCTTGGCGATCGCCTGACAAAAACCCTGCTGCCAATCGCGATAGACGGTCTGAATTGCTGGGATGACTTCCCGCGCTGCCACAATTTGTCCCCACAGCGCTGGCACCAAACCGGCGTGGAGCAAATTACTTTTTCCCACTCCAGATGCACCGTGAATGACCGTTAGCTTATGTTCGCTGCGTCTTAACCGTTCGAGCAAGTCGCTCACATCGTGCTGGCGGCCGGCAGCAATAATTTCCTGTTGATAAGTGGGGAGCGGCGACTTCGCGAGTTTCAACCCTCGCGGCAGGGAAGTGTTAGGATGGCGCAAAGGAGCCGCACCGCGAAACGCCCTTAGCCCGAAGAGTTGCTCGATCGCCTGCTGTTCTTGTTTGAGTTCAAATGCAAGTTGGTATTGGTGTTGCTCGAAATAGAGCGAACTCAAAGACTCTAAAATTTCAAGATACAAGCGTTCTTTTTCAGCCACCCCTTTATCGCCAGATGTTTCGGTGCTGGCCTCCCCCGACCGGCCGCCAGCGACATGGCGGTAGAGGAGTTTTCTGGCTTGCTCCAAGAGCGAGATCGCCCGATCTGTCTGGCCGAGATAATGTTTTGCCTTTGCTAATAGCAGCAAATACAGCGCCCGATGTTGAAGAACAATCGGTTGAGCGCGACTCTGAATTTCTAGCGCCCTGAAAACCCAAAATTCCGCTTCTTGCGCGTTGAGTTGTCCGAGAGCGACTTGAGCGAGGAAACCATAAGCTCTCGCTTGACGCTCGCGATCGCTGAAGGTTGCCGGTTGCTTGAGCGCGTGCAGCGATAGCACTTCCAATTCTTGCCAGCGACCAAGCTGTTGTAGAACCCCTCCTAGTTGAATGGTTAATTGCGCCACCAGTTCTGGAAACTGCTTGACCGCAAAAATTTCAAGACTTGCCCCAAAGCAAGTTTGAGCCTCCCGCCAATACTCCCGACCGATCGCGAGGTGCTGGCGCGCTTGGGCGCAATAACACAACCCCAGATGAAAGAGCAACAAGCCTTTTTGCTCTAAAAACGGGTTGCAAATCGCTCGCTCGCGATCGCTCGTCAGCGGGTTGGGCGACTCCGCCAGTCGCTCAATTTTGAACTCCCAATAATGCGTCCCCTGACACCAAAATCCTGCGCTTTGGCGATAGTGGCCGAGTGCTTGCTCAATTTGGCGATTTCCGTAAGCATCTCGACCGAGAATAAATTGCCAAGTGGCTTCGCTGGCTGGGGCTAAGCTGCTTTGAGCGCTGCGAACTTCTGCCCTCGCAAACTCCAGTTCTCGGCGATCGCGGCAACCCGGCGCTAAATCCAGAACCTCATTGGGGAGAAAGCGATCGGCTCCCGCCACCAGCAATCGTTTAAACAGATTATCCGTCGTTTGCCACCACAGGGTAATGGATTCGCTGCTCGTCAGTTCAAACTTAATGGATGCGGCCGCCCAGCTTTTGAAGTCTGGAGCAAAGCGCGTCAACTTTTGCAGAACTTCATCCGTAACCCACAGGACAATGGGAAAGGGAAAGTGCTTGCGAAACTCATCCCGGACCTGGTTCGTCGCCACCAAAACGCGATCGAGGGCATTGGCAGACTCTAACCCAAATACCATCAACGCGGCAATTTGATCTTCGGCTTGACGATCGAGACTCGCCAGAATGGTGGTAAATAGGGTTGTAATCGATGCAGGTAGATAGAGTTCGCGAACGATTTGTCCCGGCTCTAAAGCCGCGCCCAAACACTTTTGCAACTCTTGCCCCATATATTCTTGCAAGCTGGCATAATTGCAGCGCACCAAAATTAAGGAAAACTGGCAGCGAGCGAGCAAAATGGCTCGGGCTAAAGTGGAGAGCGATCGCGCGTTAAACTGAGCAATTTCATCAAAATTATCGGACATTGACCCTATCGAGCTCTTGCTTGCATTGGTACAGCACTAAGCATTTAAGTTAGGACATCTCACCCAGCGACAAGCGAGTCAGAAATAACGTCTTGTGCAACTTTTTCCGCTCTCTTGGAGTTTACGACGTTTGAGAGACTCAAAATCCGAATGATTCAGTTAATTGGTACGGCAAATCAAGTGTTTGAGACTTTAAGTTGCACATCGCGTAAATAGCAAGGTTTTACAACGTGAGTTCGACGGACAGAATAGACGAAGAAAAGTACCATAATAAGCTCAAGATAGCTAATCTATAGTCATTTCAAATAAGAATGAAACACTTTTTTGTGTCAAAAACCTTTTACAGGAAGACTTACAGCACAAATGTTTGTCTCAATCTAAACTGAAATGACTATAAACCACATTGGTGCTATGTTCGATATTGTATCTCGCCTCGACCTGACTCAAATATTTTGCGATGTCGATGATTTCTACCAATCCTTTGAGCGGCACGGGCAGTCCCAGCCTCAGCTTTGATCGGGACAACAACACAAAAGCTACAACTCTCGCTTAAGCTTGAGTGAGGAGTTGCCGGAGTTCTAGCGTGGGGTGCGAGGAGGCTGAGGGACGTTAGCAAAGCGATGAGGGATCTTTGAGGTTTCATGAGTCAATGAAGCGCAATGGTTGCATCAACCCATTGGGTTGGGTGGTACTACTTCAACATATGTCTGGCGATCGCGCCACTGTGTACCTTAGCTAACCTGAGTTTTGCCTACCTCAGGATAGCCAACCTCTAATAAATCACCGTATCTCCAGAAGAGTCTCATTTTTCAAGATTTCCCAATCGGTAACTTTTGGGATACCCATGACTTCACTGACTTCGATACTGATGCCTCTGATGTTGAGTTTGAGGTAGTCTGTACTGTTCCAATTGCTGCAGATCTATTCAACGAGATCGAGAGAATAGCTAGCGATCGTGGCCTGCAAGTTGAAGCCTTAGTCAATCTCTGGTTGCGACAGAAGCTCGCAGAGTAAGCAGGGATCTAAGAATGGCATTGTAGAACGAGAGAAATTTTTGGATGATCGTATTTTTACGTTACTCAAAAAATAACCATAGGAAAATTTCTTGCAATACTTAGCAAATTAGCAATTGAGTCTGTTGAAATTTTTAAAATAAAATAAAATAAAATAAAATACGATAATATAATGTCTTTTGACTATTCAATTTTAGGAAAAAAACTCAAAGATGCACGAGAAAGTCTCTTAATTACTCCTCAAGATTCTGCATCTTGCCTTCAAATAAGCTTGCAAACCTATTTGGATATTGAAGCAGGACAGAGCAAAATCACCGGCGATCAGTTGGTATTATTAGCAAATCTATATCGCCGCGATTTTAGATACTTTGTTATAGGGGACTATCCATCAGCAGAGTCACAAATTCAAGAGATGTTTCGATGTAACGCTGAACTTTCTCAGAGCGATCGCATTGCTATTCAGGAATTTGTTCGACTGTGCGAATACGAAGATTTTCTAGAGCGTGAAATATTTGAGCATCCATCTGTATCAATCCCTAATTATGAAGAGTTTTCATTTGGGCATAGATACTTCAAAAAACAAGGCGCAGAAGCTGCCTCTTTTGAGAGATCGCGCTTATGCTTAGGAACACAACCGATACAGAATATATTTGAACTAATTAGAAATCAAGGCATTCATGTTTTCAAGCGTCAATTAGAGGATAAAAACATTTCTGCCTTATATATTAACCACCCAAGCTCTGGACATTGTATTCTTGTTAATTATCTTGATGATTTATATAGACAAAACTTTTCTGCTGCTCATGAGTATTGTCACGCTTTATTTGATTCATTTCAAAATCAAGAAATTACATATTCAAAATCTTCGAGTGACAACTCTGAACTTGAATGGAGAGCTAATAGTTTTGCTGGTAACTTCTTGGTTCCAGAACAAAAAATAAGATCGGATTACTCGCCTGTCGATAATTATGAAGACTGGATTATTCTTATCAAAAAAATATCCGAACGCTTTCAAGTTAGCTCACAAGTTGTCATTATTCGTTTATCCGAAATTGAATGGATAAAAAGAGACTTTAAAAAAAAGCTATTCCGGGATAATCGTTTAGTGATTAAACATAATGCAAAATTCGATCCTGAAGTACCACCAAATGTATCATTGGGCATGCAAGAAAAATTAACAAAAGTCATACGAAAAGGCTTATCTTGGCACTTTATCGAGCTTGGAACAGAGGCATATAGACGTGGAGAAATAACTTATCGCAAACTTCTAGAGATGCTATTACTCCCTTCAGAAGAGGGAAATGAAATATTACACAAAATTTTTACATTCATGGAAACATAATAGCCGATGAAAAAAATACTAACTATTGATAAATGTTCTATTCTTAATTTTATGCATATTGATTGTTTTTATCTTCTTCAAGTCCTAGGATATTATGTAATCACAACGATATGCGTAGAAATAGAATTTGAAAATGCCAAACATAAACATCCTGGTAGCTTTGCTTATTTTAAGAAATTAGTCAAGTCTGGCGCAATCGGAAGATATCCATTAGAGATAGAAGATTTGGTTGAAATGTCAAATGTTCCTCAGTCAAAACGTGCTAGTGATGCAGAGCTATCTTGTTTTATAGTTGCGAAACGGATTGACGGCAAGGTAATGACCGACGATCAAAAAGCCATTAACTATATTCCGCAGTATATTCAAATATCTCCAAAAAGTATTATTCGGTTAATTGATATTTTAATAGATGCTTACTTAGCAAATTACTTGGGCGATCATGAATTGAGATCGATACAGAAAACGTTGGCCGAAAATAAGTTTACTATTCCGATCGACTTGGCTAGTGAAGCGGCGAGAAGGAAATGGATGATCGGAAAATGTAGTTGATTGACGGGAGCATCTCACTTATTTAAATTAGTATTTATGCTTAGTTCCTAAAATCCTATTCTTTAAGGCTTTAAAGTCAGATTGCATTTGTCCTAAGTATGTGCGTCTACAAAAGTGGGATGCTCCCTTGATTGACTTTTTGCCGAAGAATGGCACTATCTATTAAGTTGCGATAATTTAAAACTTCTGATTTTCTTTATTTGGCCTGAATTAAATACCCACAACGGTGTTCGCCATCATTGATCCAGTGCGTTCTCTCTACCGTGCAGTCGGGTAAAATTGCCGCAAACATTTCCAACTCAAACCCACAAATGGTGGGGAAAGATTCTGCAACTTCGGAAATGGCACAGTTGTGTTCGGCGAAGATGAATTGCTCTTCCTCTGTATCGCCAGCAACTGCGTGTAACTCCGCCATATAGCCTTCTTCTTGACGCAGTTGTACGAGGCGGTTAACTCGTTTCTCAATTGAACCTTTCCCCAGGCGATCGCGGTACTCTTTTGCTTTTCTTTGCCACTGTTTCCGCAGTACCTTATCCACCTGTTCCTCCCCCACCGTCTCCACGAGGGTGTCGAGGAAGGAGACAGTAAACTCGCCGTAGCTGTGGGGAAAGCGATCGCGGCCTTTGTGAGTGAGCGTATAGCGATATTGCGGCCGGCCCATCCCCACCTGTACCGCCTCCCGTTCGATCAGTTCTTCCCCCTCCAGGTCTTTGAGGTGTCGTCGAGTCGCCTGGGGACTAATGCTCAAGGCCTCAGCTAACACCTGTGCGTTGGCTTGACCCTGTTTGAGCAAATATTGCAGAATATCCTCCTTGGTGGAGGTGTGAGGAGTCGCAGTCATTATGTTTAAGAGCTATTTCTAAAGATTGAGGGGGCGATCGCCAAAAAATTAGGATTTTGACTTTGACAACATTTTTGTTGTTAATGTAGCCTACAATAGAGTTAAACAACAGGAGTATTGTTTAATCTGACTATCCTCTATAGTAGACCAATGCCTCAATCGTTAGATCCCGAAGCGCAGGCATTTCCCAGAACACTTTAAACCCACAACAGGGAGAGAACGCCAAGTCCATGAGTGCTACCACTGTCAAAACCTTAGTCAACCAGCCTTACAAGTACGGCTTTGTCACGGATATCGAGAAGGATACCATTCCTCGCGGTTTGAGCGAAGAGGTGATTCGTCTGATTTCTGCGAAGAAAAATGAGCCAGAATTTATGCTGGAGTTTCGTCTCAAGGCTTACCGACAGTGGCAGAAGATGGTAGAACCCACTTGGCCGCACGTAGACTATCCTCTCATCAACTATCAAGATATTATTTACTACTCCGCCCCTAAGCAGAAGAAAGAAAAGCTGGATAGTCTTGAAGAAGTCGATCCTGCACTGCTAGAAACCTTTGAGAAGTTGGGAATTCCCCTCTCCGAGCAAAAGAGACTGAGTAATGTGGCGGTTGATGCCATTTTTGACAGCGTTTCCATTGCCACCACCTTCAAGGAGAAGCTAGCGGAATCTGGCGTGATTTTCTGCTCTATCTCCGAAGCATTGCAAGAGCATCCGGAACTGGTGAAAAAGTATCTCGGTTCGGTGGTTCCCGTCGCCGATAACTATTTTGCTGCACTCAACTCGGCGGTCTTTAGCGATGGCTCGTTTGTTTTCATCCCCAAAGGCGTGGAATGTCCGATGGAACTGTCCACCTACTTCCGCATCAACGACGGCGACACGGGACAGTTCGAGCGCACTCTAATTGTGGCTGAAGAAGGGGCATCGGTAAGCTACCTAGAAGGCTGTACCGCACCGATGTTCGATACCAATCAACTCCATGCGGCCGTGGTGGAATTAGTGGCCCTCGACAACGCTGATATTAAGTACTCTACGGTTCAAAATTGGTTTGCTGGCGACGAAAATGGCAAAGGTGGAATTTACAACTTTGTCACCAAGCGAGGGTTGTGCAAAGGGATCAACTCCAAGATTTCTTGGACTCAGGTGGAAACAGGGTCTGCAATTACTTGGAAATACCCCAGTTGCGTGCTGGTTGGGGACAATTCTGTGGGCGAATTCTACTCTATTGCCCTGACAAATAACAAGCAACAAGCCGATACGGGAACCAAGATGGTGCATATTGGCAACAACACCCGCAGCACGATCATTTCTAAGGGGATTTCCGCCGGAGGCTCGAAAAATAGCTACCGAGGGTTGGTGAAAATGGGGCCGAAGGCGAAGGGTGCGAGGAATTATTCTCAGTGCGACTCGATGCTGATTGGGGATAATGCCGAAGCGAATACGTTCCCTTATATTCAAGCGGAGAATAATACGGCGAAGGTGGAACACGAAGCGTCTACGTCGAAGATTGGCGAGGATCAGCTTTTCTATTTTGCCCAACGCGGGATTTCTTCGGAAGATGCCATTTCAATGCTGATTAGCGGTTTTTGCAAGGATGTTTTCAACCAGTTACCGATGGAGTTTGCAGCGGAGGCGGACAAGTTGTTGAGTCTGAAGTTGGAAGGAACGGTGGGGTAAGGGTTTCCTGTATTGGGTTCGCTGTAGGGGCGGGTTTTCTCAATTTCTCCTGAATTTTACCCCTAACTGTCGTTCAAAACCCGCCCAACTTCGATTTCTGAAGTTTCAACCACAGAGACACAGAGACGCAGAGGGAGGAGAGGGTTGTAATGTGTTGCGTTGTCAGCGGATCTGTAGAGTGATGGATAGCAAGTCTCTTTTTTCTCATCTTCTGTAACTCAACTTTTCTAGAACGTTACTGATACAGCGACGGAAGCGTGCGATGGTTACTCAACTTCCTGAAACTTTCAATTCTAATCTGTACGAAGCAGATTATTATCTGTGGCTGCAATCGACAGTTGAAGTTCTAAATGAAGGTCAACTTCGCGAGTTGGATGTTCCGAATTTAATCGAAGAAATTGAGTCGATGGGGAGGCGAGAACGAAGAGCAGTTTATAGCAATCTCAAAATTCTCCTCTTCCATCTGCTCAAGTATCAATTTCAGCCAGAGAAACGATCGAATAGTTGGAAGTTTACGATCCGAGAACATCGCCAGCGACTGCACAAATCTTTTCAAGATAGTCCCAGTCTTAAGCGTTACTTTGATGAAATCTTAGTAGAAGCTTATCAAGATGCGAGAGCTTTGGCTGCGGATGAAACAGGATGCGAAATTGCACTTTTTCCTCTCGACTGTCCTTCTACTCCCGAAGCAATTCTCGACCCAGACTATTTACCCGAAAACGCAGTTGAGTAGTTGAGTCAAAAATGTCCAGTCCTATCAACCGAGAACGAAATCATAAGTTGCTGCTACTTCTCCTAGCGGTCAATCTGATTTCGACCGTCCTTCACTACAGCGATAATTTCCTGTTTTTCGATCGCTATCCCGCACCGGAATGGATGGTTCCCAGTCACGTTTATATTGCTTGGTTGATTTTGACTCCCTTTGCCGCGATCGCTTATTTTCAATATCGACAAAGAAACTTTTGGTTTTCCTATGTCTGTTTGTCTATTTACGCTTTAGCTAGTGTTTCCAGTATGGGGCATTACTTTTATGCTTCAATGGGAGAGTTGAGTTTAAAGATGAATCTTTTTATCTGTTCGGATGTTGTGACTGGAATTGCCGTCCTGAGTTTTGTTGCCTGGTCGGCTGTTGTTCTGCAAGAGTGGAATCAAGCGAGCAGTTGAGAAGCAATGATTACAGGTCAATGTCTTTGCGGAAAAATTAGCTACCAAATTACTGCACAACCTCTCGGTGCAGGAAATTGTCATTGTGGCAATTGTCGTCGCACTAGCGGTGCTGCTTTTTCGTCTTGGGCCTATTTCGAGAAGTCAAAGTTTGCTTTGAACGGCCAGCTTACTCAATATAAATCTTCCGATTGGGCAGAGCGAGGTTTTTGTCCTCAATGCGGTTCTCAAATAATTTGTTACGACAGTCGCTTACCCGACTGCGTTGCGATAACCGTTGGTAGTTTAGATAATCCAAATGATATTGTCCCCCAGATCGATGCTTGGACATCCAGTCGTTTAAATTGGCTGCATTTGAGCCGCGAGTTGCCTGATTTTCCGGAAGATCCGCCAATGGAACTAATTGAAGAATTGATAGCAAAAAGTTACCCAGAATAAATGAGATGAGCGAAACGATTTTATCGATCCGAAATTTGACTGCGAATGTGGAAGGAACCCCCATCCTCAAAGGCGTAAACCTGGAGGTGAAAGCAGGAGAAATTCACGCGATTATGGGGCGCAATGGCTCTGGGAAAAGTACTCTGTCGAAAGTTATCGCCGGACACCCAGATTATGAGGTTACGGGTGGCGAAATTATCTTTAAAGGCGAAAATATTGCCGAACTGGAACCCGAAGAGCGATCGCTTGCTGGGATTTTCCTCGCTTTCCAATATCCCCTCGAAATTCCCGGCGTGAGCAATCTCGACTTTCTCCGCGTTGCCTATAATTCTCGACGCAAGCACCAGGGTTTGGAAGAACTGGATGCTTTTGATTTTGAGGACTTGGTGGAGGAGAAGTTGAATGTGGTGAAAATGAACCCCAGTTTCCTCGAACGCAGCGTTAATGAAGGCTTTTCCGGTGGGGAGAAAAAGCGCAATGAAATTTTGCAAATGGCGTTGTTAGAACCAAAATTGGCAATCCTAGATGAAACCGATTCCGGGTTGGATATTGATGCGCTGAAAATTGTAGCAGGTGGGGTCAATCAGTTGGCGACAAAAGACAACGCTACGATTATGATTACCCACTACCAACGCTTGCTTAACTACGTTGAACCCAATTTTGTTCACGTTATGCAAGAGGGACGCATTATTACCAGTGGGGGTAAAGAACTGGCTCTAGAACTGGAATCTCGCGGCTATGAATTTCTTGCAGAAGACTCGACAGCGGAGGCGATCGCGCAATGACCGTACAAGTTTCCCCCGGCCCGATCTTAGAATCTCAAGGAGAGGGCGATCGCGGCAACGCTTACCTCAGAACTCTCCTTCAGCAGTGCGAACGGCAAGAAATTGCCAGCCACGTTGAAATTGACGGCTGGTTGCAGGAATTACGTCAAAAAGCCGCTTATATTGTTGCCCAGCAGCGCATTCCCACCCGCAAGGATGAAGAATGGCGGTTTACTGATGTTTCTAGCTTGTTCGACAGCAACTTTCAACTTGCCCAATTCCCCCAGCGGGAGGTCGCAAAGGCCGAAATTGAGTCCTTTCTCCTCCCAGAAGCACAACACAGTACCGCTGTCTTCCTCAACGGCGTTTATGCACCCCAACTCTCGGATCTGTCCGCCCTCCCCGAAGGCGTATTTGTGGGAAATCTTGCCCAACTCTCCCTCGAACGCAACTACAAAGCGGTGAATTTGTTGGGGAAACAGGAAGGGGAAAAAGAAGTCTTTACCGCCCTCAACACCTCCGGTTTCCCAGACGTTGCTGTTGTTTGGGTCGGGGCAAATGTCGCGGTAGAAACGCCCATTCACCTCCTTTTCCTTACCGTTGCTGGGGATACTTCTGTATTCTCCCTCCCTCGCGTCCTCGTTGTCGCGGAAACTGGGTCTAGCGTCCAAATTGCGAACCAGTATGGTGCAATTGGGGGGACTGCACCTTATTTCACCAACGCTGTGACTGAAATTTGGGTGCAGGAAAACGCCCAAGTCAACCACACCCGCAACCAGCGAGAAACGGCCGAGGGGTTCCACATCGGCAAAACCAGTATCTCCCAAGCGAGAAACAGCCGCTATACTTGCAATGCCCTCTCCTTCGGCGGGCAACTCTCCCGCCACACCCTCAACGTTTGGCAAACGGGGGAACAAACCGAAACAACCCTCAACGGTTTGACCGCGATCGCGCAACAACAAATTGCCGACACCCACAGTACAATCGCCCTCAACCATCCCCACGGAACCACCGACCAACTCCATAAATGTATCGTCCGCGATCGTGCCCACGCCATCTTTAACGGCAAAGTCTTCGTCCCCAAACCTGCCCAACTCACCAACGCGGCCCAACTCAACCGCAACCTCCTTCTCTCCCCCAAAGCACGGGTAGACACAAAACCCGAACTGCAAATCACCGCCGACAACGTGAAATGCACCCACGGGGCCACGGTGAGTCAAATTGAAGCAGACGAACTTTTCTATCTGCAAAGTCGAGGAATTAGCGCCGATAGCGCCCGCATCCTCCTCCTCGATGCCTTTGCCGCCGAAATTCTCGACCGCATCCTCATCCCCTCCCTGCGACAAACCCTCGCCAAACGGGTTGCAGTGGGCAATTCGTAACCCTAATTTGGGCGCAAGCATTGCGCCCCTACATCCAATTTCTTTCTCCTATTTATCCCCTGTTCCCTGCGTCCTTCGACGCTGATGACCGACCATGACTCTGACCCAAGAAAAAACCCTCGGCGATCGCGTCCGTTCCGACTTCCCCATCCTCCATCAAGACGTACGCGACAAACCCCTCATCTACTTCGATAACGCGGCGACCTCACAGAAGCCTCTCGCCGTCCTCAACGCCTTTCGCAACTATTACGAGAAGGATAACGCCAACGTCCATCGCGGCGCGCACAGCCTCAGCACGCGGGCAACAGAAGCGTATGAAGGGGCAAGGGATAAGGTTGCCCAATTTATTAACGCCGCCTCCCGCAACGAAATTGTTTACACCCGCAACGCCAGCGAAGCAATTAACCTGGTGGCCTACAGTTGGGGGTTGAGCAACCTGCAACCGGGGGACGAAATAATCCTCTCGGTGATGGAACACCACAGCAACCTTGTTCCCTGGCAAATTGTGGCGCAGAAGACTGGGGCCGTTCTCAAACACGTCGGTTTAAATTCGGAAGAAGGGTTCGACCTCGAACAGTTTAAATCCCTACTCTCGGAGAAAACAAAGCTGGTTTCTGTCGTCCACATTTCTAACACACTGGGCTGCATTAATCCCGTCGAAGAAATTATTTCTCTTGCCCATCAATCCGGAGCCAAAGTATTAATTGATGCCTGTCAAAGCCTGCCCCACCTGGCAATTGATGTGCAAGCAATGGACTGCGACTGGCTCGTCGGCTCGGGACACAAAATGTGCGCGACGACAGGGATTGGTTTCCTCTACGGCAAGCTGCAATTACTCAAAGCAATGCCCCCCTTCCTTGGCGGCGGCGAAATGATTCAGGATGTCTACCTCGACCGCTTTACCTGTGCCGAACTTCCCCACAAATTTGAAGCCGGAACCCCGGCCATTGGCGAGGCGATCGCGCTAGGAGCAGCAGTAGACTATCTCAGCAGTATTGGCTTGGATAAAATTCACGCCTACGAAGAAGAATTAACCGCCCATTTGTTCGCTCAACTGGCAACAATTCCTAACTTGAGAGTTTACGGCTCCAAACCCACCTCCGACGGCAAAGGTCGCGCGGCTCTCGCTGCTTTCAATGTCGAAGGATTAGCCGCCAGCGACCTCTCCACCCTTCTCGACAGCGAAGGTATTGCCATCCGTTCGGGACACCACTGCACTCAACCTCTACACCGACTGTTAGGGATTTCGGGCAGTGCGAGGGCGAGTTTGTACTTCTACAATACCCATGAAGAAATCGACCGCTTTATTATTGCGCTTCGGGAAACAATTCAATTTTTCAAAAATATGATGTAATAGAGAAATAGCGTTTCTTAAAGTACTAAAGACTTTTCTTGAAAATGAGAGATAAGGTGCGTTCAATTAGACAACTAGAGTTTGATAGTATGACTCAAACAAATTTTGAGGAAACAGCGATCGGAAATGCTTTCAAAGTCAATGATAGAAATTAAGTCAATAGACTTGACTAAGCGCACAATTTTCGCAATATTTGTACCCAAGAATGGTTGACTCACGAACAATAAGAGCTTCACTTACCCAGTCGACAAGAGCGCTTGTATCACTACTTGGAATTACATATATTCCCTCTTTGTCTGGCTGCAAGCTTCAATAGCGCAATCATAGCCATATTGAGGAGCTAAGCCAGCTTTTATTTCAAGACGTTGAGGCAGCTTATCTTGAACTTCTAAGGATAGTTGAAGCTCGTAAGTAGAATTTTGAAAAAAATTGTATTTAATTCTATATCTATCATGAAATTCAGTTTTTTGAGGAATTATAAGATAGACTATGTTTTCACTTGGAAGAAGTTCGATTCTATCCGCACGAATAACTTCTCTGCCATCTTCTAAAAGTTTGACAGCTATTTTCATCGTGTCTAGAAAAGCAGGTTTGGGGCGACCTGGAAGAAAATAAACTTGCTTGTCAGATTTGGCAATCAAATAAAGCCTAAGATCTAACTTACAGTTACATATTCTTGTAAAGCGATAGGTCTGTCTAGTTATTCCCTTTTTTACAGGAAAAGAAGGAAATTGAATTTCATAGATGGGATAACCTATAGACTTCAAACCTCCTTTTAATACAATTCCGTCTCCTTGATAAGGAGAAAAAAAACGAGATACGAGACCCAGTATAAGGATCGCAGACAAAATAAAAATGAGACTTTTTATCAATTCTTTTTTGTATTTCATTGATTAACAAATTATTCGTTTAATATTTGAAATAGCCAAATCCTTTCGCTTTAAACGATCGTGTGGAAATCAAAGCTAGAATTTTCGGACAGCAGACACCTTTGCAAAGTTACAATCTCGGACGGAGATGAACCTATCAACTTTGCACGAGCGATCGCGGGTTGGAAAACCGATCCGGACTTCCGTCAATTTTATTTCTCGCTCATTGCAAACCTCCCGTTTGAAGCGATTTTCTGGGAATCGCCTCCAATCACTCCAAATTCCCTCGATCGCCCTTATGAGTTTGTTGCTGTTAATAGCGTTGGACTTGCAAAGATAAAACCCAATCCATCAGCGTTTAAAACTCATTTTGACGTAGCGTCTAAGGATGAGAGCGTTATTGCTTTTGAAAACTTAGGGAAAGATGCGCTGTTGATCGTTCCTTGTCCCCAAGACTCGCATCGAGTTTATCCACACTTAGCCAAGTTTCTTCGAGAAGGGTCAAAAAAACAATGTCACGAACTCTTTCGCAAACTGGCAGAAGAACTCGAAAAGAAAATCGAGCGACTATCCGTTCGGCAAAACCACCGTCCGCTGTGGATAAACACTTCCGGCTTGGGAGTTTATTGGCTTCATCTCAGACTTGATTCTTCTCCCAAATACTACACCTTTTCTCCCTACAAAACTTTGAACGATTGCGCTAAGGAAGATTAGAAAAAAGGTGATATAAACGATCTCCCTCACAAGTTTGAGGACTCCCTGGGTCAACTAACCGTGAAACGGCAAAGCTGCAAGAGGAAGAAGTGTCAAGAGCCATCCGCTCCAAAGCCAGCGGTTTGACGGGAGATGGAGGGGAGACTCGTCAAGCAGAGCATCAATCCGCTCCTGCAAGCGATTGTCGGGTGCTGGCTGGCTAAAGGCCGCGCAAAAATTCTCGGGTTGAGCAACGGGGGTACTCACCACGAGGAGTAAAGCTTCTGCGAGCAACAGAGCGTCCACCCGTTTTGCGGCCCAACGATCGGCACGCAGTTCGCGCAGAGCCAGAAGTTCTTGCCACAACGACTCTGTGTTGGGCAACCAGAACGCAAGACGGCGCAACCAACCAAGCCAGAAAAACCAAAAGGTGTCGCGGTAGTGGTAGTGGGCTTGTTCGTGGGCGAGAACGGCGCTGAGGTGTTCTGGAGAGAGGGTTTGGAGGAGTCCCCGGCTGATGACCAGTTCGGGCTGCCAGAAACCGATTTGGGCGCAGAAAAGGAGAGGTTGGTCGAGGAGGCGCGCGGGTTGTCCGAAGTCTAAGTCGAGTTTATGGTGGGTGCGAGTTTGTTGGAGCGATCGCCTCCCTTGTTGGGCTAGGCGCAAGCTACTGAGGATCGCCCACCCTAACCAAAGGAGAGCGACGCTGTAGCTCAAGCCGTTGGTTGGCATGCCTAGCATTTGCCCTTGCCACCCCATACAGAGGATGGCGAAGGCGGTGGTGAGGAGAAGTAAGGGCGGCAAGAGAAAGGAAAATAGAGCAACCTGCCAGCGTTGTTGGGGGTGCAAAGTGGGGGACTTGGACCAACTGAGTCGTACCAGAAGGGCGACAGAGAGGGCGCTGAGAATCATGAGCGCGTGCATTATTCTGCCTCCCTTGCTTGGCGAACGGCTTGCAGTCGCTGGGCGATCGCTTGAATTTGGTCGAGACTGGCCGCATCGAGGCGATCGGCAAAGGCAGCGACCACATCGGGGTTGCTAACAGCCAAAAAGCGGTTGAGTTGTTCGTGCGATCGCAACACTTTCGCTTCCTGACAGGAGATTATGGCTTGCCAGCGGAAGGCCCGATTTTGTTTGTTGCACGCCAGCCACCCTTTTTTCGCCAGGCGGTTGAGGACGGTGGTGACAGAAGCGTAAGCCAGTTCGCGATCGGGGTCGGCGAGGATGCGATCGTGGATGTCTTTAACCGTTGCCGAACCCAAGTCCCAGATAATTTGCAAAATTTCGGTTTCTAGCGGCCCCAGCGAAAGCTGTTGAGGGCGGCGATCGGGTAGTGGTGTCATTTTCAGTTATCAGTCAGTGTCATTTTCAGTTATCAGTGCCTGACGGCGGTGGTGTCGGGAAAGGGAGAAATTCTGAATTCACGCCCAATTTCAAACCCCAAATCTACCGTTGCCTTTCCCCCCTATTCCCTCTCTTGGTCAGCGTTCCCTTGCGTCTTCCGCCGACGCTGGATCTGACCGCTATCGCCCCTTCTTTTGGCTACCCTCTCTACTTCCTTTGTCAAAATTTTTCCATTATAAAAAATACTTGACACGTTTGTCAAATGCAAAGAAAGCGACTGACCGAAGTGTCCTCCGCAAACGCAAGTTCCCCAACGATGTCAGTTGGAACGCGAAGCCAAATCCTCGCGATCGCTTATGTCTCAATCCCCAAACGCTTCAACGCATCTTCTGCCGCCCGTTTTTGAGCTTCTTGCTTGCGGCGATCGCTCCCGACCCCATAGACTCGGCCTCGAACGCGCACCTCTGCGGTAAAAACCTTGGCGCGATCGGGGCCAGACTCGGCAACAATAAAATACTGGGGATTTTCCTGAAATTGAGCTAAAGACCACTGCTGAAAGCGATTTTTACAGTCCAGCAAGCTAGCCGGTGCCACCTCAGCATTGGGTGTGATGAGGCGATCGGCAGCGGCCAGCAACAACGGTTCGAGATAGTTCCGCACCGCCTCCATCCCCGCATCGAGAAAATATGCGGCAATTAGCGCTTCAAAAGCATCGCTGAGTAATGAAGGTTTCTCGCGTCCGCCGTCCTTTTGCGCGCCTTTCCCCAAACGCAGTTGCCGGCCCGCTCCAATTTCTCTGGCGAAAGTGGCGAGCTGCTTTTCGTCCACTAACGCGGAACGCAAGCGCGTTAATTGGGCCTCATTGAAATCTTGATAGCGCTTGTAGAGCAATTCTCCTGCCACAAAACCCAAGACCGCATCCCCAAGAAATTCGAGGCGTTCGTTATCTTCTGCGGTCGAGTTTTCGTTCGCGTAGGAGCGATGAGTCAGGGCCTGCTCCAGCAGTTGGCGATCGCGAATGGGTGGCAATCTAAATTCCATCGCAATTGAGGATTGCAACATTTCGGGGGCAAGAGCGGGGAAACAGCCGCTCTCCGCCTTACCCTTTCTTTCCAACTCCTGACTTTTAAGTTCGCCCGGTGACTACCGCGGAAGCAGTCGATCGCCGCCGCCGTCTTAACGTTTTAGGAGCCGGTTTTTCGGCAGTTTGGAGTAAAAAGACCACGAGCGGACGGCTCTTGAGTTCTCGACGAACCAGGCGCTGCAAGCTTCCTTCAATTTCGGCTCGCAGATTCAACCAATCTACCTCCGAAGTCCCGTTCCCCGTGCCTCGCGCTAATTCTTTTGCGTAATTGCTCAGCGTGCGCTCGATGGTGCGAACGATCAACTGGTGAATGAGCGATTGCTCCACCGAAGTGACCACGCCACGCAGGTGAATTTCGGGTTGGGCCAGCAATTCTAAGTTCCAATTGACTGCAGCCGCAACAGTGACCGCGCCGTCTTCTGCCAACTGCTGTCGTTCTTTGAGGACGCTATCGCGAACGACTCCCGAACGATCGACGAGTTCGATCCCTGAAGGAACGCGATCGGCAACGCGAATGCGATCGCCTGTCAGTTCCACAATATCCCCATTTTCAATCGTCACGATATTTTCTTTCGGGATGCCCATACTTTCAGCCATAGCGGCGTGTTTCACCAACATTCGATGCTGGCCGTGGACGGGAATGAAAAACTTCGGCCTCGTCAGAGCCAGCATTAATTTCTGATCTTCTTGGGCGCCGTGGCCGGAAACGTGTATGCCGTGACTCCGACCATAGATAACATTGGCTCCCTGCATCATCAAGCGATCGATGGTATCGACCACAGCTAAAGTATTGCCAGGGATGGGATTGGCCGAGAAAACCACTGTATCCCCCTTCCGGATCTTGATTTGCCGGTGTTCTCCCCTGGAAATGCGGGTGAGCGCGGCGAGGGTTTCGCCTTGAGATCCCGTCGTCAAAATTAACACCTTCTCATCGGGAAGGCGGGATAGGGATTTGAGCGGTTCAAATAGATCGTCGGGACACTTAATGTATCCGAGGTTGCGAGCGTGAGCAATCACGTTTAGCATCGAACGCCCTACCACTACAACTTTGCGGTTGTGCTTCCGGGCCAGGTCGAGAATCATATTCACCCGATGCACCGAGGAGGCAAAAGTCGTCACCATCAACCGCCCCTCTGTTTGGGCAAAAATGCGATCGAGGTTGGGATACACCGATCGCTCCGAGGGCGTGTGACCGGGAACTTCCGCATTGGTCGAGTCGCTCAAGAGACATAACACCCCTTTTTCGCCGTATTCGGCAAGCTTCTGGAAGTCGAAGTATTCTCCATCAACGGGCGTGTGATCGACTTTGAAGTCTCCGGTATGGATCGCAACGCCAAGGGGCGTGTGAATGGCGACGGTGAAACTGTCAGCGATCGAGTGGGTGTTGCGAATAAACTCGACGACAAAGTATTTGCCGATCTTCACCATTTCTCTTGGCGTAACGCTGTGCAATTCGGTGCGATCGCTGACTCCCGCTTCTTCCAACTTGTCCCGCAACAGAGACATCGCCAAGCGAGGCCCGTGAATGATGGGAATATCAAATTGCTTGAGATGGTAGGCAATACCGCCAATGTGGTCTTCGTGGCCGTGGGTAACAATCATTCCCTTGATTTTGCGGCGGTTCTCCCGCACGTAGGTCATATCGGGCAAGACAATATTGACCCCGTGCATTCCATCCGTTGGGAACGCCAAACCGGCATCGAGCAGAATCATTTCATCGTTGTACTCGAAGATACAAGTATTTTTGCCAATTTCGTGCAGTCCGCCGAGGGGAATAATTTTGAGCGTGGATTGAGATGTGCTGGTATTCATGTGTCCTTTGTTATAGTTCGCTGGCCATCGCCTGACTCGAGCATTAGCAACCGGATCGCTACGCGCGATGACATTTGTTTATCGTCGTTAACAACAATTTTGAGCTTTAAATCAAAGACAGTTGCTTGAGAACGCTCTCAAGCTTCGGTTCTAGATCGGGAGGAAGGTCGCACAGGGGCGATCGCACCCCGCCCACATTCCAACCTTGAAGATTTAAAGCGGCTTTTACTGGAATTGGATTAGTCGTGCAAAATAACACCTTAAATAAAGGGAAAAGCTTGAGGTGAATGTCTCTCGCTGCTGCAATTTGCCCCGCCTCAAATGCCCGAATCATCTCCTGGAGTTCGTTCCCGACCAGATGGCTGGCAACGCTGACAACGCCGCTAGCCCCCACCGCGAGCAAAGGTAAGGTGAGGGAGTCGTCTCCCGAATAGATGGCAAAGTCGGCTGGGGTTCGCCCTCGAATTTCGCTGGCTGCGTCCAAGTTGCCGCTTGCCTCTTTAATGGCAATGATGTTGTCAATTTCTGCGAGCTTCGCAACGGTATCTGGCTGAAGATTAATACCGGTTCGTCCGGGAATGTTATAGAGCATCACGGGCAGATCGGGACTGGCTTGGGCGATGCTTTGAAAGTGCCGATACAATCCTGCTTGGGGTGGTTTGTTGTAGTAAGGCACCACCTGTAAGGTTCCGTCCAACCCCAACTTGGCGGCTTTGCAGGTTGCTTCTATGGCTTCGGAGGTTGAGTTAGAACCCGTCCCGGCGATGATTTTGCCCTTGGGGGCGATCGCCTTGCGGATAACCTGAAATAACTCATACTCTTCTTGCCAGCTTAAGGTTGGAGACTCTCCTGTCGTCCCGCAGACGAGAATGCTATCGCTGCCGTTTTCAACGAGGTGAGCGGCGAGTTTTTCGGCAACTGCATAATTGACGCTACCGTCTGGATTAAAGGGCGCGATCGCCGCCGTAATCACTCGTCCAAAGTAGTCATTGGTCATGAGTCATGGGTTTTGGGTAAATCGTTTTAAGAAGGTTTAGATCCTTGTTCCATTCAAAGCCGAGATCTCGAACCCTCTTGCTTGGGGTTCATTTTCTCTGCTTCGTCTCGCTCTTTCAACCGCCGCAATTACACGGAAACAGCGGTTGCCGGAGCTTGCAAGCGATTATCCTTGACGAGCAACTCGGCAATTTGTATGGCATTGAGGGCCGCACCTTTGCGAATTTGATCCCCGCTCAACCACAACTCCAAACCGCAGGCGTTAGAGAGATCTTGGCGAATTCGTCCTACAAGCACTTCATCCTTTCCCGTTGCATCAACTGGCATGGGGAAGTAGTTAGCTTGCCAATCTTCCACCAGCTTGACTCCAGGAGCCTGGGAGAGAATTTGCCGCGCTCGTTCGACCTCAAAGGGCGTGTCAAACTCAAGATTGACTGCCTCTGAATGGGCGCGCAGAACCGGAACTCGAACGCAAGTTGCAGTTACGCGCAGGTCGGGAGCGTTGAAAATTTTGCGGGTTTCGTTGACCATTTTCATTTCTTCCTCGCAGTATCCCTGCTCGTTGAGAGGAGAGTTGTGAGGGAAGAGATTAAAGGCCAGGGGGTGGGGGAGAATTTCGGGTTTGGGACGCTGTCCGTTTAAAATCGCTTGAGCTTGCACCTTGACTTCTTCCATCGCCCTAGCACCAGCTCCCGATGCTGATTGATAGGTGGAAACGACAATGCGCTTAATCGGTTGAACTTGGTGAAGGGGGTAGATGGCAACACCCATCAGGATGGTCGTGCAATTGGGGTTGGCGATAATGCCTTGGCTGTTGGCGATCGCGCCTGGATTAATTTCGGGCACGATCAGCGGGACATCGGCATCCATGCGGAAGGCGCTGGAGTTGTCAATGACCGTCGCTCCCGCTTCCACCGCTTTGGCCGCCCAAGCTTTTGAAGTCGAGCCTCCCGCCGAAGCCAACACCAAGTCAATTCCTCGAAACGAGCTTTCTTCGACCGCTTCTACAGTCAAGTTCTCGCCTTTGAACGCAATCGCGCGTCCGGCAGATCGTGGAGAAGCGAGTAATTTCAACTGGGCAACCGGAAAATCTCGCTGCTCTAACAGGTCGATTAATTCCGTCCCGACGGCTCCAGTAGCGCCGAGAATCGCAACGCGAACTTGTTTAGACAAATGTTTTTCCTCCGTTTCGCAATCTGAACAATTAACTTAGAACAATAGGGGCTTATGATAATTCTTTCTGTAATTTCTGAAGATGTTCGGGAATACCGCAGAATACCAAACAATATTAATTAGGATGTTCTGAAAATCTAGGGGGAAAGATCGAGCGATCGTGACTCTCTGCAAGCGATTGGGTCATCTGACTTGACCTTGAAGCAAAGTTCGCTGACTTCAATCAATGTTAGCGCGATCGCCTGCACTTGTGCAGAATTTAGCGAAACTCTTGCCGTCGTACCAAGATTCACATCTGATGTGAATTACCTAAAACCCTAGCTGGGGCTAGGCAATAAGAAGAAAAAACAACAGTAAAATCGGTTTGTAGCTTCTAGTTCGCATTAAGCGCGACTCTTCCTTTGCACCCAACACTGTTTAAACAGGTACGCGCTCTTAGCAGATATCGAGTGCATTCCAGGCTCTTCCTCTTACTGTAACAGAAGGGTAACAATTTCTTGCTCGCCAGGGGCAGCGGTAGCCTATCATAAGAGGTCTGGAATTTAATCTAAATTTTTTTGCTCAGCACAAAGTCAACAATGAAAGTTACCCAGGAAAAGCTTCCCGCCAGCCAAATCGGGCTGGAAATTGAAATTCCTGCTGAAACATCTAAGCAGGCCTATGAGACGATCGTGCAAAAACTTGCTCGCTCGGTCAGGCTTCCTGGGTTTCGCAAGGGAAAAATCCCCCGCCACATCCTCCTTCAGCGCCTCGGGCCGAAGCGGGTTAAAGCTGAAGCGCTCGAAAAACTCATCCAAGACAGTCTAGAGCAAGCCATTAAAGAATCCTCGATCGAGGCCTTGGGCAACTATCAGCTCATTTCGTCCATTGATGACTTGCTAGAGCAGTATCAACCGGGAGAACCGCTCGTCTTTTCAGCTTCGGTTGATGTCCCGCCAGAAGTGACCCTCGGAGAGTACAAAGGGTTAAGCGTCCAAGCCCACAAAACAGAGTACGACCCCAGCGAAGTCGATGAGCTGCTTCGCCGGCAACAAGAAGCCCAAGCAACCTTAGTTCCGGTTGAAGATCGTCCCGTTCAAATGGGAGACGTGGCTGTCGTTGACTACGCCGGTCGATTTGCGAAGGATGCCGAAAGCGAAGCCGCCGAAATTATCGAGGGCACCGAAGCCACAGATTTTCAAATGGAAATGGCTGAGGGAAAATTTGTTGAAGGATTGGTCGAAGGAATTGTCGGCCTGAATCCTGGAGATGCCAAAGAAATTACCGTCACCTTTCCCGATGAGTATCCCAGAGAAGATCTCGCAGGAGAAGAGGTCGTTTTCTCCGTGACGCTCAAGGAGATTAAGGAAAAGGAATTGCCTGAGTTAGACGATGACTTTGCTGAAGAAGTCAGCGAATTTGAAACGATGGCCGAACTGCGAGAATCTCTCGAATCCCAGTTTCAGGAAAAAGCAGAACGGGAGACGCAAAACAGTGTCGAAGAAGCGTTAGTTGAAGAATTGCTCAAAACAGCGCAAATCGAGCCGCCAGAAACGCTGGTTGAGAAGGAACTGGAAACTCTGCTGACTCAAACGGCAATGCAGATGCAGCAGTATGGCGTTGATATTAAAGCCTTATTCAGCAAGGAAAACTTACCAGAGATGAGAGAGCGATCGCGCCCAGAAGCGATTAAAAACATTCAGCGCTCTCTCGCGCTTTTGGAAGTGGCAAAGAGCGAGTCCCTCGAACCCGGCGAGGAAGCGATCGAGGCCAGAGTTAAGGAACTGACGGAAGAACTCTCCGATCGCTCCTTCGATCCCAAGCGGTTGCGGGAATACGTGACCGAAGACTTAAGTCAAGAGAACGCCCTGGATTGGCTGCGAGAAAAAGCGTCTGTTGAGTTTGTTGCCAAAGAAGAAGAAACCCCAGATACCGAGGTGGAAGACCTGGATGCGGCTAGCGCAACTGTTGATGTGGCAGCTCAAGCCGAAGAAGAATAGCAACAAGAGATCGGGGCGAGGGTTAGATTTTCTGCCCTTGTCTTTGTGCAGGGGAGGCGTTCAATTCCTCCCCCAATCCAAAACTTAAGGCATAATAGTCAACAAGAGATACAGGAACAAGCAATATTGATTCGGTAATTTCAACAGCTATTTGCAAAAACTCGTCCCGAACGTTCAAATTTCACCTTTATTTATGATTTACTCTCAAACTGATTCCTTGCTGACAAGCCAGCGATCGCAATCCTACATTTGCTCCGCGAGTAATGTCGTTCCAATGGTTGTCGAACAATCAGGCATGGGGGAGCGAGCCTTTGATATTTACTCCCGACTGTTGCGAGAGCGCATCATTTTCCTCGGAACGGCAATTGATGACAAAATTGCAGATTCTGTTGTTGCTCAACTTCTCTTCCTCGAAGCCGAAGACTCGGAGAAAGATATTCAACTCTACATTAATTCTCCAGGCGGATCGGTGTATGCCGGCATGGCAATTTACGACACCATGCAGCAGATTCGTCCCGATGTTGTTACGATATGCTATGGGTTGGCGGCCAGCATGGGCGCGTTTTTACTCTCCGGCGGAGCAAAAGGCAAGCGCATGGCACTCCCCAGTTCGCGGATTATGATCCACCAACCTCTCGGGGGCGCTCAAGGCCAAGCTGTTGACATTGAAATTCAAGCGAAGGAAATTCTGTATATCAAGCAGCAACTCAATGAGTTACTGGCCAGTCACACCGATCGGCCTTTAGAGCAAATTGCGGCTGACACAGACCGAGACTTCTTTATGTCGTCTCAAGAAGCCGTACAATACGGTCTAATTGACAAAGTTATCTCCCGACAAAAACTCTCTCCCGCAGAAGCGGCCATCCCGACAATCAAATAATGAGGTTAGTATGCCCAAATATGACTCCCATCTAAAGTGTTCGTTCTGTGGCAAATCTCAAGAACAAGTCCGCAAGCTCATCGCCGGCCCAGGCGTTTACATTTGCGATGAGTGCGTTGAACTGTGCAACGAGATTTTAGATGAGGAGTTAATTGATTCCTCAAGCCCGATGACCCAACCGGTGTCCCGTTCGGAGGAACATCCTCCCAAGCGTCGTGCTGTCTCCGAACGAATTGCCTTCAATCAAATTCCCAAGCCAACGGAAATTAAGAAGTATTTGGACGAACACGTCATCGGTCAAGATGAAGCGAAGAAAGTTCTTTCTGTGGCTGTTTATAACCACTACAAGCGGCTCAGTTGCGCGCAGGCGAAAAGCAGTAACAGCAGCGGGAAGGGACTGACAGACGATCCGGTGGAGTTGCAAAAGTCGAATATTTTGCTGATCGGCCCGACGGGTTCTGGCAAAACCCTCCTTGCCCAAACCCTCGCAAAGATTCTCGAAGTTCCGTTTGCCGTGGCCGATGCAACCACTCTAACCGAAGCGGGTTATGTGGGCGAAGATGTGGAAAACATCTTGCTACGCTTGCTCCAGGTTGCCGATCTGGATGTGGAAGAAGCTCAGCGAGGCATTATCTATATCGATGAAATTGATAAAATTGCTCGCAAGAGCGAGAACCCTTCAATCACGCGGGATGTTTCTGGCGAGGGGGTACAGCAAGCTCTGCTGAAAATGTTAGAAGGGACAGTGGCGAATGTTCCGCCGCAAGGAGGGCGAAAGCACCCCTACCAAGACTGCATTCAGATCGATACGAGCAATATCCTATTCATTTGCGGCGGTGCGTTTGTGGGTTTGGAGAAAGCGATCGAACAAAGGATTGGACGCAAGTCGATGGGGTTTGTTCGTCCGGGAGATAGCCAGTCGAAAGAGCAACGGACGGCTGACGTGCTGAAACACGCAGAACCGGAAGATTTAGTCAAATTTGGTTTAATTCCCGAATTCATTGGTCGAATGCCCATGGCAGCAGTTCTCGATCCTCTGGATGAAGAAACATTAATGGCGATCTTGACCCAACCCAAGAATGCGCTGGTGAAACAGTATCAAAAACTGTTGAAGATGGATAGCGTCCAGCTTGAGTTTCGTCCGGACGCGGTGAGAGCGATCGCGCGAGAAGCCTATCGGCGGAAAACCGGAGCGCGAGGGCTGCGAGGGATTGTTGAAGAGTTAATGCTCGATGTGATGTACGAATTGCCCTCTCGTAAAGATGTTCGTCGCTGCACGATTACGCCAGAGATGGTTGAGAAACGCTCGACAGCAGAATTGTTAATTCATCCTTCTACTTTGTTCAAGTCTGAGTCTGCTTAATTTGCGGTTGCGTTCTAGAGCGATCGCTTTGCACTAAACTGGAGCCTGCAAAGTCAATTTGGGCAAACTTTGTTAGTCTTGCCAGCTTTGCGCGATCGCGATTCCTCGATTTGCCATCGCTTGCTCGAACAACTGGGTCGATAGTGCTTGTTCGACCGGCTGCAATCCCGGTTTTTGCAGCTTTCCTTCGAGCATTAACTGAGCGACAATTCCCGTACCGACTCCGGCAGCAATGGCGGTATTCTCATGGACGACAGTGGAACAATATTTAGCTGACTTCCCGTCTTTTTGCCCGGTAATCAGCGATCGCATCGCCACGCCAATCCCGCTAAAGCGATCGGTGACATCGGTCATAAAGTGAGAAACATAGGATAAAAATTCAATCCCCCCTGAATTCTCGATCCAGGAGGAGGGGAAAACATGAGCAGTAATCCAAGTGAGATGATTGTAAAAATCGGGAACCGAACCAAACTTGGTAATAATCGTTTGAACATCTGGAAAAGATTCGGCAAATGTGTAAGTTTCTGGCACGTCAAACCAGTAAACGCCGGTTTTTCCATAGGGTTTGGGAAATTCAATAATTTCGCGATCGCTATAGGGTAAAACTTGTTGCCATCGACCTCCTTTCCAGACCTCGAAAGCTTTCCTCAATCCTAAAAAGGTCGTTCGCATAATCGTCACGCCAGCACCGCCAGACCCCGCCACAACGTAGCTCAGATGGATGGTTTCAGCTCGATCGAACTGTTCTACCCCTTGGCGTACCATACTGTTAGAAATACCGGGAAAAATTCCCGTGTTGAGAATTGCCGTAATTCCTGCGGTCTCTGCTGCTTCTCGTTCGGCAACAACCTTTTGGAAGAAAGAGCGATGATCGCTCACATCAAGGTAATTAACGCCTTCTTGAATGCAGGTTTTGAGAACTCGACCATCGCGGTAGTGAAACGGCCCCGCACAATGGATCGCAAGGTCGCAATTTTGAATGGCTCGACGTAACGCGATCGCGTCGTCTAAGTCTAATTGAACAAACTGGAGAGATGGCGAAAGGTTGGGTTTGCAGTTGCGTCCCGTCACGGCGATCTCAGCATCTGTATGCGCTAACAGATCGTTGGCAACGCTCCTCCCAATTCGACCTTGTCCGCCGAGAATTAAGACTCGATTTGACATAGTTTTGTTTTCATCTTACGTACTAGGGTCATCAGTTCATTGAACATTGAGCATTAAACATTAAACATTTATCAATATCTGTAGCTTGCTTCTGGGAAAGAGTGCCCTATTCATCCTTTGGGAACTTTATCCTTCCGCCGTCTGTGTGACTCATGTTGAAAAAGAACAACAGCAACTTGTTTAATCCCCATCATACGAAGATTTGGGGCGTTGAGGGCATGTTTAGTTTCTGAAAGTTTAGAAGAGAGTAGGATAAAAAAACTTAGAAAGAAAGAAAAAATGCGAAGATAAAGTGAGATGCTCCCTGATGTCGCCAACGAGGAGAAATTTTCCACGACGTTGAAAGTTGGGCGATCGTCGCAACGGAGTTATCGGCATTTTAGATCGGCGGATCGAGCATTGTGACATCATCTAATTCTCATTCTCAATTACTGCTTGCGGAAATTTGCGATCGCATTGCTGCTTCTCCACAGCAGCAAATTACCTTTGCCGACTATATGGCATTAATTCTCTACCATCCTCAGTACGGCTATTATAGTTCTGGCACCGTTCAAATTGGCGCTCGCGGCGATTTTTTTACAGCTTCTTCCCTCGGCACAGATTTTGGCGAATTGCTGGCAGAGCAATTTTTTCAAATGTGGGAAATTTTGGGATGTTCTGACTCGTTTGCCTTAGTTGAGATGGGAGCGGGTCAAGGGCTACTTGCTTCGGATATTTTAGGATATCTTGCTAATAACTATCCTCACTTCTCAGAGAAAGTAGAATACATTATTGTCGAGCAATCCTCGCGTTTGATCGAACGGCAACAGCAAGAACTGTCGAGTCATCTTGAAAGAGGCTCAAAAGTTAGTTGGAAAGCGTGGAACCAGATTGAGAGCAATTCAATCATAGGATGCTTCTTTTCTAACGAGCTGGTCGATGCTTTCCCCGTCCATATTGTTCGTGTCGATCGGGGAAATTTACAAGAAATTTATGTCTGCGAACATCAAGGAAAACTTCGAGAAGTTTCCGATTCGCTTTCTACGAATCAACTCAGCGAGTATTTCAAATTAGTTGAGATCGATCTTCCTTCTGATTCTTACCCTAACGGTTATCAAACTGAGGTTAATCTAGCTGCGCTGCCTTGGTTAAAAACTGTTTCTGAGAAGCTCAAACGAGGGTATTTAGTAACCATAGACTATGGTTATATCGCTCGCCGATATTATCACCCCCAACGCCACGAGGGAACGCTGCAATGTTACTACCAGCATCGACATCATAACGATCCGTACCTCAATCTCGGCCTGCAAGATGTGACCGCCCACGTCAATTTTACGGCTTTGGAACGTCAGGGAGAGCGTTGCGGGTTACAACACCTGGGACTGACACAACAGGGACTGTTTTTGATGGCATTGGGAGCGGGAGAGCGTCTTTCCGAACTGGCAAGTGGTAACTTTACTATTCAGCAAGTTCTCCAACGCCGAGATGCTCTCCACCAACTGATCGATCCGTCAGGTATGGGGGGATTCCACGTTTTGGTACAAAGTAAAGGTTTGGAGGAGAAGGAAGCAGCACAAACGCTGCAAGGACTTTCTTTCAGAATTTAAAGCCTGAAATCAGAAGGTTTTAGGAACTGAGCAAAAATACTCGTTTACCTTAATAAGATTCTCCCAATCGCTTTCCACAAAGAATTGCTGTTTCAAGTTACAAACCTACACTGAACTTCGATTGAGGTCGAATCACAACAAGTAAACTAAACCAAACAAAATAATCCAAACCACATCAACAAAGTGCCAGTACAGTTCTGCTGCTTCTACGCCGAAGTGTTCCTCACTGGAATAGTGTCCCGGTTTGCGCGATCGCCAGAGAACGCCCAAAATTAACAGCAGTCCAAAGGTCACGTGCAACCCGTGGAAACCCGTCAGCACAAAGAAGCAACTGGCAAATAAATTGGTTGATAAGCTGAAAGGTAAGTGGATATATTCGTACACCTGTCCGGCGAGGAAAATTGCCCCCATCGCCGCCGTCAGGCCGAACCACAGTTGCAACCCACCCACATTGTCCTTATTTTTCAGCAAACTCTGTCCCTTGTGCATGACAAAGCTGCTGGAAATCAGAATAATTGTGTTAATTCCCGGTAACAGCAGTTCCAGTTCGCTACCTTCCGGCGGAAATTCTGGCAGCATCGACTTGTAAATCAAGAACGCTGCAAAAAGTCCCAGAAAGATCATGCTTTCTGCAAACAAGAACACCGCCATGCCAAACATCCGAAAATCCGGGTGTTCGCCGTGATGTCTGTCCGCGGTCACTTCCTGCGGGTAGTTCAGAACGGTTTGGGAGTCGTCAATTGCTGAGCTTTGCATAAAGAGTTTTGTGAATAAGGGAAAAGAAGGCAAGAGGCAAGGGGCAAAAGGGAATAGGGAGTCGGGAGTCGGGAGTAGGGTGGGCATTGCCCACAAGCTTTAAATCAGTGCCATTCACGTATGGTTCGCTCTGTTACATGACGGGTCAATGTTCAATGTTCAATGAAAAGTCTCCCTCACCCTAACTCTATATTGGTTCGAGAACGCTAATTGACCTCTGCACTCGCTTGGACGAGAAGTTCGTCAACGGTTTCTGCTGCATCGACGCTTTGAGAGTCGATCCCATAGTCGTAGGGCCCGGCCCAAAGAATGGGTTCTTCCTCAAAGTTTTCAATGGCAGGGGGAGAAGTGGTCTGCCACTCTAAGGTTAACGCCCGCCAGGGATTGCGTCCGGCTTTTTCGCCTTTGGCTAAACTCCAGAGAACGTTGATGATGAAGGGAATGGTAGAAAGGGCAAGGAGATAAGACCCAATCGTACAGATGAAATTTAGGTCTTGGAATTGGGGGTCATAGAGAGCAACGCGGCGGTTCATTCCCTGCATTCCCAACTGGTGCATGGGGAGGAAGGTTAAGTTAAAACCAACGAAGGTCATCACAAAGTGAATGCGTCCCCAGGTTTCATTGACCATGCGCCCGGTCATTTTCGGGAACCAGTGATACACGCCTGCAAACAGTCCCAAGACCGCACCGCCAAAGAGGACGTAGTGGAAGTGGGCAACGATGAAGTAGGTGTCGTGAACGTGGATGTCAAAGGGAACGGAAGCAACCATCACGCCGCTCAGTCCGCCGATGAGGAAGGAGGAGATAAAGCCGATAGCAAAGAGCATGGCACTGTTGAAGTTGATTTTTCCGCCCCAAATGGTCGCGCACCAGCCGAAAATCTTAATGCCGGTGGGGACGGCAATAATCATTGTGGTCGCCATAAAGAACATCCGCAACCACCCCGGCGTACCGCTGGTGAACATATGGTGCGCCCAGACAATGAGTCCGAGGAAGGCGATCGCGAGACTGGAGTAAGCGATCGCGCGGTAGCCAAAAATCGGCTTGCGGGCGTGAACGGGCAGCACATCGGAAATCACCCCAAAGAAGGGTAAAACCATGATATAGACCGCCGGATGGGAGTAAAACCAGAACATGTGCTGGTAAACGATCGGATCGCCGCCTCCCGCTGGGTTAAAGAAGCTCGTCCCAGCAATTAGGTCAAAGGAGAGCAGAATCAAAGCAGCCGCCAGCACGGGCGTTCCCGTCAGCACGAGAAGCGAGGTGGCAATCATCGACCAGCAAAACAGGGGCATACTGTTGAGATCCATATCCTTCACGCGCATCTTGAGAATCGTCGTGAAGAAGTTCAATGCCCCCAAAATTGAGGAAGTCCCCAGCAACAGGAGGCTCAAGATCCAAATTTCTTCCCCCCATTTGCCGCTGACCACACTTAAAGGCGGGTAGGAAGTCCAACCCGCTTGGGGCGCACCCACAAAGAAGCTGCTGAGGAGGAGAACGCCGCCAGGAGGCACCATCCAAAACGCCACGGCATTTAAGCGGGGAAAGGCCATATCCTCCGCCCCAATCATTAGCGGAATGAGGTAGTTGGCGAAGGCGGCCCCGCCGGGGATGATCCACAGGAACAACATAATCGTTCCGTGCATGGTCATGAGCTGGTTATAAAACTCCGGCTGCACGAGATCGGGGGCCGGGGTTGCCAGTTCCGTCCGCATCACTTCGGCGAGGAGTCCGCCAATGAAGTAGAAGAAAAAGGAGGTGACGAGATATTGAATCCCAATCACTTTATGGTCGGTGTTGAACGTGAAGTAGTCTTGCCACTTCCGCTGTTTGTGAGGTGAGGGGGGTTCGCTGGGGGTGGGAGCAACAGGTGCTTCTGCTTGTGTGGTCATTTCAGTGAGGGAATAGGGGTTCAGTTATCAGTCAACAGTCATCAGTGGGAGAGACAAGGAGGACAAGGGAGACCTGGAGACAAGGAAGAATGGGGAATTGGGAAGATGGGGAGTTGGGGAATTGGGGAGACAAGGAGAATTAGGGAATTTATTCATCCTTCTGCCTTCATCCTTGGGAACTTCATCCTTCATCCTTTTCTTTTAGACCTCCGTTCAGCGGTTCGGGGAGTTGAGCGGGAATTTCCATCGCGTCGGCGTTAGAAGTCAAAAATTCGCGATCGCTTTGGGGTTGAGTGGGAGTCATGGCGACGGAGTTTTCGGTACTCTCGGCCGGTGCGGGGGAATTTTCTTGCAGCCACTGGGCGTATTCTGCCTCAGTTTGCACGTAGAGTTGGGTTTTCATGCCGCCGTGGAAGGAACCGCAGAGTTCGGCACAAATGATGGGATAGGTTCCCACCCGGTTCGCGGTGAAGACCAGTTCGGTGGTGCGACCGGGAATAGCATCCTGTTTGATGCGAAACTCCGGCAACCAGAAAGCGTGCAAGACATCTCCCGCCGTGATGTTGAGTTGCACTTCGCGGTTAACGGGAATGTGCATATCGCCGCCGATAATTCCGGTTTCGGGGTAGGTGAAAATCCAGGCGTATTGAATGCCGTTGACATTGACGACCAGAGGTGGTTCTGCTCCAGATTTGCTGGGGGAAGATCCCAGGCCCAGAGCCAAGTTCTGCCCGTCGGGGTCGAGGGCAATTTGCTGGCTGGGGGCATGGCGAACGCCGTGGTGATGAGCTATTTCCGTGCCGCGATCGCCTGCGGCCATAGGGTCGAGGCCGCCCATTTGGTTGTAAATTTCAAAGCTGTAGATGGCAATCATGAAAACGATAACGGTGGGAATTGCCGTCCACACAATTTCTAGGGGAATATTGCCTTCGATGTGGGGGCCGTCGGTTTCGTCCCCTTTTTTGCGCCGAAACTGGAAGAGGCAAACCACCAGCACGCCTTCGATCAGGAGGAAGAGTCCGGTGGCAATGGTCATCATAAAGTTGAAAATGTCGTCTACCTCAGCCGCTTCTTCTGAAGCCGCGATCGGAAGCAGACCGTGGTGCTGGCCGTACCAAAGACTGATGAGGGTAATGGCAATACCAGCGATGAGAGTAATAATATTGCTGGGAATATTCACGGGTTTGTTGGCTTGCTACGGGGAAATCGAAAATTGGTGCGGGAGTTTTGCTCCGCGCTTAGAAGTTTGTCTGCCTCGATAAATTGGGGAGGTTGTAAATTTTTATCTCTCTAATACGGTAAAACAAAGCTCGGACAAAAGAAGGTTCGCTACAGCATTTCTAAAGTTTATTTTTGTTTTTGCTTTGGGATTGAGGAAGGATCTGCAAAAATACTGAGATTTTCTTTCTCGTCGCTTCAAGTTTTTAAGTTTTTTTTAAGAATTGGTATCGATTTGGGTGCAAAAAATCGCTCAATCTGAAGAATCCCTAAAGCAATTGAATTGAGGGGAAAAAGCAATTGTTAGATGGAAGGCAAAATCTATCGTTCGCCGCCAGATTGTCGGCGAGAAAGTTGCCGTTTGGACGAATGTTAGGTTGAGTAAAGAGTAAATACTCGGAACTTGATGAACTTAGATGAAGCTATGGCAGAATCCGTTTTTCAGCACAAGCTAACCACCTCCCCAGACCGCTCACAACCTGTGGAGTGGATTCGCCGCTTTGTTTGGAAAATTGCGATCGCGACCTTGCTCTTGATGGCGGTGGGTAGCGCAACGCGGGTGATGAATGCGGGTCTGGCCTGCCCGGATTGGCCCTTGTGCTACGGCCAGTTGGTTCCCCGCCAGCAGATGAACTTTCAAGTCTTTCTGGAGTGGTTTCACCGCTTGGATGCGTCTCTGATTGGTTTGAGCGCGATCGCGCTGCTGGGGGTGTCGCTGTGGTATCGACGCGACCTCCCGCGTTGGTTGCCTGGAGCTGCAACATTTGCGCTCGGTTTAATCGTCTTCCAAGGAGTTTTAGGTGGGTTAACCGTCACCCAACTGCTGCGCTTCGACATCGTAACCGCCCACCTCGGTGCGGCCCTTCTCTTCTTCTGTACCCTCATCGTTATTGCAGTCTTGCTAACGCCCTATCAAAGTCGCGGCACGGCCGGAAAACTCTCTTGGCTGGGCCTCACTGCTGCCATTCTGGTCTATCTACAAAGCTTGCTGGGAGGTCTGGTTGCCTCTCGTTGGGCGCTGCACCAGTGTTTTGGAGCCTCTCAACTCTGCGCGGTGATGAATAGTCATATTGCCGGTGTTGTACCTGCGACCCTGGCAACCTTGATTCTGGCGATCGCGGCCTGGCGAACTCCCGCCCTCCATCCCACCCTTCGCCAACTCGCTTGGCTAGCCGCAGGCTTTGTCGTCGCCCAAATTCTCCTCGGCGTTGCCACCTTTTATCTGCACCTCCAGGTTGAACCCCTCACCGTCGCCCACCAAGCGATGGGAGCCGCCTTACTCGGAACCCTCGTCGCCTTTTCCGTTTTTGCCCTGCGCGATTTCCGTACGGTCATGCTGCCGATTTCCTAACCCGTAAATGATGTACGCCTTCTCTCAACCCCTCCTCGCCTCAACCCATTGAGCTTTTACTCGCAGCGACCCATGCTCAATGCTCAATGAAAACAGAACTATTCGCTAGGGAATTAAAAGTAATGATTGGGACCAGTTTTGCCCGCCGACACGAAAACCTTCTCGACATTGTTAAAAGTTATTTCCAACTCACCAAACCCCGCATCATCCCCCTCCTACTGATTACCACTGCAGCGGCCATGTGGATGGCCTCTGGCGGTCAAGTCGATCCCTTGCTCGTCCTCGCCACTTTAGCCGGGGGAATGCTGGCTGCGGCTTCTGCCCAAACCCTCAACTGCATTTACGATCGCGACATTGACTACGACATGGTTCGCACGCGCAAGCGTCCCATCCCCTCCGGTCGCGTTCAACCTCGCCACGCCTTCATCTTTGCGATCGCGCTCGGCGTATTGTCTTTTGCTGTTTTGGCCCTGTTTGTCAATCTCCTCAGCGCCCTGCTGGCCTTCTCCGGTATTGTCTTCTACATGGGGATTTACACCCACCTCCTCAAGCGCCACAGCACCCAAAATATCGTGATTGGCGGCGCTGCGGGGGCGATTCCCCCTCTGGTGGGTTGGGCCGCCGTCACGGGGGATCTGAGTTGGGCCGCTTGGTTGCTCTTCCTGATTATTTTCCTCTGGACTCCCCCTCACTTCTGGTCGCTGGCATTGATGATTCGCGACGATTACGCTCAAGTTAACGTGCCGATGCTACCGGTTGTCGCCGGGGAAGAAACCACGGTGCGGCAAATTTTTCTCTACACCGTTCTCGTCGTTCCCTTTACCTTTCTTCTCATTTACCCGCTGGGAGTTTCTGGACTCGTTTACGGCGCTTTTGCCGCCTTTTTGGGAGTCCTCTTTATCCTCAAAGCGTGGCAACTTCAGCAATCTCCCTCAGACAAACCGCTGGCAAAGTCGATGTTTAAGTACTCCATCCTCTACATGATGCTGTTGTGTACGGGAATGGTGGTGGATAGTTTGCCGGTTGTGCGTCAGGTTACTGCAATGGCGGGGAATTATTTCTCTGAGATTGTTAATACTATCGCGATGTTTTGAGTTGTTGTGGGAGAGGCGCGATCGCGCCCCCTTTTCTCGCGATTTCTCCCTTTACTCATCTTCCACCGCACCCAAAGCTTTGAGGGAGGCTTTTTGAGCTTTGGTTAACCCAGTAGCGCCAGCGATCTTCATGCCTTCGTAAGGTCGGGGGATTCTAATAGTTCTGAGACATTCTCCAGTCGCGACATCCCAAATTTTGATCATCCCATCCGCACTACCACTTGCCAAGATCTGGCTGCTGGGACTAAATGCGACTGACCTAATCCAACGTTCATGACCTTGCAAAGTTTTCAGGCACTGACTGCTACCAACATCCCACATCTTAACTGTTCGATCTTCGCTACCACTCGCCAGGATTTTGCCATCGGGACTAAATGCGACTGACCTAATAATCCAACGTTCATGACCTTGCAAAGTTTGTAGGCATTGACCGCTAGCCACATCCCACATCTTTACCGTTTGGTTTGCTCCACCACTTGCCAGAATTTGGCTGTTGGGACTAAATGCAACTGATGCCATCCATCTCTTGTACTCTTGCAAAGTTTGCAGGCAATGACTGCTATCCACATTCCAAATCTTCGCCGTCCAAATCTTCTTTCTTGGGTTTTGGCTAATGCTAGCTAGGAGTTTGCCATTAGGACTAAATGCGGCTGACCAAACCTGACCGTCACGATCGTAAGTTTGCAGACATTGACCGCTAGCAATGTCCCATATCTTCATCGTGTGTTCGTCACCGCTACTTACCAGGATTTTGCCATCGGGCCTAAATACAACTGCTCTTACCCATTGATGATCGACGGGAAAAGTTTCCAAGCATTGGCCGCTAGAAATATCCCATATCTTTACGGTGTGGTCTTTACTACCACTAATGAGGGTTTTGCCATCGGGACTAAATGCGATCGGACTTAACAAACCATCGCTATCTTGTAAGATTTGTAGGCACTCTCCGGTTGTAATATCCCAAATCTTAACTGTTAGGTCTTCGCTACAACTAGCGAGAGTTTTGCCATCAGGACTAAATACAACTGACCAAACCCAATTATTATATCCTTGTAGAGTTTGCAAACACTGGCCGCTAGTAACATTCCATATCTTGATAGTTTGGTCGTTGCTACTACTTACCAGGGTTTGACCATTAGGATTAAACGCGACGACATGCACACGATCGCGATGACCTTGTAGGGTTTGTCGGCATTGACCGCTAAAAATGTCCCATATTTTCACGGTAAAAATCTTCTTCGTTGGCTCTTCACTACTAATGGCAAGAATAGTTCGATCGGGACTAAATGTGCATCTTCCAAACCAATTGCCACGATCGTGTAAAGTTTGCAGACACCGATTGCTCATAATGTCCCATATCTTCACGGTTTGCTTGTCAATTTTTACCGTTCGATCGTCACTGCCACTTGCTAGAATTTTGCCATTGAGACTAAACGTAACTGCACTGACCCAATCGCTATGAATTTGAAAGGTTTGCATACATTGACCGTTATCGACATCCCAAAGCTTTACAGTTTCATCTTCTTCATCTTCACCATAACTCACCAAGGTTTTGCCATCGGGACTAAATGCAACTAACCTAACCCATGAACTATGAGCGTGCAAAGTTTTTAGGCACTGACCGCTAGCAACATCCCAAAGCTTTACAGTTTCATCTTCTTCATCTTCACCAAAACTTGCCAAGGTTTTGCCATCGGGACTAAATGCAACTAACCTAACCCATGAACTATGAGCGTGCAAAGTTTTTAGGCACCGGCCGCTAGACCAATCCCAAATCTTCACCATTTGATCTGCACTACCACTCGCCAAGATTTTGCCATCGGGACTAAATTTTAGTGAATAAACCGAATCGCTATGACCTTCGGATATCGGATTATTGCCCTTTGGGATCGCCAATAATTTATCATTTTTGACCTGCCATATCCAGATGTCGCCGTTTATATCTCCAGCCGCAACAGCTTTTCCATCTGGACTGAAGGAAATTTTACAAATAAACAAAAAAGCTTTTTTGAAAACAGATTTCGTAAAATGAGCGCGAGCAAAATTAACGTTCTGTAATTTCTTGTCTTGAGCGTATACTTGCACAATCGCGAGACTAGAAAAGTCATAGCCGCTCAAATCAACGTCGAGATAGAAAAGCAAATTAAGAATGTTTCCGGCTGCATATCTGATTTCTCGCTTGGCTTGTTTTTTGATCTCTTCTAAAGCTCTCTTTAAGCAATCTTCTGGATTCGATAATCCTGCCACAATAGGTTCAACAATCAAACGAACTTGAGTCGCTCTCACATAATCCTTTGCCGTCGCCTTCATGAGGGCATGACGATCGAATAACTTTAATTTTTGCGTCCCGATCTCCTCGCAAACTTGTTCGATGAAGCGCTCGGTCAGATATTCCATGACCACATTTTGCAAGGTAAATCCCTGTTCGACGCTTTCAATCAACGATCTTCGCCTCAACCCCTCTAAACTTTCCAATAACTGAGAGTGATTGGGTTTTGGCAAAATATCATCCAATAACTCTGCCAAAGTTACAGGTTCTCGATTAATCGCCAGCCAATGTAAAACCGTTTTCTCTAACTCCGAAGATCGCTCAAACTGCTCGTCTAGCAGCTTGCTCATACCGCCAAAAATTGCCGTACCTTGTGCTAAAAAGGTTGAAATTTTGCCTGCGAATAACTGTTGAATTGGCGTAGCAATAATCTTCAGTGCTAACGGATTGCCGCTATAGATCTCGGCCAGTCTCGTCATTTCCGTTCCCGAACCTGACAACCCCTTCGCTTTCAACAGTTCCGACGCTTCCGACTGCAACCCCGCCAATTGCAAACTGCGAACTCGAAAACCCTCTCCCTCCGCCACAGCAATCTCCGACGGTTTTTCCCGACTGGTAACGATCAGACAACTGCGATGTGCAGATGCACCCACTCGCCGCAATAGATCGCCATACCCCTCATAACCCTTGCGGTATTCTCCCGCACGAGTTCCTCCCTGCAAGATAGATTCGGCATTATCCAACACCAGCAAACAGCGAGAGGCATTCAAGTAATGAATTAAGCGCGTAATTTTCTCCCCCAAACTGTCGGGAAGACTGATTTCCTGCTGGTTGGAGAGAAACTTAATTAAATCCGCCAAAATCTTGTCGATCGGCGGCGATTCCCGCAAGCTGCGCCAAATAACATATTCAAACTCTGCCTCAATCTCCTGAGCGAGCTTAATCGACAGTGCAGACTTGCCAATCCCGCCGATTCCCAACAGCGCAACCAACCGGCATTTCTCCACCAAAATCCACTGCTTCAGCGTCGCTCGTTCTGCCGTGCGGCCGTAGAAGATGCTGACATCAAACGCCTCACCCCAATCCGTTCTGACTTCCTTCTCTTCTTCTCGATTTAGAGGTGGCGATAAAGCGTTTTCCTCAACTAAATCCGCAGCGATTTCCTGCCAGTTCAAACCCAACCGTTCGCCGATCTCAACAAAATTCAGATAATCGACGGGTTTGCCGTTGAGAAACTTTTGAACGGTGGATTTTGAGAGTCCGAGTTCTGTTGCGAGTGCCTTTTGACTCGGAAAACCCTTCCGCTTGAGAGCTGATTTAACTTTCTGGATGCACCCTGGGGACACTTTTAGAGATCTGGCCACGATTCACCCCAGCACAGCGTTCTTTGCCAAACACCATCCTAACTCACCCTCAAATCAACCTAAAGTCATCCCTTAAACAACTGAGAACGCAACCTCCCTTGTCTTTTAATAAAACTGACCTCAATAAAACCACTGAGTCCCATGCAAAATCCACAATTCTCGGTTGTCTTACCAACCAATAACCTTCTGCAATTTTACCCAAACAGTCCATATCTTGCCCTCAAGGAATCACTTCCTCAACGCAAGATTGAGATCTTGAATGCAGAAATTCAAAATCTTCAAAACAAGGTGGAGATTCTGGAAACCCAGCTTCAAAACCTCCGAATGACAGCACCAGCAACTCCGAAGATTGCGAACAATTCAATAGAGACTGTTCCTTTTAACGGCCTCGTCCCCTGGTGTGGGTAACTTGCTATTCAAACCAGGTGCATCTTCCATTTATATGCTCGCACTCGCTATACCTTTCGTTCTACCAATCCTCTCTAATGTTCCCAACTTATCCCAACTCATGTTTAAGCTTGTTCGACACCTTCTTTCACCCCCACCTCCCGCACGTTCCACGCTCAACTATTGGCAAGGTGAGGCAATTGTTTACCAAGAACTGTCCCCTTACAAAACTGGGATGGTTCGGTTTCGCGGGAGTTGGTGGCACGCACGTTGCGATCGCGAAGTCACGCTCATTCCCGGCGAACGAGTCCAAGTGATTGGACGCAGCAATCTGACGCTGTTGGTTGCGCCTGCGACCCCAGAATATTTCGAGCGATCGCGCCCTTAATTTATATCTCGCCCTACAGTAAAAATTGCAACAGCAAAGACCCCAAACTGCCGAGGAAATTGCCAAAACCACCGCCCCCGCCGTTACGATCGGGAGGATTGCGATAAGCTTCAATCGCCGCAATAAACTGCTGGGAAACCTGGTAACCGGAAGGATTTTGCTGCGTTTCAAACAGCTTGGAAGCGACCTCTGCATCTCTCATCGCCCCCACATCGTTCCCCACCCGAAACAGCGCCAATCCTCGCCCTAAGTAAGCTGGAGCGTAGTCCGGATCGAGACTCAGTGCTTTGTTGTAGTGGTCGATGGCGGCGGAGTAGTTTCCCCGTCGCGCCTCAATTGCGCCCCAAGCGTGGAAATTCTCAGGCGAACCGGCATAGTCGGGAATGCCGTAGGTTCCCTGGATATAGGCGCTGTTCAAACTCGTTCCCAACAAATTGGCATTGACGAGATAGGCCCCCCGGAGATCGGTTCCGGTTAAATTCGCCCCCACCAATACCGCACCCGTGAGATTGGCCCCATTGAGGGAAGTCCCACTCAAATTGGCTCCCATGAGGTTGGCCCCGGTTAAATTGGCGCGACTGAGGTTGGCGCGACTGAGGTCGGCCCCGCGCAAGTCGGCCCCGACTAGGTTGACCATCACCAACCCCGCACCGCTGAGATCGCACTGGACGCATTGCCCAGTGGACAGCAGTTGGTTGGTGTGTTGAAGATTCTCCGATCGCGCTGGAGTTGCAAAACTCAGGGCCGCGATCGCGGTGGTAATGGTAAGGAGTTGAAGTTTCATAGTCCGTGGGGTGTGAGTTCAGAGTAGGGGCTGGGTTTCCCTGCCCTTTTCAGGGTTCAGAGTACTGCTATCGCAGAAGCAAGCTACAGAATTACGCCTAATGCGAACGTAGAAGCTACAACCCCGATTGTACCGTTGCCTTTTCTTCCTATTGCCTATTGCCTATTGCCTATTGCCTATTGCCTATTGCCTCGTCTTAGCAAGGGTTTCAGGTAATGTACATTAGACGTGAATTGATAAATGCTTAATGTTCAATGTTCAATGGCCTGTCTCTCCCTCTCCCCGCATCGGTCGTGTCGCAGCATCGGTCGCATCTCCGTTTCTCTCCGTTTCTCCCAGTCTCCCCGTCACCGAACTCTCTTCCTGCTCGTCGATCAAAACGGTTCCATTCTCAGGGGAGGATTGGGGCAATTGTAGCGGTTTTTGCTGGGGTTTGCCTTTGAAGGCCGCTTGCGCCTGATTAAAGATTGTTTGGGGTTCGGTTTGGGGTGGGGGAGAAGTAGTGCCATTGGGGGGATCGGGTTTGGGAGGAATGCTGGGTTTGAGGAACTGCCGTTCCCAATTTTTAATGACAATATACAGGATGGGGACGAGGAAGAGGCTAAGAATTGTTGCCACGAGCATTCCCCCGAATACGGTGCTTCCCAGCGACCAGCGACTGGCCGAACCCGCACCTCTGGCGATGACGAGGGGGAAGAATCCAACTAGGCTGGAAATGGCTGTCATTAAAATCGGTCGAAACCGCTTCTCCCCCGCTTGCAAGGCCGCTTGGGCAATACTCAGGCCCTCGACGCGCAGTTGGTTGGCAAACTCAACAATTAAGATGGCATTCTTGCTGGCTAAACCAATCAACATCACCAATCCAACTTGGGCATAGACATCGAGATTTAGTCCGCGCAAATAGAGAGAAATGAGCGCACCCAACAGGGCGAGGGGGACGGCGAGGAGGATGATAATTGGGTCGATGTAGCTTTCGTACTGGGCCGCGAGGACGAGAAACACCATCACCAGTCCTAAGCCGAAAATGATGGGGGCTTGACCGCCAGAGGAGACTTCTTCGAGGGCCGTTCCCGTCCACTCGTAGCCAATTCCGGGTTGAGCGACCTCGCGGTAGGCCTGTTCCATCGCCGCGATCGCTTGTCCGGAACTGTAACCAGGGTTCGCTTGTCCTTGGATTTTGATCGAGCGAAAGAGGTTGAAGTGGGTAATGGTTTGGGGGGCTGCTATTGGGGTCGCTTTCACAAGGTTGCCCAGCGGAATCATGCGATCGCGGTTAGAACGGACGTACAACTTCTCCACATCTTCTGGGGTAGTGCGAAACTCCCCATCCGCCTGCACGTAGACCCGATAGCTGCGCTGACCGTAGTTGAAGTCGTTGACATATTGAGAACCAACGTAGGTGCCGAGGGTGGCGAGGATGTTGTCAATCTCGACATCCAGAGCTTTGGCGCGATCGCGGTCGATTTCCAGGGCAATTTGCGGGGCGCTGGCGGTAAATTGAGTAAAAACGTTGCCCGCGATCGCCGGATTTTCATTCGCCTTGGCAATTAAGGCCCGAGCGCTTGCCATCAAATCTTCCAAAGTCAAGCGGCCGCCGCTGCGATCTTGCAGTTGAAGCTCAAAGCCGCCAAAGTTACTCAATCCCTGAACTGGCGGGGCATTGAGGGCAAAAATGAGCGCGCCGGGAATTTGTTGAAGCCGGCCGTTGAGCTGTCCCAAAATGCCCGTTACCGTTTGCGAGGCTTGGGTTCGCTCGTTCCAGGGGGTTAGGGTGCCGAAAAAGACTCCCTTATTGCTGGCGCTACCATCGAAGCCAAAACCGCTAATCATAAAAGTTGTCTTAACTTGCGGGATTTTCTGCATCTCCCGATCCACCCGTTCCAGAATTGATTCGGTGTAGTTGAGAGAAACGCCTTCGGGGGCCTGGACAACGCCGAGAAAATAACCCTGGTCTTCTTCCGGGACAAAGGCGGTGGGAACGGTTTGATACATCCACAGCATGGCGGTAACCGCGATCGCAAAGGCTGCAAAAACCACGAGTTTGGCGCGGCTGAGGAAGTGAATGCTGCGGCGATAGCCGTTGGTCAGCCAGGTAAAGAAGCGATTGAACTGCCGAAAACAGCGACCGAGAAAACCCCTCGCAGGTGGCGACGGCCGCAGTAGCAGGGCCGAAACGGTAGGGGAGAAGGTGAGGGCGTTGAAGGTGGAAATAGCAACGGCAAAAGCGATGGTGAGAGCAAATTGCTGGTAGATTTTGCCGGTGGTACCGGGAAAAAAGGCGACGGGGATGAAGACGGCCATGAGGACGATGGAGGTGGCCAGAACCGCGCCGCTTAACTCTTGCATCGCTTCGATCGCCGCCTTACGCGGTTTGGTTCCCTGCTCAATTTTTGCCGCGATCGCCTCCACCACAACGATCGCGTCGTCCACCACCAGTCCCGTCGCCAACACCATCCCGAAGAGGGTGAGGGTGTTGATCTCGAAGCCAAACAGCGCAATAAAGGCAAAGGAACCGATCAGGGCCACGGGGATGGCGATCGCGGGAATAACGGTGGTGCGCCAGTTTTGCAGGAAGAGGAAAATAATCCCGGTCACCAGCGCGATCGCGATGATGAGCGTAATTGCAACTTCCTTGAGAGATGCGGCTACAAACTCCGTCGTATCAAAAGCGACATCCACCTTCAAACCGGGAGGAAAATCCCCTTCCAATTGGGCAATTTTTTCCTTGACTTTGCGGGCCACATCCAGGGCGTTGCTACCGGGAAGCTGATAAATTCCCACGCCGACACCGGGGTTGCTGAGGATCTGGACGCTGCTGCTGTAGTTCTGGGCCCCTAACTCCGCCCGTCCCACATCTTTGAGCTTCACCAAACTGCCATCCGTCCCCGTTTTCACCACCAGATTTTCAAACTCAGCAACTTCCTGCAAGCGACCTTGCACCCGCAGCGTCATTTGCAGTGCTTGATCCGCTGGGGCCGGTTGCTGTCCGATCGCGCCCGCCCCAATTTGCACATTTTGCTCCCGCAGCGCCTCCACCACATCCTGCGCGGTTAGATCTCGACTGGCCAGGGCGTTAGGATCGAGCCACAGGCGCATTGCATATTTGCGTTCCCCGAAAATAACGGCTTTGCCCACCCCTTCGACGCGCTTGAGGGGGTCGATGACGAAGAGATCGACGTAGTTGCTGATAAACAGGTCGTCGTAGGTGTCGTCCTCGGCGTAGAACCCGAAAACCAGCAGCAGGCTATTGGAGGCTTTTTCCGTGATAATTCCCGTCTGCTTGACCGCATCGGGAAGTTGAGGGTTGGCGATCGCGGTTCGGTTTTGGACGTTGACCTGCGCTAAATTCTTGTCCGCATCGCCCTCGAAGGTGACGGTAATAGCACTGACCCCATCGTTGCTGGTGTTGGACTCAACATATTTCATCCCCTCCACCCCGTTAATTTCTCGTTCGAGAATGGTGGTGACGGTGTTCTCGGCCGTTTCCGCATCCGCCCCGATGTAAGTGGAGGTGACTTGTACCTGAGTGGGGGCAATTTCCGGCAACTGGGCAATGGGGAGATTCGTCGCCGCGATCGCGCCTACCAGCAAAATAATAATGGAGCAGACGGTCGTGAGGACGGGACGCTTAATGAAAGCATTGACAAATAACAACATGAGCGATGATGGGAGATGCGGGCAAGCTGGAGGGAACGCCCCGACCAAATGAGGATCGATTCGCCTTCGATCGAGCTACTGATTAAGCTTACCGAAAATATTGGGTCTACAACCCCCATAGGACTGCTAGAGGAGGTAACGTTGTGAAAGACAATTTCGAGAACCAAGCCAGTTTTTCCATCCAATCCGATCGCTACGCTCGATACCGTCCCTCTTATCCCCCAGAATTGTTTGCCTATCTTGCTTCTGTGAGTGCAACCCAGGAACGCGCCTTAGATTGCGCGACGGGAAATGGTCAAGCGGCGATCGCGATCGCCGATTATTTCGCTGAGGTTGTTGCGGTTGACGCGAGTCCCGAACAAATTCAACAGGCGATCGCCCACCCGCGAGTTCGGTATGCCGTGTCTGCGGCCGAAACCCTTGACTTCCCGGCCCGTTCCTTTGACTTAATTACTGTCGCTCAAGCATTGCACTGGTTCGATTTACCCGCGTTTTACCGTCGAGTTCGATACCTCGCTAAACCTCAGGGCGCGATCGCTGTCTGGGCCTACGGTTTGCCCTCGATCTCGCCCTCTGCGGACGCAATTATCCAAAAATTCCTTCTCGACCCCATCGATCCTTACTGGGGGCCGGGAAATCGCCTCATTTTCGATCGATACCGTTCCCTTGATTTCCCGTTTGTCGAACTGTCACCCCCAGCATTTGCAATCAATGTGCAATGGACGCTCGACCAACTCCTGGGCTACTTCGGAACTTGGTCGGCCCTAAAACGCTACAAAGCCAGCGAAAGAGCCGATCCGATGCCCGCTCTCAAAACCGAACTCGAACGGGTTTGGGGGGCAAATCAGCCGAAAACCGCAACCATGGATTTATATTTGCGCGTGGGTCGCCTTCCCCCTGAAAAACCATATTAGACCTCTCCAGAAATTCGATTTTGACCGCGCTATTTCAGGAGTTGTAAGTCCATTCTTGGAGATGTCTATTTTCTTACTATTGCACTGAGGAAAAAAGGGTTGTAGTTGTGTTGCGATTAGAAGAGTTCATAAGAACGGGTAAGGTTGATTGCTTTGGGATTGACAGTAGTATTGAAGAGATTCTTGGTATTCTTGGGACTCCTGAAGAATATATGGTTAATGGCAAGGAAATTGCTATTTACAAATATGGTGAATTAGAATTTACATCTAAAAGGGATAAGATTAAGCAGATAAAATTTAGCTTAATAGATGTTCGGGAGGAAGGTTCGTTCGACTCAAGCGGAGATAATTATGTAGCATCTATTTCAGTAATGAGCTTTGAGGAAATGCTGAATTTACTTGATTCTCTAGATATAGGTTGGCAGGTAAACGAGCGATGGACTATGAGCAGACAAGTATGTATCTCTACAGATAGCAAGGTTAATATATTCTACAATCTAAATCTACGCTGTTTTGATCATCTAAGCATCTCAAAATCTTGATTCTGCTGCCTGTCTAATCAATAGTTAAGAAGGCACTAATCTTTTTTAAAAGTTATTCCTAGAAGTGTCGAATGCTTAAAAAAGAGACAAAAAGAGAAGTAGGGTGGGCATCGCTCACCACTCCCCAGTTATCAGATAAAAAAGTAATACTATTCAATAATCTTGCCTTCACAACTTATTAGACCTGTCGAGAAATAGAGAATTTCTCAGAGGATTTTGATAAAAAGATTGACTTCAATTTCAAAATATTTATCGAAGTTTTGAAGGAAATTATGACAACACGAAAAATGAGACTACTCGCAATAATGTTTTTGTGTCTCGTCACTTTAGCAACGCTACACTGGAAATCTAAACAATTTAGCTATCACAGACTAGAGGAGCTTTTATTACAGAACAATTGGATAGAAGCAGACAAGGAGACTAGTAGGATCATTGGTAAGCTAACAATGAAAGCTGTAGACAAAAAGTTTTTCTTTGGATATTCTCGTCTCGATCTTTTTGGCTTGGATACTTTGGAAACATTAACGAGTGATTTGCAGTGCGAGAATTTACAAGAAATTGATGGATTATGGTCTAAATATAGCTCTGAAAAATTCGGATTTACAGCTCAGTTAAATATTTTATATCGCCTTGGTATTGTTGCCAAGTTAGAGGGTCAAAGAAAAAGTCTTAATTATCAGGATGTTGATAAATTTGAGAAAGAATTACAATGGTTGCAATCTTTAAGTGATGGGTCATTTGCTAGCAAGTCTTGGTACGGTTCAATTGATAAGAAACCAGTGGGTTTCTTGCCATCATATTTATGGGCTATTTCAAATTCAAGAAAATCCATAGGTGGAGGTGCAGTAATTTCGGTATTAGATAAGTTTCGACAGTGCCGTATCTAGTTATATTTATGATAATCATGATTGCTTATAAAAGGAAGCAAGAGTCGATTCTACAACTTCTAGTAGGGTGGGCATTGCCCACCCTACTTCTATCCCATCTGCTAGTAAGTTATATTGGATTGATAGACAGGGCAAGCGTCAAAATTTTACTTTTTAATGGAGGGTATCATGAGCGATTTAACGGAAGTCCTCAATCGAATTATGAATTGGCTAGAAAAATATCAACCAGAGTGTGCTGCCTCATTTTTACCGGGTTTGTCTCGGCAAGAAATCGAGCGACTCGTTGCTCCTTTGAATATTCTGATTCCAGAAGAAATTTATGAATTATATCAATGGCGTAATGGAAGAAAAATAGAACCCTTTCTAACCTATACAGGCCCATGTCCATCTATTTATGAGTTTTCGACATTACAGGAAGCCATTGAAGAAGAAACCATAGGGTGGATCAATCGTCCGCCAGAAGATGGAGGATACTTAACTTCTAAATATGAAAACAAAGTACTCTTTCCTTTTCTAGGATGTTTTGATCCAGTAATATCTGCTGTGGTCATTAGCGACAAGCCAGAACCAAACTATCCTGTCGTTTTATTGTTTGTAGGTGGAGGCACCGATCCTAGAATTTTCTGCCCAAGTATTACGAGCATGATGTCTATCATTGCAGAAGCTTATGAAACAGAAGCTTATTATCCTGATGAAGAAAAATACGGATCTATAAGGGCTAATTATGGAAAATTTCTAGATTTATTTGATAAGTATAATGCATATATGTATCTATGATTAGAAATATAGAGGAGAGATAAGAGAGAAGTAGGGTGGGCAATGCCCACCACTCTCCAATCGTTGGATACAATGATAATCTGCTTCAACAATCTTGTCATGGCAACTTATCAACAAAATGCCTCAATATCGACGCGATCGCATTCCGAGTAGCATTATCTTTATTACCTGCGTCACCTATGAGCGACAGCCCCTTTTCAGTATTGACAATGCTGTTAATTTTTTGCGATATGCTGTTGCCCAAACTCAAAAAGAACGACCCTTTGAAATTGTGAGTGTCGAAAGCATCGAGAGCGAAATGTTTGGCAGCACCGTTTTTGGGAACGAAGTTTGTGCGACCCCCAAGAAGTTAATCTCTATCTCGATTATATTCATTACAACCCGGTAAAACATCAGCTTGTCACTTGTCCTCATGCTTGGCCCTATTCGAGTTTCTCTAAATATGTTGCCAAGGGTTTGTATTCAGAAAATTGGGATTGTCAATGTCAAGGTCGTACATCCAAAGTTCCCGATCTATCAAAGATTATGAATGAAATGGGAGAATAGTTTTTGCGAAAGAAAAGTATCCCTAAATTGTTAGCTGGTGGGCATTGCCCACCCTACTTCTACTACTCTACAAACAGGGAGATAATTTAAGTTTCATGATGTGGAAATCTACTTATAATTCAAAAGGAAATCAAATTCATAAAGAAAATTTATTGATCGGCGATGATTTCAAAAATGAAGAAATCAGAAATTATCAAGATTCAAATTCGTTTTTGTTTGATGTTAACTCAAAGGAACAAGCTTCTATTTTTTCAAGAGAAAAAGACTGTTTGATCGTCCCTAAAGTTTTATCCAAAGAAAATTTGTTTTTAATAGAGATTTATTCTGGCAATAACAATACTTTTTTATTAATAGGAGATGAAGAGAATAAGAATGGTGATTTTTATATAAAACAATATCATCCATTGAAAAATACTGTTTTGCAAACCTGGAGATTACACGATCCTGTCGAATATATATTTTCTGATGAGAATAGAATTATTGTATATCCAAATGGAGAAGAAAAAAGGTTCGCGATTAAATTTTTGGATGGTTCTCAAAAGGATATTTTTTTTGAATCTCATACTGAAGAAATTCATGTTATCTCAGTTTCAAAAAAGGAAGACTTAGCAGTATCTAGTGGAGAAGATAATATGATTAAAATATGGAATCTTAAGACAGGTTATTGTTTAAAAACAATAAGCATTAATAGTTATCCAGAATATTTGAATTTTTTCAAAAATGAAGTAATTATTGGCTGGAAAGGAGATCCTAGATTATGGATTTGGAATATTCACGAAGAAAAATTTTTATTTAAAAAATCAGATAATAGTCCTTCATTTGTGAAAATCAATGAGATAGAAAATAGTTTATTCTTTGGAGAAAATAATGGAAATGTTGAAAAACGTAATATTGTGGATGGGACATTAATTTGGCGTGCTAACTTAGCAAAAGATGTGGGAACGCCTTTTTGTATCTCATTTTTTTCAGAAATATCAATTGTAGCCATAGGTGGAAGCCTGGGAAATATATGTTTACTTGATATTGACTCAGGTCAAAAAAAGAGTCTTCTTCTTGGCCATCAAGATTATGTTTTTCATCTCATGAAAATTGGTGATAATAAACTTATTTCAAGTGGTCTTGATGAGTATATTCGTTTTTGGGATATACAGAAGAGAAAATGTATGTTTTTACTGGATGGTCATATACATAGGATTAGTGAAATGAAAATAACGTCCGATCATCAACATCTATTGAGCTATGATCGAGCCGGTCGATTACTGTTGTGGAGTCACTCAAAACACAACAGCGAGAAGAGGTAGGGTGGGCAATTGCCCACCCCTCTCAAATCGTCGGACAAAAAGGCAATACTCTTCAATAATCTTTCCCTCACTCCCTCTAGCTCAAGGGTAAGAGTAGGGCTACTACTCTTGAGCTAGACAAATGTACTAACTTGGAAGGATTTCATATATGACTCTGAAAGACCTAACCTGGGTGGGTTACGGCGGTTCGAGAACAAGAGTATGAGTGTTTTATGAAGCAGCTGCCTACCCCACCCGACACAAGGGTTTTATTTTGACTTGATAAATACTCTCCGAAAGCTGACGGAAGTTTCCAAGAACATTCTTGCTAAAACGGCCGATATTCAATGGAAAAATAAAGGCCTCGCTCTTGTAAGGTCGTGCGGCTAGAGCTTGTGTTGACTAAAGGAATTCCCCAGTCTACTCTGGCGTTGAAATCGCGACCCAAATTGAGGACTAACCCCAACCCCAACGAGGAAATCGTTTGCATCTCTAACTCAGCCGTATTGTTCTCGTCGTTCCAAACGGTTGCAAACTCGAAGAAGGGGGCGATTTGCACGAGGGTTTCCCGTTCGGGGAGGCGCAGAATGGGAATGCGGACTTCCGCTGAGGCGAAGAAGCCATTATCCGCAAGCAAAAAGTCTTGGCGATAACCGCGCACGCTTAACGCTCCCCCAGCGCTAAACTGTTCGAGAGGGACGAGGGGACGGCTGGCGAGTTGCGCGTCAGTTCTCACCAGCAGTAGGGTGTCTGGGGCGAGGAGGCGCAGGTATTGAGCTTGTCCCCGCCAGGAGAAAAAGCGGCTGTCTGGGGGAGTTTCATTGACCGTTGCGCCCAACCAACCCACGCCCAAGCTAAATTGCGATCGCGCGGCAAAAACCTCCTCGCTGTTGCGCGTGACATACTCCTGAAAGAAGCGAAACGCAGAAATATTGGTTTCGCCATCTGCCTCGGCCCCAGCAGAGAGGGGGAAGGGGCCGATGTTATCAAAGCCAATTTCGGTAGATGAGCCTTGTCGCGAAAAGGTCAAACCCAGGGCAAACTCCTCAGTTGCAGTCTGCGTCAGAGGTTGGCGGTAGGTGAGTTCGGTGCTGGGGGCGCGAGAGGTAATGTCGAGAATTTCAAAAGGTTGCTCGATAATCCGGCTAAAACTGCGGCGGTGGGCGATGGAAATGGTTCCGTTGCGAGGGTTGATGGGGAAGGTATAGCTGAGATCGTCAATGGTGTTGCTGCCGTCGGTGTTGACAAAACTGAAGCGAAAGCGATCGCCCCATCCGAGCAAATTATCGTGGCGAAACTCGACTTTGCGCCGAAAACTGCCGACGCTAGGCGATCGCTGATTGTCAAAAATCAAAGCCGCGTGAATGGGGTTGGCTTCCAGAACTTGCACGTCCAACACGCTTAACCCCGGCCGAGTTCCCGCTCCCAGTTCCACTGCTAAATTGCGAATTAAGGGATTCAACTGCAAGAGTTGCAAAGCGTTGAGCAACTCCTCGCGGTTCAAGGGCGGCCCCGTCGCAATGGCAATGCGACTGCGGAGGTATTCGGGGTTGAGATGGTGGAGTCCCTCAATCCGAATGTCCTCAACTTCCCCCTCCACCACTTCAATTGTCACCACACCTCCTTGCAACGCTTGGGGCGGAATAAAGGCTCCAGAGGTGATGTAGCCCCGACTGCGGTAGTATTCGGTGATGGCTTCCTGAGCCTCTAGCAGTTCGGCAAAGGTAATGGGACGCTGGATGTAAGGTTTTAGAACGGCCGCCAGTTCTGCGGGCAAAAAAACTGTACTGCCCACCACCTCAAACTGCTCTACCACAATCGTGCCGGGAATTTCCGACGGCTGAGATCCCTCTGGTGGCGCGCTCGGCGACTGTAACAAGTCTTCTAGAGAAGGGAGGGGGTCTTGCGGTAGCGGGGGCGTTGGCGGAGGAAGGATGGGCTGTAAAGGGGGGATTTGAGAGAGGGAGGGAGTTGTCTCGGATGCGGGAACGGCTGGAAGAATTCGAGCGGCTGTTAGAGAACGAACGGACTCGGCGGCGAAAGATGAGCTGGGGTGAGGGGGAATGTTTGAGAAGGACGCAGCAACATCTTCCTCCACCGAAGCAGCGATCGCTGAAGTTGCGGACACCAGAACTGTTAACCCGCACAGAGTAATTGTTTTGGCAATCCAGTTATCAAACATATTAGTGTTGGGCGCGATCTCAATTCCTTCAAACAAAGGATATACCATTGCTGTTGCGCGCGGGACTAGCAGAAATGTCAGCTCGACGAACTGCAATTTCCTCGCTTTTCGCGGCGTTTAGGCGTTTATAAGGTTAAAGGAAATCCAATAAAACCGGTTCCCTATCCTCTAAGCTGTCACACCTTTAAATTGGGCCCGATCTCACCCCACACCCTTGACAAGAAATTGAAGATCGCAGCTTAAATGTCGCACAGCTTATTCCCTCGCTGTCAGGCGCTGATAGCTGAAGTGACTGTCTTGCGCTTAAGCGAAAAAGAGGGGTAGGGGAGAGTTAAGATTTAAGAGACGCGATCGGAAAAGCAAAGATGGCCATTTCTCTAGAAAAGCTGGAAAAAGAAGCACCGCAACTGATTAATCTGGCGAAAAAGGCAGATATTGTTCTCGAAAAAGTCAATCTGACCAAGCATCAAGCGAAGGTGGCCCTTTGTCTGGATATTTCTGCTTCGATGTCCCGGTTGTATGCGTCGGGGAAAATCCAGAGCTTTGCCGAGAAAATTTTAGCCTTGGGGTGTCGGTTTGACGACGACGGCGCGATCGATATTTTTCTGTTTGGAGCCAACGCTCATTGCGCCGGAGATATGAATCTCGCCAATTTTCAGGATTTTATTGCCAGCATTCAAAAACGCTATCCGCTCGAAGGAAATACCCTCTACGGTCGAGCGATGCAAACGATTCGCAATTTCTATTTTTCAAGCGAGGAAGGCGGGAGTCAGAAACGGGGACTGTTTCATCGCTTGCTTGGCGGTAATAGTATCGGTGCGGGAGCCAGAAATACCCCACTTCAGGCCGAGCAACCCGTCTATGTCATGTTCGTCACCGATGGCGCAACAGCCAACCGAATGGAAGCCGAACGGCAGATGACCTGGGCCTCCTACGAACCAATTTTCTGGCAGTTTATGGCGCTTGGTTCTGGAGGATTTACTTTTCTTGAAAAGTTAGATGACCTGCGCGATCGCTACCTTGACAACGCCGACTTTTTCTCAGTCTCCGACCCCGAAACCATTACCGACGACCAACTCTACAGCCAGCTCATGACCGAGTATCCCAACTGGGTCAAACTGGCAAAAAATAAGGGGCTATTACTCTAGAACTGCGTTTGTCAGACAAGGAAAAAACCGCTGAATGGATTTTGATGCTCGCAAGCTCGAAGAACTATCCAGGCGCTTTCAGTCTTCTCCAGGAAGCATTCTCGACCTGATGATCGATTTGCGGAACCGGGGATGTCCTCCGGAGATGCTAGAACAAGCCTTATTGGACGAACTCGCGATCGGGAATATCGAGCGAGTCTCGAAGAGAGTTATTGTGTTATTTGCATCCTGTCAGGCGATTTTATCCATCCTTGTTGTTTTTTTACAAATCAATTTTTTACCGAAAAATTATAAGTATGATAGCGTCTTAAAAGCAATTATTGGTTGGGGTTTTTTCGGAACTTTCTGTACGGTCGTTTTAGCTATTTTATTAATTGTTTTGTGTCGGAAAATAATTAACATGGTAAATGTAGCTGTTTTCTTTAAATGAGATTTAAAGAAAATAAAATTAGACTCATTAAATCGTGATAATAAAAGCACTTTAAATTGTCGGAGGAAGAGTAAGATGCCGAACGCCTCAGCTAAATTTTGGGACAAAATTGCCGAACGCTATTCCCGACAGCCGATTGCTGATGAAGCATCGTATCAGAAAAAACTGCAAGTCACTCAGAAATACTTTCAGCCCCATATGGAAGTTCTGGAGTTGGGCTGCGGTACGGGAACGACCGCCCTCATCCACTCCCCTTATGTTAAGCAGATTCGCGCTATCGATCTCTCGCCAAAGATGATTGAAATTGCCCGCGGAAAAGCCCAAGCAAAAAACATTAGCAATGTTACCTTTGAAGCAGTAAGTATTGATGAGTTAAGCGTCGCCGATCGCACCTTAGATGCAGTGTTGGGGCTGAGTCTCTTGCACTTACTGGAAAACAAGGAAGAGGCGATCGCCAAGGTTTATCGGATGCTCAAACCGGGAGGGATTTTTGTCACCAACACGGCGTGCCTTGGAGATACCATGAAGTGGTTTAAGCTCGTCGCACCCATTGGCAAATTTTTTGGGTTTATGCCCTTGGTCAAGGTGTTTACCGCCCAAGAATTGGAAAACAGTTTGACCCAGAGCGGTTTTGCCATTGACTATCGTTGGCAACCGAGCAAAGGCAAAGCCGTGTTTATGGTGGCGAAGAAAGTTGAGGAAGAGTAATAAGCTGTTCGACATTTAAACTGCGATCTTCAATTTCTTGTCAAGGGTGTGGGGTGTAGGGGGTGGGGTGTGAGAAAACCCAATTTAAAGGTGTGACAGCTTATGAAATCCGGATGTCGAATAAATGTAAAGAAGCCCAAGGTGCAATTTTTTGACACTAAATCCTGACGCAAGACTAGTAGACTAGGGTGTAAGTCTGCCCACTATTGAATTAATCGGTTGGGTTTTGTTGCCACAACATACAGCGAAGAACAGTAGATGGATTTCCGCCGCCTTCTACTAGCGAAGGGCCTGACAGAGTTGAACAATTGTCGCTTGTAGCGTGGCTAGGGGTTCTGCGCCGCGCTTGAGACTCACTTCGAGGTCGAGCAGAAGGGGGAGGGTGGCGAGGAGTTGTTGCGAGGAGAGGGAGCGAATTTCTTGGCGCAGGAAGTAGATGCGTTTTGGGTTCCGGACTTCGGCAGCGGCCGCGATCGCTTTCTCATCCCGTTCTCCTTTCTCCACCATCAAACGCACCATCAACCACGTCCGAAATTGACCGACCAGCGTCGCCACAATTTTGAGCGGGGGTTCGTTGCGGTGGAGGAGATCGACAACCAAACCCAGCGCTTTTGCCTCATCTCCGCTGCGAATAGCCGCCGCCAGTTGCAAGCTGTTTTGAGTATTGGCAACAACTAACCGGGAAACAACCGCCTCATCGATCGGTTGCTGAGTCGCGCAAGGATACAGGGATAATTTTTCCAGCTCGTTCCACAGCCGTCGGGTATCATTGCCCACAGACTCCGCTAGCAGTTCCTTGGCTCCTGGCGTTAGCCGTACTTCGAGGGCTTTTGCGGCACGTTCCACCTTTTTCACCAGTTCTTCCGTTTTCCAGGGCGGAATAAGGGAAAATTCGCGAATAGTTGCGTGTTTTTGCAGGATTTTGGTGGATTTGCTGCGTCCGTCGGGTTTTTTGCGCGCTGCAAGGAGGAGAGTTGAAGAGTCGGGAATGGCGGGAAGCGCGCGCTTGAGTTCGGTGAGGAGAGTTTCCGAACAAGTCTGGGCGATCGCAGTATCTGCCAGCCACACAAACCGTCCTCCCGCACCAAAGGGAGGCGTTAGAGCTTGGTTGAGTGCCTGAATTGTCGCATCGGGGCCGTCTTCTGAGATCTTTTCAAAATTAAACTGAAGCCAGTTGGGATCGAGAACGCGATCGCGCAATTTGTTAATTTCTTGGCTCATTGCGAACTCATCTTCGCCCCAGAAAAGATAAATTGGCATTATGGTCTAAATTCTTAAAGGCGAACGACATTGGACGATACCTATCAAACTTATCTTAATCGGGTGGCACGATTGACGCTTCCAGCCGCGCACCGTTCCCAACTCCAAAACATCCAAGAATCTCCCAAATTTAAGGAAGGGAAACCGTTACCGTTTCCCGGTTATAGCGTCAATGATTCGCCGTGGGAGGAAACGGCTGGCAATATGGAGCTATCGCGCCAGCTAGCCGAGTTGCAGGAAGAACTCGTGCAATTGTTGGGGAAAGACTTATTTGTCCCAGTGGAACCCGACAGCTTTCATCTCACCCTCGCCGATTTAATTTGGGGAGATGGGTATCGAGACGCAGTACGGGAAAACCCAGAGTTTGAAGTGCAGTTGCGCGATCGCATCACTCAATGCTTTCAGAAAAGTCAATCATTGGTTCGTACGGGCCATCCCATCCAACTGCAACTTCTCGGACTCATCCTCCGCCCCCGCGCCCTTGGGATTGCTCTCGTATCGAAGGAAGAAGAAGGTTACGAGCGAATTCTCCACCTGCGGCGCTCAATTTACCAAAATTCGGGACTTATTGCTTTAGGAATCGAGCAACAGTACCATTTCACCGCCCATATCACTCTGGGGTATTTTGGCCCCATTCCCGCCGATCTCAACCGCGATCGCCTCTGCAACATCTTGGCAACTATTAACGATCGCTGGGTCGAGACAGAGTTTCCCGTCCTGACCATTCAACAAGCGCAGTTGTGCAAGTTTGACGATATGACTCGTTTTTATCGAGAACCGGACTGGCCGCAACTGGATTTTTAGCCGTTAGAATCGAGCTAAAATCGCCTTGACTCCAAACGTTCGCAGAACTTGAATTTCAAAATCCCATCATTCTCCATACCCAAAACGCAATCTGAAATCGCGAAAATAATGGTATATCTCTCTGAGCACATCACCCGAAAACAAGACAATGTAAAGCGTCTAGAAGCATCATGACCTCCCAACAACTCACTCCCACAACCGAAAGAACCGACTCAGAGGACTGGGTTCCCTCCCCTCCTCCCACCGACTTGATTTTTGACGACGGAGAACCCTTGGAAAGCAACCGCCATCGCATTGCCATGAATGTCCTCATTTCCTCCGTTCACGAGGCTCTTTCCCCTCGCGAGGACTACTTTAGCGGCGGAAATATGTTTGTCTACTACAGCACCGAACAAATCCGCAATCGAGACTTTCGCGGCCCCGACTTTTTTGCGGTCTTGAATGTAGATGGGGAGAAAGAACGTCAAGGCTGGGTGGTGTGGGAAGAAGGGGGGAGATATCCCGATGTCATCGTTGAGTTGATGTCGCCTTCAACCGCAGCGGTGGATGTGGGAGCGAAAAAAGGGATTTACGAGAAGATCTTTAACACCAAAGATTACTTTGTCTACGATCCGTTTGACGCAAACTCGTTGAGAGGTTGGGGATTAGATCGGCGCAGTTACCAAGATTTAGAAGCGAACGATCGCGGTTGGCTGTGGTGCGAAACGTTGGGGTTGTGGCTGGGGATTTGGGAGGGAACAATTCTGCGAGAGACGGCACAGTGGCTGCGCTTCTACGATCGCGAGGGGAAGTTAGTCCTTCTCCCGGAAGAACGAGAACGAGAGGAGAAAGAACAGGCCCTCGCCACCCTAGAACAAGAGCGAGAGGAGAAAAAACAAGCTCTCGCCACGCTAGAGCAAGAGCGTCAGAAACAGCAAGCTTTGCTCGAAAAGCTGAAGGCGATGGGAATTGAGCTGGAAAATCCGAATATTTAACCCTATAACTTCTTATCCCTGTGTCGAACGGCTTAGACCATCCCATTACCCAACAAAGTTTTGCGATTATCGATCGCGAAATGGGCAATTGTCCTTTAAGTGCGGCCGAATACGCGATCGCCCGTCGGGTCATCCACACCACCGCTGACTTTGAATTTGCCCAACTCCTTTTTTTCAGTCCGGGCGCGATCGCGGCGGCCACAACCGCCCTGCGTCAAGGCTGTCCCATTGTCACCGATGTGGGCATGGTCAAACAAGGAATTGCAGGAATGGTGGCAAAAACCTTCCAGAATCTAATCATTGCAGCCGTGGAACGAGCAGCCGTCGCTCTTCCGGGTAAAACTCGCACGGAAACGGGCATCTTGCGATGTTTCGAGCAATATCCGGAGGCAATTTACCTAATTGGCAATGCCCCCACCGCACTGCTTGCACTGTGTGCTGGGCTTGAGCATTCTCCTCTCCAACCCACTTTAGTCGTCGGCGCGCCGGTTGGGTTTGTCTCCGTGGTCGAGTCCAAACAAGTGCTGGCGCAAACGCCAATTCCTCAAATTCGCGTTGAGGGACGCAAAGGCGGTTCCCCAGTTGCAGCAGCCATTTTGAATGCATTGTTAGTTCTCGCGAGTGAGGAATAAATTCACGTTTGATGCGAACGTAGGAACTTCTAACCCTGACTCTCTCGTTGCTTCTTGTCCCCCGTCTCCCAACTCCCTATTCCCTCCCCATTCGCCAGATTTATAGACTTCGGGTTAAGATATGTAAAGAAGGCGATCGCAAATTTATAACTGAGCCAACATTACTTTGGACTTTTTAACCAAACTTCGAGTCGGCAGAGATTCTGTTGAATTCCCCCAAATGCAGCATGAGAAGCATTGACCAAAATCGAGTTGGGGTTGTAAATTTTAAGAAAAGATTAAGGAATATTAAAAAGTGTGATTGATGATGTACAGGGCATTCGCGTCTTTTCTAGGCGAACAGACCGAGTTCCAGTTGCGTCATCTTCAGTAGCATTCCCTTTAATCGATCCGAGTTCTGAGAAAGCGACTAGCCACTACCGTTACCGATTCACCCTTGCGATTAGGAGAACAGCGTCACCCATGATTCCCAACGAATCTGTTTATTTCCCCGCTGACGAGCAAATGAGTGCGAGCGATCGCGACTGCGCCGAAAGACCCGATAAGCCAGAAGAAGCTTGTGGGGTCTTCGGCATTTATGCGCCAGAGGAAGATGTTGCGAAGTTGACTTATTTTGGCTTGTATGCGCTCCAACATCGCGGTCAAGAATCGGCCGGAATTGCAACCTTTGCAGGCGATCGCGTCTATCTCCATAAAGACATGGGACTCGTGTCACAGGTCTTCAACGAAGCAATTTTGCATCAATTACCTGGGGATTTGGCCGTGGGCCACACGCGCTATTCGACCACCGGATCGAGCCTAGTGGCGAACGCTCAACCCGCCATTGTGGAAACTCGCTTGGGGTCTTTAGCCCTCGCTCACAATGGCAACTTAGTGAATGCCAAAGAACTGCGAGACGAGTTAGAGCGGCGCAACTGTAACTTTCTGACCACAACAGATTCCGAAGCGATCGCGATCGCGATGGGGCAAGAAATCGACAGCGGTAAAGACTGGCTAGAAGCAGCCATCAGCGCCTTTCAACTTTGCAAAGGCGCGTACAGTCTCGTCATTGGCACGCCCAACGGCCTGATGGGCGCGCGCGACCCTAACGGCATTCGTCCCCTCGTGATTGGAACTTTAGACGACCATCCCAACCGCTACGTCCTCGCCTCAGAAACCTGCGGTTTGGATATCATTGGGGCAGACTACCTGCGGGATGTGGAGCCTGGCGAACTCGTTTGGATTACCGAAGAAGGCATGGCATCTTTCCACTGGGTTAGCAAACCCGTACGGAAGTTGTGCGTCTTTGAAGCCATCTATTTTGCCCGTCCCGATAGTATTGTCGGTCACGAGACAATCTACAGCTATCGCTTGCGCTTGGGCAAGCGTCTCGCTGTGGAATCTCCCACCGAAGCCGATCTCGTCATTGCCGTCCCCGACTCTGGTGTTCCCGCCGCGATCGGCTACTCTGAAACCTCCGGCATTCCCTACGGTGAAGGGTTAATTAAAAACCGCTATGTCGGTCGCACCTTCATCCAACCCACTCAACATATGCGCGAGTCGGGCATTCGAATGAAGCTCAATCCCCTCAAAGGCGTACTCGAAGGCAAGCACATTATTATTATCGACGACTCCATTGTGCGCGGTACGACCAGCCGTAAAATTGTCAAAGCTTTGCGGGATGCCGGGGCGGCCGAGGTTCACATGAAAATTTCTTCCCCCCCTGTCACCCATCCCTGCTTCTACGGCCTCGACACCGACACCCAAGATCAACTTATTGCGGCCACAAAATCCGTTGAAGAGATTGCCGAGCATATTGGAGTCGATTCCCTAGCCTATCTGAGCTTAGAGGGAATGCTAGAAGCCAGTGGAGCCGATCCCAACAGCTTCTGTTCGGCTTGTTTTACCGGAGATTATCCCATCCTCATCCCCGAAACAGTCAAGCGGTCTAAGTTAATGCTGGAAAAGGTTGCCGTTTAGCAAGAGCTTCAACTCGGTTGCGATTGGGCGATCGCCCTTGAATCTTCTAAGCGCGTCCCAGTTCCTCCCTTGTACTGAGATGGGCGCAGAGCCTTTGGGTAAATTGGCTGGAGGCCGTTGCTTTCTTGGCGGTGCTGGCTTCGATTTGCGCGGCTTCGATGGTGCGGGTAATTTGTTCTTCTAGGGTGGCTTCAATTTCAGACTCTAGAGCGTGCAAGCGTTCTGGCGTGGTGTAAGCTTGGGCCTGTTGGAGAACGCGATCGCGCAATTTCACGAGCAACTGCTGGCGCACGTCGCTGCGGAAGTCTTTGAGCTTGAGCAAGCGGGTGACCTGATACTGTGCCTTTAACCCCAGCGTTGTGGCGATTTCTCCCATAGATTGTCCTTGACAGTGAAACAGGTGCAACCCCACGAGAAAGTTTTGGGCTTTCTGAGGGTCGCGACGGTGGAGTTTTTTGTATCTCACTTCGATAACTTGGGAAATACTTTGTTCCAAACAGGCCAAGAATTGCTTTCGATAGGCTTTGAGGAATTGATGGGTTGTCTGGTTGGTGTCGGCAGATTCGTCGGAGTCGGGAGCGGCGATTTGCTCTTTGAGAGGGGAGCGATCGCCCACAGAAGCATCAAGGGATTCGGTGGGAAGGGTGCCTTGACGCATGGCAATGCGGTACTCTCGCAGTTGGGAGGCGATCGCTTGTAAGTTGCTCAAGATGGCTTCGGGAGCGAGGGGCGATCGCAACTTTTGGGCAATTCGCTCCAACTGCTCTAGGGAGGGAGGCTGACACCGACCATTCCCTTTGTTCTGCTTGCGCCGCTGCAAGCGGTCTTGTCGATAAACTGCATGGTAGCTGGCGAGGAACTGAATTCCCTGTTGAATTTCGAGGGGAGTGAGGTGATGAAACTCGTTCAAAATGCGTTCGAGTTGAGCGGCGGAGGTATCGTTGAGAATAGCCCAGTCGCTAATCAGATAAACCCCGCAGTCTAAGAGAAATCCGTTCAGTTCGGGGTGATGTTTGACTCGCAGATTTGTCCAAGTGGAGAGACTGCCTTGAGCGGGTTTAAAAGTGCTTAAAATTTCCAGAGCGAGGGAAGGATAGGGGGAAGGCGGACACTGACCGTCGTCGTCGAGAACGAAGGGGAGCAATTCGCGGCTGCTAAATCCGTGCGCTCTACCAAATTTCACTTCGAGCTGCTGGCACACCCGATCGATTTGCCAGGAAATAAAGCAGCGCAGGCACAGTTGAGCGCGCTGGCCTTGTTCGGAGTCTGCTCCCAACCATTGCAACAATTGGCGTTGCGCGATCGCGTCGGCAATTTCCTCTCGGTCGGCGATCTCCGGTAAAGTGGCACGCAAAAAAGCGATCGCGATCGCTTTTTCGACGGCCTTGCGCCGACCCGTGGCATCGATTCTAACCAGTTGAACGTACTGCGAGACAAAACCCATCGCTATCCCTCTTCTGTCACTCTCCGAAAAGCCTCGTATTTTCCGATTGCTCGGCGACGACGAGGCAGAACCCCTAAAACAATTCTCTCTCAAGGCAGTTCTACCCCTTCCGCAAACAGCCATACACCGTGAAGTACTGAAACAACAACACTGAGTATTGCAAATCCCAAGCAAGCAAGGGCCGCAAAAATATCGCGAATTTTCTGAGGCTTCTTTGGATTCACCCAAGGCGTTAGTGCAACTAAATACCCGCCGAGAAATCCCCCTAAATGTCCCCAGTTGTCAATGTTTGGCATGACCAAACCAGCAAGAAATCCGATGAAGGCGAAAACGATCCCCTGTTGCCTCATGCTGGAGTCTTTCATTCTCTGGCCGTAAGTAACTAAAGCTCCGAACAGCCCAAAAACGCCGCCAGAAGCACCCACCGCGAAAGCAGCCCCTTGGTGGGGTAGCAAGATGAAAATCAGGCTAGTAAGCAAACCGCCTGAAATAATCGAGAGGGTGTAAATAATATTTAAGCGTGCGGCTCCATATCCTTTCGCGATAGTCGGCGCGAGATGCCGAATCCAGAGTAAGTTGAAAGTAATGTGGAGTATGCCGCCATGCAACCAACCCGCACTCAAGACAGTCCACCAACGCCCGTAAATCGCAACGGGGATGGCCCCAGTCGAGCCAGCAAGAAACAGACTTTGGCGGTTGGGCGAGAGGAAGTCAAATCCGCCCGACATCCGAATACCACCGGTTAAGGTCAAGAGGTACAAACCAATACAGCCCCAAGTAACAAGGGTTGCAAAACCAAAGTCAGACCCCAAGCGACGAATGACTCGCGCATAACCCCACAAACCGGGATTCGTCGCACCGCAATGGATGCAGGTCTGTGCGTCAACTGAAACCAGTTTATTGCAGGCATAGCAGATGGCTGCACCGCTCTTCTGTCTTGCGAACATCAGAAACCCCTTTGTCAGTTGCAGATAGCAGACGTGTTTTTACTCAGGATCGCGGTTGACGATATCGGGAGAAAAGGCGGGCAAACAAACGGCGATATATTCTGCTCCTTCATCGGTTGGGGTGCTGTAACGCACCCATTCACCTTTGCCGGCGATGACGGCTTGGCCCGCGCGGACATCAAGTTGACCGCCTTCATATTCGACGCGGAGCGTTCCTTTGAGGACAACCGTAAATTCATCGAATTCTGGGCGCTGTCCTGGCTCTAGCCACCCTTGAGGCGATCGCATATGGGCGATACTCGCGGCTTGAGTCTGACTGTTGACTCGTCCGATATATTCGTCAATGAGTTTGGGCTTGTTGCCAGCAGCTTCGATGCGCGTGGGTTGTTGAATGAGTTGGGGCATAATTTTTGCGGGTGAGAACGTTGGGAGAGCAGCGCAGAATCGTCGATGAGGAACTCCTATGCTGGCAAACCGTCAGGGGAGTTTGGAGCGTTTTCTCGGAGCGATCGACGATACGTTATTGTACAGGAGAGAGAGTTGGCTGAGGAACATGGGAAAAGGCACAGCGCTGAGAATATATCCTGCTGGCTTGGTGTTAGTCGGATTGCTTTTGGGAGCTAGCCTCAGCGGACAGGGCGCGATCGCGCCAGTCGCAGCAGAAGAAATTGAAGAAGAGCAAATCAATCCCCTCGAAATCGCAGAACCCGACCCTCTGTATCCCAGAGCTGGCTTGGGCCAGCTTTTGACTCCTCTCGAACGCAACCAACTCGAACCGATTTTAACGGAATTAAATACTCAAGCCGCCGCCCAGCTTGCCGCAGGGAAGGGCGATCGCGCTTTTGAGCTGTGGTATCGCGAACTGCGCTTGTGGCGCTCTTTCGGAAAGTTAGCAGAAATTCAAGCGCTCGGACGAGTGGGGCAAATTGCCGTTCGAGAAAATCGCACAGCTGATGTCAAAATTATGACCGAGCGTTTAATGGCACTTGAGGAAGAAATCAAAGCGGACGAGCCGGAAAATTTCGTTCTCTGGGGAGCGTTGGGACAGGCTTACGAACAAGTTGTCGAAGTTCGTCGGGCCACGGAGATTTATCACAATATTCTCGATGAAGCTCGCAAAAATAACGATTCTCGGACGGTTGAAGCGTCTCTCAAAGCTTTAGGGCGCTTGTACCTGGCTTGGTTTAAATATCCCGAAGCCGCAGGCATTTATCAAGATTTACTCGCGCTGGCGCGATCGCAATTTGACGATTTCAGCGCTGTTCAATATCTCGAACAGCTCGCCTACATCTACGATAAATCTGCCGCAACGGAGAAGGCGGTTGAGATTAAACAGCAACTGATTCAAAGCTATTTAAAAAAACAGGAAATTTCTCAGTTACTGGTGACGAGAATTTCTTTGGGGGCGGACTATGAAGCCCTCGAACGGGCTGAGGAAGCTAGCCAAATGTACCAAGAAACCTTTACCCTCGCTTGGTCGGAAAAACAGTTTACCTACGCCAGCGAAGCCCTACAAAAGCTCGGAGAACTGTATCAAAGCTACAACCAGCTCGATTATGCGCTGCAAATTCATCAAGAACAAGTGAAAGTTCAGCAAGCGGCTTCGGATATCTACGGTTTGATGAATACTTACGATCGCATCGGCCAGATTTATTTCGCTCAAGAAAACTATCCTCAAGCTGTAACTGCTTTTGAAGAAGGGTTACAACTAGCTCGCTCTTTGAGCTATCGGGAAGCCTACTTTCGCACGCAAATTGAGCGATCGCTCCAGCGACAGGATGAAGGGTGGAGCAACTAACTTTCTGAGTTGCGCGCTCAATCCAAGACGTTGGAGTCGCTTCCTCTGTGAGCGCATTGCTAAGTTTTCCCACTGCCCAAAAGATACAACAACGCCATGCGTACGGCCACGCCGTTTGTGACTTGTTGGGAAACTAGACTTAAACGCGGATCGTCCATCAACTCAGAACTGAGTTCTACACCGCGATTGGCAGGGCCGGGATGGAGAACTTTAACATGGGGCTGGCACAATTGCAGGCGATCGCGGGTGATCCCATACTCTTGATGATATTCCCGCAAACTCGCAAGCAGATGTTGGCTCATACGCTCTTGTTGCAGGCGCAGCGTCATGACAAAATCCACCTCTTTTAACGCCGGTTCGAGCTGCCAGTAAAGCCGCAGTTCCCCTCGTGCGTCTCCTTTTTGAAACGCGCCAGCAAACAACTGGGGGAGTAGGGTCGGCGGTGCAACCAAGCGCACTTCCGCGCCAGCCGCAGTTAAACTCCAAATATTAGAGCGTGCCACTCGCGAGTGCAGAATGTCGCCGACGATGGCGATCTTTTTCCCGCTTAAGAGGTCAATGCGAGGGGAGTCGGCATCTAACAGCGAACAGAGTGTAAATAAATCTAACAAGGCTTGGGACGGGTGTTCGTGCTGTCCGTCTCCAGCGTTGAGAATGCTCGCTCCAGAGTTGAGGCGATCCATCTCCGCCGCGATCGCACTGGGAACCCCAGCCTCTCGATGGCGGATCGTCATAATATTGGCTCCCATCGCCAGATACGTTTTCGCCGTATCCAGAATGGTCTCTCCCTTCGTCAAGGAAGAACTTCCCGGCGCAAAATTGAGCGTATCGGCAGAAAGACGCTTGGCGGCGAGTTCAAAACTGCTGCGAGTTCTCGTCGAAGGCTCGAAAAACAAATTGGCGACAACAGTTCCCTGCAAGGCCGGGACTTTCTTAGTGCGTCGCGAGAGAACTTCTCGAAAGCTAGCGGCGGTTTGGAGAATCGTGTCGTACTCGCTGCGCCCAAAATCGGCGAGGGACAGAATATGGCGATGCGTCCAAGTCATTTTTTCGGTCATGTTCGATTGGGAAAAGGGAGTGAGGGAGTCACCTTCGGTTGGGGGAAGGGGTAAGGCGCAGAGAACCCGCGTCGGCGTAAGACGCAAGGGAATACTGACAAGCGCAAGGGAATGCTCAGCAAGACAGGTTAGATTTGTCTCCTTATCTGTCTGAGGACTGTTCGCTGAAATTGTCCCGATGGCGGTGGGCGAGAGGTGAAGTGAATAGAGATAGCACTTAAAGAAACTGAATATCCGGGAGTTGTTCTCTATGAACAGTATCAAAAAATATTTAACTTGTTGTACCGCTGTCGCGATCGCCATTGGTTTTAGCGGCTGTGGATTGCGTTCCGAGTTGATGAACTCTCAATCCGCTACCGAACCGGCCGTGCAAGCGAGTCTTACGACCGCTCAACCCGCGATCGCGGCCCATCCAGCCCCGAAGGTCGCCGAAGTTAAAACAACAACAGTCGATATTTTCTACCCCGATAGTAATTGCGAGCGTCTCGTCCCAGAGGCGATCGAAGTCCCGGAAACCAAATCGCTGGAGGCGGCGATCGCGAAAGTTCTGGAAAAAGCTGCGAACGGTGATTTCGATCTCGCGGGCTATCGTGTGGATGAGGACAAAACCAACAGTACGATCGCCATCGATTTGCGACTCTCGCCTGAGAGTACCCGCCAGTTTGCCTCAATGACCAGTTGCGAGCAATTTTCAGTTTTCGGCAGTTTGCGTCAAACGATCGCGAACAATCCCCAGTGGCGGGGGGAAGATGTTCGCTTTACCCAGCAAGGCGAGGACATTTTCTTCTAATCCACAATTAAGAGGCCAGCGAGTCAACCGATAGGTCGGGGGTTGGGTGGCGTAACGCCCCCGGTGGGGGGTCCGGGGTGGCGTTACGCCACCCAGAAAAACCAGGGTTTTAACGAACCCAACCAAGGAAACAACGAATTGTCGTTCGTAGTTCGCATGGTTTCCCAGCAAGGGTTTGGGAGAGGAAAAGAAGTTTGCATCAGACGTAATGTCCCAGTCCCAAACAGAGTCCCAACCCCACCGCCAAACCGAGTAGGAAGCACCGACGAGTTATTTGCAGGGCTTGCCCAATGGTTTTTGGGGTAATGGGTTGGGTGGGTTCGCCGAGCAAGGGTTTAGATTTGACGATCCCCCCATAGCGGTTGTCCCCTCCCAACTGCACGCCCAGCACCGCAGCATAGGCGCACTCGCTCCACCCAGAGTTAGGGCTGGGATCTTTGACAGCATCGCGGCGACACAACCGTAAAACTTCGCGAGGTTTGCCGGAGAGGAGGGAGATCGCTAGCACCGTCAGGCGGCAGGGAAGCCAGGTGAGCGCATCTTCAAATTTGGCGCTAAACCAACCTAAATCGGTGAAAGGTTCTTTTTGGTATCCCACCATTGAATCGAGGGTACTTGCTGCCTTGTAAGCCAAAGCGAGAGGAACACTGCCGACCCCTGGGATCGCCGCGCCAACGATGGCATAGAACAGGGGAGCGGTAACGCCATCTGTGGCATTTTCTGCCACGGTTTCGAGAACGGCCCGCAGAATCTCCGTTGGGGACAACCGATCGGTATCTCGCCCCACATATAAACCCAGGCGCGATCGCGCTGCGTCTAAATTCCCGTCCTCCAACGGCTGCAACACATCCATCGCTGCCGCTCGCAAACTCCGGCCCGCCCAACAACTGGCCAGCAAAATGGCGGCGATCGCGATTCCCAGGAGGGGATGCAGGCGAGTTGCGCTTTCCACCAGCAACCAACCCACCCCGCCACTCCCCAAAATCAGCCCCACACCGAGAATAACTCCCGCGATTTTTCGCCAGCGAGGTTGAGAAAAACCCGCGATCGTCACCTGAGAGTAGCGCGCGATCGCCCACCCCATCACCTGCACTGGATGGGGCCAGCCCCAAGGATCGCCAATGAGGTAATCTAGACTAGCAGCCAAGAGTAAAACCAGGGCTGGAGTCGTTTCGTCAATCGACGGCAACATCATCTCGATTGTCGGTACTCTGCCGCTCTTAATTGGCAAACTGACCCAACCCGCGATCGCAATTCGTCATGACTCAACCTCGTGCCACAGTAGATAGGGGAGACTGCTTCCGCCAACGTTTTTTCCCTCGTTCCGATTTTGTTCGGCAACTTCGTATTGTAAAAATTCTGCGCGCGTTTTGGCAGCCCGCCCTCGCCACTTTTTTAAGCGCAGTACTCGCGATCGCCTCTAGCTTCTTTCTTTCGATTCCGCCTGCTTTCGCCGGGATTAACGACGATCGCTTCGACGGCAATATCTATATTATCTATGCGGGGAACGGTTCTCTCGTCCCCTCAAAAATTACCTTAGCCGAGTCGCTCAAGCGAAACCGACCCGCGATCGTTGTGTTTTATGTTGACGACAGCAGCGACTGCAAGCAATACGCCCTTGTTGTTTCCCAACTCCAAGAATATTACGGGCGAGCGGCAACGATTATTCCCATCGCCGTTGACTCCCTCTCCCCAGAAACTCAATACTCCCCCACCGAAGCAGGCTACTACTATCAAGGCTTTGTCCCCCAAACCGTTATCCTCGACCAACAAGGCAAAGTCGTGTTGAGCGAGAAAGGACAAGTTCCCTACGAACGTCTGGATGACGCTTTGCGTAACGTTTTCGATCTTTTACCCCGTTCCGAGTCCGTACAACTCAAACGGCGATCGTTCAATGAATTCAATGCTGAGCTGCGCGAATAGCCTTGCGTCCTTGCCCCGTAAGCTACACTAGATTTGCTGGCAACAGATCGCCATTTCCTAGGAATTACACTTCATAAAATCACTGATGGTCAAACGTCTTTCTTTCGATTCCTCTCAAATCATGACCCGTGCTGACGAGTTAATGAACGCAGCTTCAAATCGTTACCGCATCACCGTTCAAGTTGCCAATCGGGCCAAGCGTCGCCGCTACGAAGATTTTGAGATGAATGACGATCCGATGATGAAACCCGTTATTCGGGCTGTCATCGAAATGTCTGACGAGATTACTCAGCCAGAAATTATTGGCGACTAACGCGATAGAGGTGAGGGTTTGCGAATTACGTCTGTCCTAGTCCTAGTGCGGACTAGGATCGCTACGCGGAATTCAGAATACTGCTACGCATCAAGCAAGCTACAGAATTCTTGGATTGTCAGTCTTTCATCGATTTTGAAGGGCCGCTCAATTGCTGCCCCGGCCGACTAGACGCTCAAACCCTCAATCTGTTGTTGTCTCCTCCCCTCTTGTATCTTGCTATCTTGGAAGGGGCAGTAGTATCGTTATCCCCTAGGTCATCCAAACCGAGCAATAGCTGGGGTCACCCCCCTTAGACTCGCTTCGAGAATTCAGACAATTGCCTAGGGTCGCGAAGGCGAACTTCGCATCAAGCCAGAATTGACTTGACATTCAAGACAATCGCTATTGCCTCGCCGTCAGGCGCTGTTGACCGATCGCGGAAGGGACTGATGACCGACTTCTCCGACAGCGAACAAGAACAATTCTACTCTGATTTCCTCAATGAAGTGCGAGAACTCCTGCAAGTTATCGAGCAGGAATTACTTGGGTTGCGCCAAGATCGGACTCAAGCGAAGGTACACAATCTGATGCGAGCGGCCCATACCCTCAAAGGCTCCTCCGCCAGCGTCGGCCTCAACTCCCTGAGTCAAATTGCCCATGGCTTAGAAGGGATTTTTAAATCTTTCTACAATCCAGATTTGACCATTGATGTTGAGCTGGAAACCCTGCTGTGTCAAGCGTATGAATCGCTGCGAGTCATTGCGACCAAAGCCATGGCTGGCCTGGGCGATCGCGATTTAGAGGGAGATTTAAACCAAGCGGCAGGCACCCTTGCCCAAATCCAAGCGAAACTCGGCGATGATTTTAACCCCGAAGCTGCAATTCCTTCTTCTGAGGAATTGGGGTTTGATATGGTGCAATCCATCTTTGAGGTTGGGGTAACCCAGCGTTTAGAAGAACTTGCTAGCACTTTGAGCGAGGAAGATCCAATCGCTGTTGCTGAGGTCTTGCAAAACTGCCTGGACATATTTATGGGTTTGGCAGAATCCTTAAATCTTCCCGGTTTTGGAGTCATTGTCACCACCGCACAAGCCGCGCTCTCTGACCAACCCGAAGCCATTCTTGCGATCGCGGAAGCCGCTTTTATGGACTTTTACCAAGCGCAACAAGACGTTTTGGCCGGCGATCGCACCTCTGGAGGAGCGCCCTCTTCTGCCTTAATTGCCCTGGCCGAAGGCCAGCCCCCCCCCAAGCTGGAAGCGGATACAACCTTCGCTGCAGAAGAACCCGTTGAATGGCTCGATTCCAACTTGAGCGAACCAGACGGGTCGCCAGTCGAAGCAGAAACAAACCCAACGAATACGACTGATGACGAAACAATTCTGCTTTATCCCAACACCGAGGTCATCTCCTCCCCTTCCCAGGAATCCGAAGACCTACCACAAGAGCTAGAAGTGCTGGCAGACGTTGAATCAGACGCAATAAATTTCCCAGAGGGAGAGGTTGCCGCTTTTGAGGTGTCGCCAGCTGAAGTTTCAGAACCCTTTCCCAGCATCGAGAGCAATATTCCCAGCTTGGAGCAGGTCTTTGGCACCTTTGACCCCGAAACGTTTGACGATTTTACGGCGCAAGACAGCCCTTCAGAGGCCCTCGCTCCACCAGAACTGGAAATTCCGCCCCCAACAGTCGAACAATCCACGCGAGAAATCGTCGAGGAACCGCCCCCTCCTGTTCCGCAGTTGCAAAGCGTCAGAGTCAACTTGCAACAATTAGAGCGCCTCAATTTCCAAGCGGGCGAACTTCTCATTAACCAAAATAAGCAGGTGGTTCAAAACGAGCAATTGCTCGCGGCGATGCAAGAGCTGCGATCGCGCCTAGAGAAGCACCAGAACACCTTAGATCGCCTCAGAGCTTGGGGAGTGAAAGGGGAAAACAGCAGCTCGAACCGCCTGTCTTCCCTCGTTCTATCATCTGCCCTGCAGCCCTCTTCCTTGTCCATTCCCCAACTCGACAGCCTGGAGTTCGATCGCTACAGCGAATTGCAAATTCTCCTGCAAGATGCCCTCACCGACATGGTGCAGATGGGAGAAACTGCAGAACTGTTCGAGTTGCTGGCGCGTCAGGCCAGTCAAACCATTGAGAAACAGCAGCGATTGCTCGCTAGCGTCCGTGACGATCTCACCCAAACGCGGATGCAGCAGTTTGGAGAGATTCTCAAACGCACGGAACGACTCGTTCAGCAGCTCGCAACAACCTACGGCAAACCGGTGGAGTTTGAGATTAGCGGTTCTGGGGTTCCCATCGATAAGGCGATCGCCCAGAAACTCTACGATCCCCTGCTTCACCTCGTTCGCAACGCTTTTGCTCACGGCATCGAATCGCCAGAGGAGCGGCGCGAGTTGGGCAAGCCCGAACGGGGAACGATCCGCATCTGCGCTTACAATCAAGGCAATCGCACCCTTTTGGAAGTGAGCGATGATGGTCGAGGAATTGACTTTGAAGCAATTCGCGATCGCGCTGTTGAACTGGATTTAGTTGCTGCATCGGACGCGATCGCCCTCACCGAGTCCCAACTCCTCCACTTCATCTTCCAACCCGGATTTTCCACGGCGCGAGAAGCGAACGATCTATACGGTCGCGGGGTCGGTTTGGATGTGGTACGGGCGAATTTAGAGGCGATTGAAGCCAATCTGACGGCGAACTCTCAACCCCAAGTCGGAACCACTTTTATTATTCGTCTTCCCCTAACTCTCAGCGTTGCCAAGCTGCTGGTTTGCGAAGCTGGGGGACTCAGCTATGCCCTTCCTTCAGATAGCATCGAACAAATCGTCCTCCTTCAGCGAGATCGCATTCAATCTATTGGCGATCGCCGAGTGTTGCAATGGCAGCACAATCTCAGAACCGACCGCCCAAGCGACAGCTACACCATTCCCCTATATCGACTTTCGGACTTGCTAGACTACCGCTCTTCCCTCGTCGCGCCCTCCTCATCGGACACCCTACCGATGGCGATCTTACTGCAAGCTCCCAGTGGCTTGGTGAGTTTGGAGGTGGATCGGGTTGCGGGCGAACGAGAACTCGCGATCCGCCCCTTGGGACGCGCTATTACTCCCCCAGACTACGTTGATGGGTGCAGCATTTTAGGCAGTAGCCGCCTCGCCCTCGTCATCGACGCGATCGCGTTAATCGAACAAACCTTGGAAAACTCCACTTCCGCGTGGGCGCGCGATGAAGATCTCCACCTGACGACTGGGGCAACGTCTCCTCAACTTCCGCCCGCCCCAACGTCTCCAACCGTCCTCGTTGTGGACGACTCAATTACCCTGCGGCAAAACGCGACCCGAACCCTGCAAAAAAGCGGGTATCAAGTCCTCCAAGCCCAAGATGGCCTGGATGCGATCGCCCAATTGCAGCAACACAAAGTGGTTGATGTGATTCTCTGCGATCTGGAAATGCCGCGCATGAACGGCTTTGAATTTTTAAACGCCTGTTGCCAGGAACCCGAATTTCGAGACATTCCCACAATTATTCTTACCTCTCGCCAAGGGGAAAAACACCGCCAAATCGCGCTGGGGTTGGGCGCAGCCGACTACCTCACCAAGCCCTATCTCGAACGAGATTTGTTAAACGCGATCGCGCAACAGTTAGCCAAAGAGTAAGCACCCGAAAATAAGCCGTTTAAATCGATTGTCGTTCTTCACAATTCCTTGAGCATCGCGATCGCTCGAGAGTCATTTAAACGAACTTTATTGTTAAGTATTGCAACAAGATCGGCAGACAAGTTCAGATCTTGATGAAAGATAAAACTTGAGATTGAAATTCAACTATTGAACGCTCTTGTAGCAGTTGATTCGTTTTTTAAGGAGAACACAACTTGATTTACTCAACTTTACTCGCGGCTGCTTCCTCTATTCCCAACACCGTTGAATGGAGTCCCAAGGTTGCGGTTGTAATGATTATTTGCAATGTTTTAGCGATCGCAATTGGCAAATACGCGATTAAGCACCCCAGTGCCGAACCAGCCCTTCCCTCCTCCGAAATGTTTGGCGGAATGGGATTTCCAGCTCTGTTGGCAACCACCAGCTTCGGTCACATCATTGGATTAGGAGTGATTCTCGGACTCGCAAGTTCCGGCGCTCTCTAGCAATGAATGAGGCGTTTTTGGCGTTCTGCGGGCCAGCAAGTATGAGTTAGAGAATTCAGGCTTGGATGTTAGAACTGATAGGCCTGCAAGCCAATTTAAAAACGCTCCAAGAAACACATGGGTTACAGACTCAAGCGTTGCAATTCTCAGTTGAGAATTAGGAAGTCCGAGCGAAGCCGGTAAACTGGTATTCGATAACCTTATAACGAGACTGGACTTCTCTCCCAGTTTTGGCTTGATGGATGTAACCCATTATTTATGCTCTCTCAGTCCACTTCCCCTTCTACAGAAATTCAACTACAAGTGTGGGACACTGGAGAGCGTATTGACCGCTGGCTGTCCCGACAACTTCCCCTCCTGTCGCGATCGCGCCTGCAAAAATCGATCGAACAAGGGAACGTGCAGCTCAATGGCACGGTGTGTGCGGCGAAAAAGACAACCGTGCGACGGGGCGATCGCGTTTGTCTGACCCTTCTTCCCCCTCAACCTCTCGACTTGCAGCCCGAAGCCATTCCCCTCGATATTCTCTACGAAGATGAGTTCCTGATTATCCTCAACAAATCCGCCGGTCTAGTCGTTCATCCCGCCCCCGGCCACCCCAGCGGAACCCTGGTTAATGCGCTGTTATTTCACTGCGATCGCCTGGCGGGAATTGGCGGCGTCCAGCGCCCCGGTATCGTTCACCGCCTCGACAAAGACACGACTGGGGCGATCGCGATCGCCAAAACTGATTTTGCCCACCAGCACCTGCAAGCTCAACTCAAAGCCAAAACCGCCCGACGAGAATACTTAGGAGTTGTCTGCGGTCGCCCAGCGAGCGATCGCGGTACGATTGACCAGCCTATTGGTCGCCATCCCGGCGATCGCAAGAAAATGGCAGTTGTCCCTATCGAAAAAGGCGGGCGCAAGGCCATCACCCACTGGAAACGGCAAGAACCGCTGGGCAACTATACCCTGATGCAATTTCGCCTCGAAACCGGGCGCACCCATCAAATTCGCGTTCACAGCGCCTATCTCAAGCACTCCATTGTCGGCGATCCGGTCTACAGTTCTGGCAATACTCCAGGTGTCAATCTCACCGGACAAGCCCTGCACGCCTATCGATTATGCTTGCAACACCCAGTTTCCGGCGAGCAAATTGAAGCGATCGCGCCCCTCCCTGATGAATTGACCAAGCTTCTCCGCGTCTTGCGAAAGCGAGTTTAGAGCCAGGGTCTGCCGTCCGATCCTGCTAAAATTTGGCTATGAATGAAGCCCTAATCCCCCCATCAACATCCGACCCGTGGCTGGAAATTGGTACGATCGTTGCCGCCCAAGGGTTGAAAGGAGAGGTGCGCGTCTATTCCACCTCTGACTTTCCCGAACGTTTTGAACGACCTGGAACTCGATGGTTGCAAGCCTTTGAAGCCAGTACGCCTCAACCGATCGAATTGTTGCAAGGACGAGCCATTCCAGGGAAAAAGCTCTATGTTCTGCAATTGGCGGGGATTGAAGACCGCGATCGCGCCGAAGCGTTACGAGGATATAAACTGCTCGTTCCCCAAAGCGATCGCCCTCAACTCCCCGAAGACGAATACCACGTGGCCGATCTCCTCGGTTTAGAAGCGATTCATCAACTCACTGGCGAAACCTTGGGAGTTGTTACCAACCTCTTCTGTGCCGGTCAAGATTTGCTCGAAGTGAGACTGCACCAGCAACCTCAAGCACCCCAATCTTCCCCTCAGCCCGATCTCTCCACCATTTCCCGCAAAAGCAAGCGCCGCAAAGCCAAACCCAAGAAGCCCAAACCTGCTACAGTTCTCATCCCCTTTGTCAAAGAAATTGTGCCGCTGGTCGATCTCGAAACCAAACACATCGAGATCCTTCCCCCTCCTGGACTGTTAGATGTCAATTAGACTTGACAAAAATAATCAGATATACTTCTGATATATCGAATTCCGTGCTAAACCTGACCGCAAAATTTTCAGGAGAAACCCTATGGAACCGCTTGCCTACCTTGAAATCGCTGCAACGTACGAGGAGTCAGTTGGGCCGATTGCCCTTCGGTCGATTTCGGTTCCCCGTCATTTCCACATCAAGAAATTGTGGGGGCTGGTTGTAATTTTGAGCGCGATCGCGTTTGGCGGCTTTACTGCGGCTGTCTCCACTGGCTTTTCGAGTCCGAGCGCCCCCCCCGCACAGCAACAATCGACCCAATTTTAGGGCGTTGTGCGTCTCGCTCTAATCTTACATCTTCACTACCCGAAAAACCTCCAGCGATCGCACTGGAGGTTTTTCGGCGTCAGATTGATATTGTGCTGCTAGCGCGCGTACCGAAAGGTCGGCGAAGCCATCGCCCCCTCCAGTCATTCCTCTTCGGCAACGATAATGGCCGTAATATTGTCCGAGCCTCCATTTTTCTTCGCTTCCTCAATTAAAGCTTCGGCCGCTCTTTGCATCAACTCCGCCTCTTCTTCCGTCTGGCTTTGAGACTGGAGAATCGTCTGGATAGAATCATCGGGGACTTCTTCGGTTAAACCATCGCTGCACAGCAGGAAGCGATCGCCCGGGTAAACCTCAAGGGGAGCAACTTCGATCTTGTACAGATCCTTGCGTCCCAAACACTGAGAAAGAACGTGTCGCCAAGGATGAACTCTCGCCTCTTCCGGAGTCAAATCACCCATTTTGAGCGCGCGCGCCACCCAAGTTTGGTCTTCGGTAATTTGCTCTAAGAGTTCTCCGCGCAACCGATAAATGCGGGAATCGCCAACGTAACCATACCAAGATTCCCCTTGGCGAAACGCGATCGCCACCACCGTTGTTCCCATATCAGCGCGTTCTGGGTGTTCTTCTTGATCGGCAAGAATACCCTCGTTAGCTGCGAGAATCGCTTTTTCTAGCAGTGTTTTAGAATTCTCTGATGAGTTCCAGTGCCGCTCCAAATGGGCGCGAATGGCTCTAGTTGCGATCTGGCTGGCTTCCTGTCCGCCAGCATGACCTCCCATTCCGTCAGCCACGATGAAAAAGCGCCCCTCAGGGTCAATATAGTAGTCATCCTGATTGACCGAGCGCAAGATGCCCGTATCAGTCAGACCCGCGAAACGACGTTTCATATACCACTTACTTAAGAGTTGGGTTTATATCAATCAAATTACAAGGGTTAAGGCATTCGGTCGAGACGGTCGAGTTTTTTCATCAGTCGAAATGCAACAAACGCAATACCGCCTGCCACTAAAGCAGCAACAACTGCTAGGCCCGTATATCCACTTACCAATAGGATAGTAGCAGACAACGCGAACGTGCCAATGAGTAAAGTATAGTTGGTCAAGAGTTGAATTGTACTGAGGCGGCGTAGAATCCGGTCGGATTCAATGGAGCGCACTCGGACGCGCACGTCACCTCTCTCCAACTTATCCAATGTATCTTCCAGGCGGCGAGGGAGTCCTAACGCCGTGTTACTCACTTGAGCTGCTTGTCGTCCGAGTTCGTCAAAAATACTGTTGCCGTTAGTGGCTTTGCTACTTGTCATAATCTCCATTGCAAAAGGCTGTGCAACCTCCATAAAACTGAAGTTCGGATCGAGGCCCTTACCGACCCCTTCAAGGGTTGAAAAGGCACGCATCACAAAAGTAAATGTTGCGGGAAAGCGAAAGGGTTGGTCGTAGGCAATTTCGTAGAGATCTTCGCTAATAGCGCTGACCGATTGCTCTTCAAAAGGTTTATCCATGAAGTTATCCAGCATATACTGGATCGAGCGGCGCACCGGTCCCGTATCTCCAGTCGGAGCGAGCGCGCCTAACTCAATGAGGGAGTTCATCACGCGATCGCCGTTTTTTTGAGCAATACCAAACAGCGTCTCCATCAGCTTCTCGCGCACATTGGTCTGAATCTGACCCATCATGCCGAAATCGTAGAAAATAAGCTTGCCATCGGGACTGACCGCAATATTTCCCGGATGGGGATCGGCGTGAAAAAAACCATCGTTGAGTAACTGTTGCAAATAGGCTTCTGCTCCCAATTTGGCCAAGAGCTTCCGATCCAACCCGGCTGCTTCAAGAGCGTCGTAATGGCTAATTTTAATCCCCGGTATATACTCTAGGGTTAGCACGCGCGGAGAGGTATAGCGCCAATAGACGCGAGGAACGCTGACCCAATCGTAGTCTCGGAAATTGCGACGGAACGTATCGGCGTTGCGACCTTCATTGAGATAGTCGGTTTCCTCCCACAGAATACGACAACACTCTTCATAAATCCCCAACCAATCGCGACCTTTCCCCCAGCGAGGGTGATTTTGAAAATATTGGGTAATGCGCTTGAGAATTGCTAGATCGATGGTGAAGAGCTTTTTCAGTCCGGGTCGCTGAACTTTTACAACCACCTCTTCGCCGGTATACAGCGTTGCTTTATGAACCTGTCCCAAGCTCGCTGCAGCCAGAGGTGTGGGATCGAAACTTCGGAACAGTTGAGAAATTGACTTCCCCGTATCTTCCTCAACAATGGCGACCACCTGCTCGTAAGAAAAAGCGGGAACTCGGTCTTGAAGCTTGCTCAACTCTTCGACATATTCCACTGGGAATAAATCCGCGCGAGTGGAGAAAAGCTGACCCACCTTGATGAACGTCGGCCCTAACTCCAAAAGATTTTCGCGAATCCAGATCGCTTGCACTTTGCGTCGCTTGCTGAGTTTTTCTTCGCTGTAACCTCCTCGATAAGACCAGTTCTTGCTATTGAGCCAGAGTCCGCTGAGAAAGGCCAGCACAAAGGCCCAAATGTCAAAGCGCCGACGCATCCGCGAGTAGTTGTCGCGGTTCCAGCGATAGGCTTGTTTGCCTTTCTCCGGACGAACGGTCGCTGAAGGAGATGGAGGCTCGGAGATGGGGTCAATCGATCTTTTCGGGGTGTGGGAGAGAGCTGACACTCGTTTGATTAAATTGAGTTTTTACAGGGTTTTTTATGTTGGGAAAAGGCACTGAGTTTAGACCGAGCGGCTTCGGTATGCAGTCAGTTCGGCACGCAAATGGGCAATTTCGGCGCGCAACTCGTCTACCAGTTCTTGCAGATCGCTAGGAGATTGAGCATTGGTGTTGGCCGAGGTAGAGGTTTGGCTATCGGCTGTGTTTTTTTGGGTTGCTTCCCGTTCGGCTCTGGCCATAACCTCGTGCGTAAACTGTCGCAGATTTTCCCGCTGTTCGGCATCAAATTTACCGAATTCGCTCAGAGCATTCGTTAGGCTATCTTCAGCTTTTTCGTAAAGGACTTCGGCGAGGGCTTTGCCAACGAAGAAGGCGTGAATGACGGGGTTGCTCATGCCAAAAAAATTACTATACGTTTCGTAACAAATTATAGCCGATCTACCCGTTATTCGTTAATAATAGTTAAATTTACTGTTGCTTACTTAATATTTCTCCCCGGTTTTTCTCGCTCGCGCGGTGGAAAGGATTGTTTGAGATGCCACAAGGTCGATCCCCCCTCATCGGGTCGATTGAAGCGCAGGGATAGGCCAAAGCCAGCTCCGGCTGAGGCTGCGATCGCGCAGACGCTGAGCAGGATACCAAGGGGGAATTTAGGGCGATGGGAAATCCCTAAAGGGCGATGGGTCATAGGGGTTTGTGCAGAGGCAATGGGATTGTTCTGCTTTGCTTTTCTGCAGTGAGATGCAGAAACCGGACTTTTCGCTCGATTTCCTGGCGCGCTTGGGGGGGGAGTTAGGTTGCGAGGCTTTGCTGGGGAGGGTTTGGGCGGCTCCAACAGCGCCAGCCAGCTTTCAACCGTTTGCGGTCGATCTTGAGGAGCGAGTTCTAGACCGTGTAAAATCGCTGTCTTGACAGTCGGGGAAAGTTTCGGAGGAAATTGCTGCCATTCGGCCGCGGGAATGCGATCGCGCAGGGGAGCGGGAAGCGGTGCGCTGCCAGTTAATAAGCAATAAAGCGTCGCGGCTAACCCATAAATATCGGTCGCTGGGGTGCAAGGAGCAGCCTGTTGATATTGTTCTGGTGCGGCATATCCCGGTGCAAGCAAGCTGGCGTGGGTTTGTTTGATACCAGGAGTGAGTTCGCAGGTCAGGCCAAATTCAATGAGGACAATTTGCCGGGTGTTGGCGTGGCGGATGAGGTGATGGGGGTTGATGTCTAAGTGATGCAGTCCAGCTTTGTGCAACACTTGTAATGCTTGACCGACTTGGCGAACATAAGCGATCGCTCGTTTTTCCGGAATAACGAGATCGAACTCAATAATTTGGGCGAGACTTCGTCCGGGAATCGTTTCCCAAACGATGTAAGGAGAGTTGTTTTCTTCAAAGAGGTCGAGAACTGTTGGTAAGTTAGAATGCTGGCAGCGCGCTAACCGAGCAGCCAAGGTTTGGAATTGTTGCCGCAAGCGATCGTAATCGGGACGCTCTTTCAAAGAAGCAGCCAGGGTTTTAATCGTAACGGGCTTTTTCAAACTGGCTATTTCGCCCGTTTGGGTCTGGCTAAAGGTTCCCCGGCCAATAGATTTATCGAGAATGTATTGATAGTCAGTTTTGAGTGCGGCAATCATTCTGAATTATTGATTTTTGTTATTTGGTTTTTAAACATCACATATTAACAAAGGCCGCGTGCAACTTAATGTTCGATTTCAATAGGTTTGAGGGGCTTTGAGAGCGCGATTTGCCTTCAAGAACTTCTGGAAGCGCGATCCGTCGCCATCAAGTTGCACGTCCTCCGAACACCTAGGATGCGATTTGGACTCTCTAGAGTCCCCAATCGCGAATCGGGCCACATTTTTTGCGATGCCCAATCTAGCTCCCATAAAAACCTTATCTCAAAAACATCAAACCCCTCACTGCGTCGGCGAGATCGGGCCTAAGCGCGACAAACAAGAAGCTCTATCGAGTTGGGTTGCATAAACTCAACCCAACCTGCACTTCGATAATTTCAGAGAAAGTGCTTAAGCGGATTTTATCTCAAATTTCTGTGGAAGTGATGTTGCCCAATCTTAACGGTTGGGTTGGCAGCGGTCTGCTGGCTATGGTCGTAAATTTCAGCCTGGTCGAGGCGATTCGGCGATCGCATCGAGATCGTCTCCGGCTTTCAAACTAAGCAGAGCGCTTCATCCTCAACAGCAGTCAGCCGATCAAAGATAGCGCTCTCGTTCGTTCCAGCGTTTTATCTGAGTAACTGCACTCATTCCGTTCTACTGAGCGCTTCGTTCAACTCCAACAGCCTGCTGGGAAACAATTTCCCGATTGAGGATTTCGAGCGCTTTGACAAACTGCGGATCGTCTAGAGTTCCAATTTTCGCGCGATCGCGCTGCAACTCCTTGCGCTGCTCCTCTGTCAGTTCAAACAAAATATCAGGAGAAATCCCTTCCTTATTGATATCACGACCGCTGGGCGTGAGATATTTCGCAATTGTCACGGCCAGTCCGGAGTCGTCGCTGAGACTGCGAACGGCTTGCACCAACCCCTTCCCAAACGTTTTCGTGCCAACCAAAACAGCCCGGTTGTTATCCTGCAAAGCCCCAGAAAGAATTTCGCTAGCGCTGGCAGAACCACCATCAACCAAGATAACGAGGGGCCGATCGGTCAGAGCGCGAGCTGCAGCTTTTTTGCGATCGACCTCTCCCGTGCGGCTGACCGTTGAGACAATCAATCCTTCATCCAACCACATCCGCGCAATATCAATGCTGGAGTTCAGCAGGCCTCCCGGATTCGAGCGCAAATCAAGAATGTAGCCAACCACATCCTGCTCTTCAAACGTCTGAATTGCTTCTCTCATCTCGCTAGCAGCGTTGGCGCTAAATTGATTGAGGCGAATGTAACCAATTTTGCCCAGATTGCTGGGTTCGACCCTAGCGCGCACGGGATGAATTTCGATTCTCGCCCGCACAATTGGATAATCGATATTCTCGTCTCCTCGACGAATGGTGAGGACGACCCTCGTTCCTTCTTCACCTCGAATGAGCTTCACCGCATCGTTAACATCCATCCCCTCCGTGTCGCGCCCGTCAATTTCGGTGATGATGTCTTTGGCGAGAATTCCCGCTTCAAACGCCGGACTATCTTCAATCGGCGAAATCACGATTAAGCGATCGCTCTCCTCATCCTTCGCAATTTGAATTCCAACCCCAGTCAGTTCCCCCGACGTATCGATCTGCATGCTCTTGAACTCTTCTGGGTCCATAAAGCGAGTGTAGGGGTCTTCCAACGGCTCCAGCATTTCCTGAATGGCTTTGTACGCCTCTTCTTTCGTGCTGTAGTCCCGATTGAGATAGTCGTTGCGAATAGCGCGCCAGTCAACTTGATTGAAGGTGGCATCAACGTACTGCCGGTTGATGATTTGCCAAACTTCGTCAACTAATTCTTTGGGGCTATTGTTACTGATAAAGGCCTGGCTTTTGGGTAAAAGTCCCGCGCCCGTCACTGCTACTGTTGTTAACGCTAGGGCTGTTGCGCCGAGAACCAGTCCGTGTTTTGGATTTACCATAAGCCTTTGCCGCGCTGAGGGAAAACTCTATTGTATTTACGCTCACTCTAACACAGGTTCTTGCAACCCCGTGCGATGCAAGCTTGTCTCTTTAAGCAAGAATCCAGAGACAAAATCCGGACAAAAAAGACTTACTGCCTTTTTAACCACGAAAAGATTTGCTCGCTGGCTCGATCCCTCAGCTTTCGACGTTCTCTCATTGATTTCATTCTTTTTTGGGTCGCGATAATACCGCCATCTCGCGGGCGATCGCTTTTCTCGCGTTGAACTTTTTGGGGACTTGCCGGTTCTTTCGCCTCTTCCGTACTATTCCACCAATTCGCAATCCATCCGGCGGCAATTCCGCCAACAGCTCCCAAAAAACCACTCAGGGGTTGAGAGTACCCCAGCACTGCGAACAGGAGAAAAAAAGAGACTCCCGCCAGCAGTGCAGCTTTCATCGTTGGGAGGTTGATGCTGATTTTCATGAGTTGGATCAAAAATTGCGATCGCGCTACCAAACTTGAGTTTTAGCAAAACCAAACTCAAGCAATCCCAGAAGGGCCAGAGCTTTAGCCCATCGCGCTCAAGGTAAACTATAATGCAACCATTATGGGGAAAGTCTCCACGATCCTGTCAGGAGTCATTTACCAATATTATGCTTATTCTGAAAAGGCAGGATGTTGAAATATCAAGCATTCAGCACCCTAAGCGAGAGCAGAAAATTCCGATTCTCAAATATCAGGAACAAAGCTTCCGTCTGATTAGCGTCTTTGCAGCCAATCAAGCCGAAGAAGCCAAAAGTTTCTGGCGGGATCTCACCGACCATCAAGGAAAATTTTGTATCTTACTCGAAGAACCCGATCGCCATAGCGTTTGGGGAAGAATTCGACTAGAACAATTAAATGCTCAAGGGGGTGGTGCGGAGACAGAGGTGAATGTGGTTCCCTTGACGCAGGCTGGACTGCTCCTCCTGCAAACCATTTATTTAGATGTCGAAGATTTGCTGGGAACCCGCCAAGCCAAACAATTTCAGAAGGATATCGCCGCGATTTTAATAGACTGGAGTTTTCCGAAAGCAGACTCGCCAGCCAGTGTGGAGAAACTTCTACTCAAAATCGACCCCCTAGATATTCGACAAATCCCCCCCTGGGAAGAACACCATCTCATTCGCCTCCTCCAAGAACTGTATCGCTTGGGGAAAGATTATTTCGGCAACGCAAATTTTGCCGAAGAAGCCAAAGACATTTTGCAAGACCTCCCTGACAAAGAACAGCAGCAGTTTTTTGCTTGGCTTCAACAATCCCCTTTAGGCAAACAATGGCATTAATCGACACGCTTTCAATCTTGTGAATTGCGTGCCGGCCCGATTAGTCAAAGAGTAAAGTCCTATGAGTAACGCTGTAGAACAAAAGCTTGAGTCCGAATCTATTCTCAAAAGTCAAAACATTATCTATTTAGGAATTGCCTGGGGCGTTTTATCCCTCGGATTCTTTCTACTCAGTATTGTCGTGCCGGAGGTGGAAGATACGCTCTGGTATTTGGTGGGAACCTATATCGCCGAATGCGTTCCTTTTGTTGCTGCTGTTGGGTTGTGCTATCGCAATTGGCGCAGTCCGAAAATTGCCAGCGGACGGAATGTCTGGCTCTTCCTCGGACTGGGAACGCTCTCCTATTTTCTCGCCGACCTGATTTTCGGTTTTTGGGAAATCTATTGGGGACTCGACCCCGAAATCTCTCCCGCCGATTTCTTCTTCCTCGCCTTTTATCTTTTCCTGGCAGCTGGCATGATCTTAGCCGTGCTGTCGCGGCGGTTGAACCTAGAAGTGTGGCAGTGGACGGTTCTGTCAGCGATCGCGGTGATTGGCATTACAATTGGCACTTGGATTGCCCTGGCCGAACCGGCCAGTTCGACCGCCCTGGATGTCGTTAGCGAACCCAACAGTGCGACGGTCGTGCAGACTGGCTCTCAAGCAACAGCGATCGCGCCAGCGCAACCGGTTTCCCCTTCACCAGAAGAGGGTCGTCCTGTCCCCAGTTGGGTTCTCTCTACCGAAAACGTTCTCAACCAATTTGCCGCCCCCGTCAACTTCTCTTACATCCTCTTTGATGTTGCCTTACTCATTATTGCTGTTACTTTGTTACTTGCCTTTTGGGGAGGCACATTTTCTCTGTCTTGGCGAATGATCGCCGCGGCGGCCCTGGCACGCTACTTAGCCGACATGTGGTTTAAATATGCTGCCACTCTCCCCACTGAATACGAAAGCGGCGGCCTGCTAGAAGTCTTTTTTGTCTTTAGCGGTATTCTCTTCGCCATTGGCGCGGCCTTAGAATATGACATATCCAGCCGTCCCCGAAAGCGGCGCCGACGGGCCAATCGACAGACTGAGGTAGCATGAGTCCCAGAAAACTAACTGACTCCGATAAACAAGAAATCCTTGAGCTGTATCGAACGCCTCAGGAAACCACCTCAACGCTTGCCGAACGCTATCAAGTGAGCAGTTCGACCATTAGCCGCTTTCTGAAAAATAACCTCGCTGGGGATGAATACGAAGCGTTAATTCAACAAAAGCGCCTCAGTCGCACGCCAGGTGGTGCCGCTCAAATTTTAAGCCAGTTTTCCGAGCAACAAGGGTCGCCGTCTGATGTTAAGACTGATGGCGACTCGAGTTCGCGGAGGACAAGGCGACGCTCTTCCGCCGTTTCAGAACCCAAAGAAGAGCGCCAGCAACCCCCTCAAGATCTCTCAGACGACTCTGAGTTAGTCGCTCTCGACGAGGATGAAGATGAGGACGATACCGACGTTCATGCCTTAGAAGAAATGTTGGGGGAAGACATTGGCGAGCTAGAAGATGAGGACGATCTAGACAATTTTGAAGACGAAGAATGGGAAGAGGATCTCGACGAAGAAGTTGCTCGCTCCGCGTCGAAAGACAATCAGATTCAAGTCTTGCCCCTTTCTGAAGCCGCATTTCCGAAAATTTGCTACTTGGTCGTCGATCGCGCGTCGGAGTTAATTGCTCTTCCCCTCAAAGACTTTGGCGATTTGGGTCAAATTCCAGCGGAGGAAACGCGGGAAAAAACGCTACCTATTTTTGACAATCATCGCGTTGCTCGACGCTTTTCTAACCGCTCTCAACGGGTGATTAAGGTTCCTGACGGTCAAGTGTTAGGGAAAGTTAGCATTTATTTGCTCGCGAAAGGGATTACTCGCTTGTTGATTGGCGGCCAAGTTTATGCCGTGTCTTCTTCTGTCTGAGAAGGGTACTGGACGGCAACTTTCTCAACGGGGTTGGCACTCAGGCCTGCAAGGTCTGAAGCGACTCTCCCACTCTCTGGGTTATTAAGCGCTCCGCAGACACAGGAACCAGTTGCACCGCACAGGCTTTGAGTTCGGGTTGCAAGGAGGTGGGACAAGCTTCTGGGTGCGTGAGGGCATTGGTTTCGGCATCTTTGGCCCAGAGTGCGCCCCAATGCATGGGTGCAAACACAGTTCCTGGCGCGATCGCTTTGGTGACGAGAGCGCGGAAGCGGCAAAATCCTCGGCGCGATCGCACTTCGACCCAACTGTCATCTCGAATGTTCAATTTCTTGGCATCGCGAGGATGAATTTCGAGTTGAGGGTAGGGGTGCATTTTCACAATTTTTGGAATGCGTCCCGTGCGACTTTGGGTGTGCCAGTGACCGTAGAGCCGCCCTGTGGTGAGAACGAAGGGGTAATCCTCATTGGGCAGTTCTGCCAGTCCTCGCGCGTGGTAGGCCGCAAAGACGGCACGTTTGTCGGGGGTGTTAAATTGCAAGTCAGCATACAATCGCTTGCTGTGGGAGTTAGGGGATGATGGGCGATCGCTTTCTTCTTTGTCCGAACAAGGCCATTGGATGGGCCCCTCCCGCTGCAAGCGTTCGTGGCTGAGTCCGGTCATATCGCAGGGGCGATCGCGCGTCAGTTCCACAAATTCGGCGTAAACTTCGGCCGAACTGACAAAATTAAACTCCTTCTCAAACCCCAAGCGACGGCCAACCTCTGCAAAGACCTCCCAATCAGCCCTTGCTTCCCCAGGAGGATTGCGAAACGCAGGACAGTAAGTCACCACTCGCTCGGAATTCGTCATCATTCCCGGCTTTTCGCTCCACTGCGATGCCGGTAAGAGGACGTGAGCATAGGCTGCCGTTTCTGTCGGATAGTAAGCATCCTGACAAATGGTGAAGGGAGATTGCTTTAAAGCTGCTTGGGTGCGTCGAATATCCGGCATACTCACAGCGGGATTCGTCGCTGCAACCCAGAGAACGCCCACTTCCCCGCGTTCGATGCCCGTTATCATATCCCAAGCATCTCGACCGGGGTCGGGAGAAATGCTCCCCGGTTCCAGTCTCCACAACTGCTCGACTTCAGCTCGATGCTGGGGATTTTTCACCACTCGGTAGCCCGGTAGAATATGGCTGAGTCCCCCCGCTTCTCGCCCTCCCATCGCGTTGGGTTGTCCGGTGAGGGAGAACGGCCCGGCACCGGGTTTGCCAATATTCCCGGTCATCAAGTGCAGGTTAATCAGGGTTCTAACCTTAGCCGTTCCCTCAGAAGACTGGTTCATTCCCATCGACCACAGCGAAAGAACTTTTTCCGAGTCAACCCAATAACGAGCCGCTTTTTCTAGGTCATCGAGGCGAATGCCGCATTTGCGAGCGACCAGTTCCGGCGGATAGTGCCAGAGGATTTGAGCGTAGGCGGGAAAGTTGCGCGTGCAGTCTTCGATAAACAAGGTATCGAGTTTGCCCCAACGCATGATGAGGTGAGCAATACCGTTGAGGAGGTCAATATCCGTACCGGGGTTGATGGCCAGGTGTAAATCGGCTTTCTCTGCGGTGGGAGTCCGACGCGGATCGACCACGATCATCTTCATCTTGCGATTTTTTTTGTGGTGCTTCGCGAGGCGGTTGAAAATGATGGGGTGACACTCGGCGGTATTGGTGCCGATTAAAAAGGCACAGTCTGTTGCTTCGAGGTCATCGTAGCAACAGGGGGGGCCGTCCGAACCGAAGCTTTGAATGTATCCAGAAACGGCGGAGGACATGCAAAGGCGAGAGTTGGCATCAAAGTTGTTCGTGCCAAGACAGCCTTTGAGGAGTTTTTGAGCAATGTAGTAATCTTCGGTTTGGAACTGCCCCGACCCGTACATACAAATGGAGTCGGGCCCTTGGGTCACGCGCGCAGTTTGAATTTGAGTGACGATGCGATCGAGGGCTTCGTCCCAACTGACGCGGCGAAAGGGTTCGTCGAGCGAGTCCCGCATCATGGGATATTTGAGGCGATCTTTCTCGATAGATTCTGAAATTGTGGCTCCCTTCACGCAGACCATTCCTTTGCTGGAGGGATGTTGGCGATCGCCAACCACTTTCCAAATGGGATTGCCTTCACTATCCCGATGGGTGGCGCGACCGGGGGCCGCAGGAGGCGAAACTTGCAGGCCGCAGCCAACACCACAGTAAGGACAAAGGGTTTTTGTAGTCTCCATTGCTTTAAATGAGGGATTTTATGTGAGGGCGTGGGTTGAACGAACTTTCTTGGGTCGGGACGGAGGGAAAAACTTTGGGTTGGGCGGGTTTTGAGCGTTTGAGCGGCTGTTCTGGGGACAATTCAGGAGTCATTGAGGAAACCCGCCCCGACGAGCGTCCCAGGGGGTGTTTCTTGAAAAGGGAAAAGGTTGAAAGAACGAAGAATCTAACCTTTTCCCCTTGTTTCAAGCGTTTTGCGATCGGCAGAAATTTGCCATCTAGAACGTGAAGGTTGTCCGAATGGTGCCAATCAAAGCATCGCTGTTGGCAGAGTTTTGGTTGGGGTTGAGCAACCAAATCACGCCAGGGGTGATAGAAATGTTCGGAGTCACTTTATGTCTGTAGAACGCTTCAAAGTGGTAGGCAAAATCGCGGGAGAAGTTGTTGTTGCCCCCAGTGAGTCGCAGTCCCCGCAGGGTGGGGGCCGCACCGAAGAAGACTCCGCCTAAGTTCCCTGGTTGGCCGAGGTCGGGGAAGGCCAAACCAGCGGCAAAGTTCCAAATGTTGGCATCGCCCAAGCCAATGAGACGGGCATTGGTTAGACCCACCCAACCGTTGAGGTAGACATTGGGGCTGAAACCGAGGGAGGTTTCAATGCCGTAGGAGTTGCTGACGACGGGAGTGTTCGTCACTGCACTTGGCAGGCCTGTTGCCGAGGCCAAAGCTGCCGGACTGAGGTTGGCGAGGAGGGTTCCCGTGCCACCGAGAACGAAGCGGGTTGGGAAGTTGTTGGCTGTAGTGCCGTTGTAGGCGTGGACGTAGGTTAGTCCAATTTTGTAGCGATCGCCGTAGACGAGTTGCGCGATCGCGGAGTAGCTGCCGTTAAAGAGACCGCTTCCCGGCCCCGGATCTTCCGCTTCGTTGGCGATATAGCCAAAGTCAAACCGCACCTTATCCATCGGTTTAATGGCGACCGCAGCCCCCGCACCAAAGGGGCCGATGCGGTAGATGGGGTTGCGTTCTGCGAAGCGAGAAATGGCGTTTGAGCCGCCCGCTAAACCTTCAAAGTAGGGGTTAACGGTATCGGAATAGTAGTGGTGCAAGCCATTGTTAGCCACAATTTGCACGGTGACTTTATCTCCCACAGGGAAGCGGTAGCGCAGAATATCAATGCCAACGCTATTATTGCTGTTGCCGTCGTAAGTAAAGCGTCCTTCTTGGGTCGCCGTTGTCCCATCGTTAAAGGTAATATTCCCCGAAGGTAACAGCGGTGTCGAACTGTTGGCTTGCAAGCGGACTTGCAACATATCCTTACCTGTAAAGCTGGTGAGGAAGTTGAGGCGAGTCCGGTTTTGGAAAACCGCCTCAAGATTATCGGTCTGACCGCCAAAGACATCAGAGAGGCTGAAAATGACTTCCCCTTTCAGCTTGGTTGTCGTCGAGAACTGATGGTCTTCGAGGAAGGAGGTGCGAGCTTCTAGGTTATCGATGCGAGTGCCGAGGGCAATGAGTTCGGCCTCAAATTGCTCCATCAACTTGCGGATGGTTTCGAGGTCTTCCCGCATGACGAAATCGGCGGTGGCTGCGGCGATGAGGCGCTCGATTTGATTCAAGCAAGCGTTTAACCCGGCAGCAAATTCGTAGCGAGAGAGGGAACGGTTGCCTCGAAAGGTGCCGTTGGGGTAGCCCACCAGACAATCGTAGCGCTTGACGAGATCGTCGAGGGCTTGGTACGCCCAGTCTCCCGGACTCACATCTCGGAATTTTGACGCACCTTGAACGTCAGCACCCAAGGAATTGTTAAATTCTTCGCTGCTGTAGCGGTCAATTTCTTCGAGAAGATCGGCGGCAGAATTGTCCCGTCCGGCAAATTTGAGTCCTTCGGGGAAAACTTCGGGTTCCGCAATCGCAGAATCAGTTTCCAGGTTGTCTGAGACCGTTGTTTCGGTTTTGGCGATCGCAACCGGACTTGCAGCCAGTAACATTAGCGTGCTGAGAATGGCCGGCAGTTTTAATCGGGAAACCCAAGAATAATGAAAATGATGCATCTGAACTCCTCTCACCACAATAATAGAATGCGAACACAGTCGAATCGCTTGAATCTCGGACTGTCAAAATTGGGGAGCGATCGCTCCCCAGTTGTTTAGCGAATCAACTCTTGAGACGGTTGTCCCACCGTCGAATCAACATACTGCTCCTCGCCCTCATGATGGTCGGCAAAAGAGCCTTTCGGTTCCTTCAGGAAGAACAAACAGAGGAAGGCCACAATCAAGGCAGCAACCCCCATCACCTGGAAGAATGCCGTGTTCGCTTGAGCAATGACAGCCGGAGTAACCTCGCCGCCCCCCGCAATCCACTCCGGTAGCAAGCTAAAGATTGTCAGGTAAGCAACAGCCCCAACGTTTCCGTATGCTCCCACATTCCCCGCAATTTGACCGGTGATGCGACGCTTAACCAGCGGCACAATCGCAAAGGTAGAGCCTTCTCCAGCTTGGACAAAGAAGGAACAAGCCATTGTCAGCAGAACTGCTGCTGGCAACCACCAACCCGAGCCTACCGTTCCCATCAAGAGATAGCCCAGTCCCATTCCTCCAGTCAGTACCGCCATCGTCATCCTACGGCTGCCCAGCTTGTCGGAGATTAAACCGCCACCCGGACGAGACATCAGGTTCATAAAAGCGTAGCTCGAAGCAATCATTCCCGCCTGGGCCTTGCTCAGTGGAAAAGTGCCTTCAAAGAACGCCGGAAGCATCGAGACAACAGCAAGTTCGGAACCAAAGTTAACAATATAAGTCAATTCGAGAATCGCAACCTGAGAGAAGTTATAGCGGTCTTCAGGGGGATAGCGTTTGCTACCAGAGAGCAAATCTTTGTTAACCGCCCAGCAGTTGTACGCTTGGAAAAGATATAAGCCCAGCAACACGGCCCAGACCAAATACATGGTGTTTTGGTCGTAGAAGCCAACTTTTTTCAGCCGCCACGCCAACACCATGAGAATGCCGGACAGGGGAGCGTTCATGAGCATCAAGAACCAGAAATCCCGCTTGGTCGTAACTTCCAAACCCCTCGCACTCTTCGGTTTTTGATAGACTTTTCCCGGCGGCGTATCTTGAACATTGAGGAAGTAAATAACGCCGTAGATCGCCGCAATAATCCCCGTCCCTGCGATACAAGCACGCCAATTCAAACTTGCTCCCGGCGCGCCAAAAGCCAGCCAGCCACCAATAGCAGGCAGGGTAAAGGCAGAAGCTGCCGAACCAAAGTTCCCCCAACCGCCATAAATTCCTTCTGCTAAGCCAATTTCTTTCGGCGGGAACCACTCTGCGGTCATGCGGATACCAATGACAAATCCCGCACCCACAATGCTCAAGGCCAGACGGCTAATCACCAACTGACTGAAGTTTTGAGCGGAGGCGAAGGCAAGACAAGGAATTGCCGCATAAATAAGCAGAACCGAATAGGTTAGCCTCGGTCCGTATTTATCTAACAGCATCCCGATGATAATTCGGGCGGGAACGGTGAGGGCAACGTTGCAAATGGCAATCGTTCTGATTTGCCCCACTTCCAAACCAAAGTCAGATTTAACCTGCGTTGCTAAAGGGGCTAGGTTAAACCAGACCACAAACGAGAGAAAAAATGCAAACCAGGTCAAGTGGAGGATTTTATACCTTCCACGAAATGACCACATTTCTGAGAGCATAGATTACCTTCCTACAATGAAAACTTGAGTGAGTTGGCGAAAAAAAGTTGCTGTTCGGATCTTTAATTGAAGAACAATGTTTAAGTTGGATAACTTCTCATATCGATCGACCTCAATCGCTCGCTTTTGGGGACTGACATAGCACAAGTCATCCAGAATAGCTGACTGAGCTTAGAGAAAATTCTGTTTGCTTGCTTTGACGACATTTGATATTGAGCAAAGTTTCGGACTTTTCAGAACAATGACTTAGAGTAAATCCTTTTCTTTCCAAATCTTTGATTGAAGATCTCATATTTCTTTTTGCCGTTTCGTATCTTCAGTTACCAAACAAAAATTTTTGTTAAAAAAAGCATTGATTCAATCTTTTTTCTGCATGGGAAGCGATCGCGCTTGATAAGTAGTCGGACAAAAGTAATCAACGTTATGAATACGGCCAGATAAGCATCTCAGCAATTGATAGCTACGTTTATTTAAGTCCGCCTACTTAAGAATTAGGGCTGATATACGAGTTTGATCCAGCCCTCTCAAGGAATCTTCAATCAACGATCGGCGTTTTCGACTGTATGGGAGCGTTGGTCATGCGATCGCAAAACAGAGTGGAATCGCACGGCGAACGACTCAAAGCTTATTGTCAACTCAAGTAAAGACAATCGAAACTAATGAATTTCCAAACAAAACTCATGATTGCTGAATAGTTGACCGCTGAATGCTGACTTCTCAAAAAGCTGTCAAGGTATAGAAATCCAGCCGTTTCTATTGAATTCTGAAGCCAAAATTGTACCTAAGACTTGGGTTGAGCGCCAAACTCTTCGATCAGCAACTCTCGCAGAACTGACGGCAATTCATCGCACGGAATTCCTTTCTGAACGCGAGTTCCCAATTGAGCATCCTTCCCAACTTTACCTCCCATATAGAGGTCAACCCCTTCTACGGTTTTGCCATCTTTGCGAACTTTCGTTCCCATCAAACCAATATCTGCAACTTGAGGTTGACCGCAAGAGTTAGGACATCCCGTCCAGTGAATGCGAACGCGCTGGGGAATGTCCAAGTCTGCATCGAGTGCTTGGGCGAGTTTTACCGCTCGTTGTTTGGTTTCAACCAGAGCAAATTTACAGTATTGACTCCCCGTACAAGAGACAAGCGATCGCGCTAACGGAGCGGGATCGATCGAGAATTCCTGTAATAAAGGTTCGGCGAGAAACGCCTCCAGCTTTGAGTCTGCAATATAGGGAATAATTGCATTTTGCTCCACTGTCAGGCGAATTTCGCCATTGCCATAAACTTCAGCCAGACGAGCCAATTCAAACATTGAATCGGCCGACAACCGCCCCACCGGAATATGCAAACCCACATAATTAAAACCAGCTTGCAGTTGCTTGTTAACGCCGATGCGATCGCGCTTGTCCCAGTCAATTTCATCTTTCTCAGCCGCTGGCGCAAGTGCGCGACCAAACACTTTTTCCACTTCCGCGCGAAACTTGTCCAGTCCCCACTCATCAATTAACCACATCATCCGGGACTTCTGGCGATTGGCGCGGGAACCATTATCGCGATACACCGAGAGAATTGCTTCGCACAGATCTACCACATCCTCGTTCGGCGGAACCCAAGCTTGAAGGGAAATCGCAGCATCGCAGCGCTTAGCCGAAAAAAAGCCGCCCACGAGGACATTAAATCCTAATTCGCCCTCTTTGTAAGCCGGAACAAACGCAATATCGTTAATTTCAGCGTGAACCGAATTGTCACGTCCGCCTTCAATGGCAATATTAAATTTACGAGGCAGGTTGGTAAAAGCGTAGTTTCCCTCGCCTTTGTTGGTAATCATATCCTGCACTTTTTGGACGAGTTCGCGAGTGTCGATCAACTCATCCTCATCAATTCCCGCCACTGGCGATCCGGTGATATTCCGCACGTTGTCCATCCCAGACTGAGTTGAGGTAATCCCCACCGCCTTGAGACGGGCAAAAATATCGGGAATATCTTCTAGGCGCACGCCCCGCAGTTGAACATTTTGGCGGGTGGTAATGTCTGCACTCCCATCATCGCCGTAGCGTCGGACAATTTCAGCGAGGGTCTGCATTTGGGCTGTATTGAGAATCCCGTTTGGGGTTCGCAGGCGCAGCATGAATTTGCCGGGAGTGACGGGGCGATAAAAGATTCCCAACCACTTGAGGCGCTGTTCTAAATCGGTTTTATCCACTGCTTCCCAACCGATTTTGGCAAAATGCTCTAATTCATCTTTAACGGCTAAGCCGTCTTTCTCGGCTTTAAACTTTTCAAACTTGTTGAGTTTCTGGGCGGGCTTGACTGCGCTGGTCATCAATTTATCCTCAGCTAGAAGAAAGTCTGCTTGAGAGCTTCCTGAGTTGGCGTTTTCCTGGTTCCCTACGGTATGAGAATTAAAATGACCAATTTGTGTTTTTTATTACAGATTGTTATTTTTTATGCATTTTTTGCAAAATATGATGCAGTAAATAAATCAAAATGGATGCAAGATATCAAGCGGAGTCGCTCCGCCTCGATCGAGGAATCGTCAAGAGATGGTCGTTTTCGACCGCTGTTAACCGAACAGTCCCCTCAAACGATCGAGAGGCCGATAGGACAGGGTGAGGAAGCCTCACTGTCCGCCGACCTCAATTCAAGATTGACAAACTGCTCGCTCTAGACCTTACGAACCACCTGAGTGAAATAAAGCTCTAAAGTATCTTCTGCCAAGCTACCGCCACTATCCACCGCTAAACTGCCAATTTGTTTTTTATTGCCAGGAAACAGATCGATAAAGTTATACCGCATTGCCTCCTTACCATTGGGATTGTAGATCACCAAAGAACCCGTTTTTCGGCTGTCCATTGCCTTGGAACCGCCACCAGAAAAAGCATCAGGGTGACAGTCGTTGTACCAGTCCGATAATTTCTTTTGTTCCCCCTCATTCCCCGCAACGTAAGTCAGCGTAATCGTGCTGTTATATTTAACGCCGCCAATTGTTGCTTGGGTTTGGGTTTTCGCGTCTTTGGTTACGCCAATGGCGCTATCCCCTCCCGCAACTTCCATTTCAATTTCTGGCCCGCTAACGGTTTTGACGGTCAAAGCGGTGACACCGTCAATTTCAAAATAAAACTTGGAATTCGTTAAATATTGAACCATCCTTAATCTCCAACTAGACTGCTGCTACGTAAAGCCGCGATCGGACGTTTTTTGCACTATGCCCGAAACCCCACTAAGTCCCGAACGAATGGGCTCCATCCGCCTCCACTTTCTTTCCCTCGATCTACTTCGTTCGATTAAATTTTTCGCAAGTTAAGGTGTACGTTTCTTCGATATAAGCATCGGCCGTAACATCCAAATCCGCACACTTATATTTAGAGGGCCACACTTCCGCAAACTGCCATTTAGCAATTTCCTTCCCATCCGTGTCGTAGGCGGTAATACTTCCCTCTTTTTTACTATCTGCCCACTTGCTTTTCCCACCATTAGAAGAGGGAAGACATTGCTCAAACCATTGATATAACTTAACGCTTGTACTGTCTTTATCACCACTCGCAACAGTCACAAGATCGAAACTAAATAGTCCTTCAAAACCTGCCGAGTTGACTTGCCAAATGGTTTTTCCACCTTTGGTTGTACCAACCGCTTGCTGTCCGCCTTGAACTTTCGGCGAATAGTCAGGGATATTAATGCTCTTGATTACGGATTTTTCCCCTTCAAGAACGCCAGCGATTTCCAGGTAAAAACTACTCGGTGCGATAGGTTTATTGAGATCTGCCATCGTTTTCTATCTCCTTCTCGATTGCAAAGCAGATTAAGCATTCAGAATTCAGAATGAATTGAGAGAATGGGGAATAAGGAGTAGAGTTCAAAATTCAGCGACTAGCAATAGAAAAGATGAATAAACTCTCCGATCTTCCTTGTTTCCCCATCTCCCTAACTCCCTATTTCCCCAACGGATAATTGAATCTGTTTCTCCATCAACTTATTGGTTCGGGGCCCACTGACTAATGCGGAAGATGACGAATTCCGCCGGACGCACCGGGCACACGCCAACTTCGACGTAGAGACGACCCAGCATCATCGTTTCGTGGGTATTTAACTCGCCGTCGCACTTGACATAAAACGCTTCGGCGGGCGATGCACCAAAGAGCGCACCCTCGCGCCATAACCGTTCGAGGAAGTTACTCACAGTCCGAGTGACCCGCGCCCACAGGTCTTGGTCGTTGGGTTCAAAGACAACCCACTGCGTCCCAATTTCAATCGACTTCTCAATGTAGCTGAGCAGGCGGCGAACGCTGATGTAGCGCCACTGGATGTTGTCAGGTTCCACGAGAGTGCGAGCGCCCCAAACTTTGTAGCCTCGGTTGTAGTTAGCAAAGTTGCGGATGCAGTTAATGCCTTTGGGGTTGAGCAGTTCCTGTTCGCGCATGTTGGTTTCGTAGGCTAAACCGAGAACGCCACGCGGGGTTTCGTTTGCCGGGGCTTTAAAGATACCGCGAGTTTCGTCAGTCCGACACCAAATCCCCATCATGTGACCGCAGGGAGGAACGTGAATTGGCCGGCCGCCATTGGCGGGGTTGGCAACTTTGATCCAGGGGTAGTAGAGCGCGCCAAACATGGAACGGCGGTTGAAAGCCGTGAGCCAAGCATTTACGTCTTGAGGCTTTTGCATTTCTGGGGGAACCGGATCGAGGCTCTTACCGGGTTTGACAGGCGGCGGATCGAGAACGGCCATGCGGTAGGGCGGGCCGGGGAAGGAGTTTTCGCACAAGCTCACCATCATTTCCATGACTCCGTGAACCTGATCGAGGTCGAGCAAACCTGTTTCATAGGCGAGCATGAGGTCGGGACAGGCGACCATTGCTACTTCGTCCACTTCAAACAAGCCTTGCATCCCTTGGCGATCGTCGCGATTGCCGGTTACTTTGCGGGTTAGCTGGGATTCGGGATAGCTGACAGGAGGGGCAGCAATTTCGTAGATTCCGTTGGCGGGTCGCCGTGAGAGCGGGCCGCCACTAGCGCAGATTTCCGGAATGGCAACCGTAACAAATTCAGAATCTGCCAGGATTGTTTCAACGTAGTCGGCAATATCTGAATCGACATCTGAGTCCATTGTCAGATGTTCGTGTCGTTCCAGTTCTTCGCTGCCATTGGTCACGATAACGGTGAAATATTGACCGTCGTCAACGGGGGGATCTTCAGATTCGCTCTCTTTGGGAGTACTATCTTGGATAACAATCGAGATGCCCGCTCCGCCAGCAGGAGGAAGTGCTGGGGTGTCATCGTCGGCTGGAGGTAGAACTAGGTTGATGCTTAGGGTAGGTTTGCCGCCAGCAGTGGGGATTCTAGTCGCTGTTGCGGCGGCTGGGGGTGGCTCCGCTCCTGGGAGTTGAGTTCCTAAGCTCAAAACCCAACAGCGTCCGCCACCGTTGAGGAACCAGCCTTGGACGGCAAAGGGAAGATAGGGATAGTGGGTTGTTTCTTTGCCATCTGCGCCGGTTTGTTTGAAGGCGGTAAAACCATCGGAACCGGGTTTTGCAAAGTATTCCCGGTATTGATCCCAGTTGGTAATCATGATGGGTTTGAAGGGTTCGGCATCGCCGCGCACGTCTTCGGTGAAACCGATAAACCCGGCGACGCTGAGGCTGACTCCTTCGATGGGACGACTCCCACGGTCTACTTCTTCGACGTATACCCCAGGCGCAAAATAGTCTAGTGCCATTGGTGGCGATCCTCCATTAAATTCTGAACTTCAAAGATTTGGCTACAGCATTCTTTTTTCGGTAATTTTCAGTCCCTCGCTCTCAAATATGCTCAATTTTGCGATCGCTCTTCCCGCTTGAGAAAGTCCAACTTTCTTGTTGAGATAAACGGAAAGGATTGCGCTATCTCTGTTGTAACCTGGGGCACAGCAGAACGCCCAACCGACTCTAAACATTGCTGCACTGCTCAATTGACTGGGTGAAACTTCCGAGGAAAGGGGGCGATCGCGCTGCGGCCTTCACTCTTCGGGTCAGCCACAGCAGTACGACAATCGAGTTAAGGGGTTTAAGAGCGGGCTTTTTTGGCTCAAAACCTCGCTATCTCAAGCCACAAACAACAAGATGCCATACCACAAGATTAAGCTATTTTGGTGCAGAATTCAGCGTACATTGAGGCAAAAGACAGGGTGACAATTCTATTCTCAAAGAGAAAGGGGGAACTTCGTTTAAGCGTTTGTTATTTCTGCTCCTCGGAATGAGGGTTGAAAAAAGCGAATCAACTCTCTCGCTTCGCTTTTACGCTGCGGGAACTTGGCACGGCCGTCGAGGCGATCGCGTTCAAATTCAACCCAACCCAAAAGCTCTTTTTGTCTTTGACGCGAGTAGCGCTCAGACGCTTTATTCCCCTCAGAGCTTGGTAGGATGAATGCTGGACGAAATCCCTAACACCGTTCGCAACCGTAGAACTTTCAAAAATTAACATGAGCGCCAATCTAGAAAATGCACCGCACGGGGGACACCTCATTAACCGCATTGCCACCGATGCCGAACGCCAAGAATTTCTCGCTCAGAGCGATCGCTTGCCCCGCCTTCAACTCGACAAGCGAGCCACCTCCGACTTGGTCATGATCGCCATTGGTGGCTTCAGTCCCCTCAACGGCTTCATGGAACAGGCAGACTACGAACAGGTAGTTGCAGATATGCGCCTCGTGAACGGCCTTCCCTGGTCGGTTCCCATTACCCTCTCCGTCGCCGAAGAAGTCGCAGAACCCCTCAAAGAAGGCAGTTGGATACGCCTAGATGACCCCAGCGGCCGCTTCATCGGCGTACTAGAACTGACTCAGAAATATCGCTACAACAAAGCTCACGAAGCGGTTAACGTCTACCGAACCGACGAAACCAAACATCCCGGCGTAAAAGTGATTTACGACCAAGGCCCGATCAACCTCGCCGGCCCCATTTGGCTGCTGCAACGCGACCCGCACCCCCTCTTCCCCGCCTACCAAATCGATCCGGTGCAGTCTCGCCAAATGTTCAAAGAGAAAGGGTGGAAAACCATTGTCGGTTTCCAGACGCGCAACCCCATTCATCGCGCTCACGAGTACATTCAGAAGTGCGCTCTAGAAACGGTGGACGGTCTCTTTTTGCACCCTCTCGTTGGGGCCACAAAAAGCGATGATATCCCCGCTGACGTGAGAATGCGCTGTTACGAAATTATGATGGAACATTACTTCCCCCAAGATCGGGTGATTTTAGCGATTAACCCCTCCGCCATGCGCTATGCGGGGCCCAGAGAAGCCATTTTCCACGCTCTGGTGCGAAAAAACTACGGTTGCACCCACTTCATCGTCGGCCGCGATCACGCCGGAGTTGGCGACTACTACGGAACCTACGACGCGCAACACATTTTCGACGAGTTTGAACCGGGGGAGATGGGCATTACCCCGATGAAGTTTGAACACGCCTTCTACTGCACTCGCACCGAACAAATGGCAACCACAAAAACCAGTCCCAGCAAGCCAGAAGAGCGCATTCACCTGTCGGGAACCAAGGTTCGAGAGATGCTGCGTCGCGGCGAGTTACCCCCGCCTCAGTTTTCTCGTCCGGAGGTGGCGGCTGAGTTAGCCAGAGCGATGCAAGCGAACGCTTAAGGGCAATTTTTTCCCTTCCGAACTGCGGGCGCAAGCATTGCGCCCCAGAACGGTTCAAGATCGCTCCAATGTGAAACTGTTTTAATGCTTTCACAGAAGATCCGATTCAAAATTGCTATAAAAGCTCCGGATCGATTCCCAATTCTTGCAGTTTGGCGGATAATTGGGCGGCTTTTTGCTGTGCCAATTCTTTCTGCTGGCGTTCCCTTTGAGCTTGGTCTTGAGCAAGTTGTTTCTGCTGGCGTTCTCTTTCGGCTTGGTCTTGAGCGAGTTGTTTCTGCTGGCGTTCCCGTTCGGCACTTTCTTCGGGAGTGGGAACTAATTCCCCGTCTGGGGTAAAAAACCGGAGTTGATTGTTGAGAATGCCTAAATAGAGTCCCAACTGCTGACTCCACAGCCATCCAGACAGATTTGGAGAAAGTTCTTGGTATTCACCATCGACTAAATGGAAACCGACAAATTCTAACGAGTCGGGATCGAACCAAAAGTAGTCGGGAGTGCGAAAGGTGTCTTGATAGATTTGCTTTTTTAAACCGCGATCGCTCCCCGCCGTACTCGGAGAAAGCAGTTCAATAATGATGTTGGGATATTTGCCCTCTTCTTCCCAAACTACCCAACTTTTACGGGGTTTTTTCTCGGTATTTAAGACGACGAAGAAGTCCGGCCCTCGGAAGTCCTCGGACTTGCGCTGGCGAGGGGAGTAGAAAATGGTGAGATTGCCCGTGGCGAAGTAGTCGGAGCGATCGCGCCAGAACCAATCGAGACATTTAAGTAACAACAGCATTTGCTGAAGGTGGAGGTGAGTTTCCAAGGGTGGTTCGTCGCTGTAGAAATCGCTAGAGGGAAAGATAACATCTTCTGGCGTTTTGCTCGGTTGAACCAGCGTCATAAGAACTCTCGATGGCTACTTGGCTTTAGTGTAGCGCGGAAGTTTGGCAGGAGTCTGGAGCATTCGGGGTTCAAAGTTTTAATTTGAAGGAATAGCAGCCGCGATCGCTTCCCTGTATTAATTTCGCAGGTTTGCGGCGCGATCGCACAGTCCTCCATCAATCGTCTTGCCAACAGCTTGCTCTAACAATCCAAGAGACTGAACCTCTTTTCACAAGCCGTCCCCTCTTGACTATAATTTCTATAGTACATTTGATTCAATGAGGAAACTCTTCAATGCAGCAACTTCCTGTATCGGAACGGCGCGGGTTTGAGGGGTCAGAGTTGTTTGGCAACTCCATCCGGTATTCTGCTCGTGAAAGCCCCCATTGAGCAAGCGAGTCCAGTCCTTACACATTGGGATGGAGGTAGGAAACTGGAACCAGATGTGCTAGGGCAAACCAGCGAGCGGTTCTACAAACTAATTTTTCAATACAGAAGATATCTTGGGTGTTGCACCAGAAAATTTACTTAACTTTGTGCTTGAGCAGGAAGCGAAAGGCGATCCGGTAGATTCGTGTTATGACCCCAGACAGTGGGATCTCAATTGGGATACTTATTGCTTTGAAGACGAGGGTAGCTATAGTTATTGGTTTCGCAGCACCGAACGCACGGCTAAAGAAGAAGAGATTAAGGATAGCGATACCTTTCTAGATACGCTTCTTCGAGGTGAAGATGCTTGGTTGCCAACCTGGGATTACTTCCCTGTGTCTTGGTCAGAAGATCGCAGTTCTTACACTTTTCAGTCCAAGAAAGTAAAGAATAGCAATTTTGTCCGTGTTGATGCTCTCCATTACACTGATGAATTATGCAAAATCTTCTCAATTGACTGCTAATATGGAATCCACTTAATTAATAAATCTTGCAACGAGCTAAATACAAGAGGTAAAGCTATTTGTGCATCAAGTCTTCAAAAAGATTTCATGTTCAAGAATTGGGAATAAAGCCTATTATTTTCAGATTTTAAATGTATTGAGGAAAATCAAATCTCATCATTAATATCGAATAGGAGTTATTGATGAGCTATTTTTTGGGAAATGATTTGAAATTGATTGAAGCTCTTGTTTATAATCCAAGTCTAGAGCCATCGTTTGATGTGATGAGAGATGCTTTAGTTTGGGATGATGAGCGTCCCGATGGGCTAAGCAGGGAAGGCTATGAAAAACTATGCGATCTTTGGATTGTGAGGTCTCTGATTCATCGAGGTATTTCATTTACAGATTGGCCGCTCGATCCAGAATATTTTGGAACAGTTTGGTCTCAAGCCCAAAAACAAGGTTTTAAATGGCCGGGTTTTAATCGCTTACATTTGAGCCAAAAAGATCGAGAATACTATGAAAAGAGCCTGCATGATTTAAGGGAAAGTAATGAAATTTAGCGGTGAGAAGTTCTTGCCGTTCAGAATGCTCTCTACTAAGTTTTCCAAAATAGTTTTAAGCGCGTACAAAAGCTCACAAAAATCGCAATTGTTAGCGTATAAATTAATCCTATCGCCAATCCCATCCAAGGCGTTTTGGTCATCTCTTCAATTGACTCTTGCCACCCAGCCAACTCAATAACGGGCCACAAAAGATTGCCAAAAGCCACATAAGCAATCATGGGATTTCTACCATTGTCGATGAACAACTGCAACCATCGCCTTTGCTTAAAAATGCGGAGCGCGATCGCGAGAAAGATAAAAAGAAAAATGGACATTGCCAGACACACAAAGAAGTAGCTCATTGTTGCCGGATCTTTTTTGATTCCACCCTCGTAGGGTTCAAAAGCTAAGCCGAGAGTCAGCCAATAAAAACCCCAAAGAGACAAATGCTGGATCGGTTTTGCTGTTTCTGTTTTTGGGTTTCTCGACAACAGATACAGGCAAAAACATAACGCGAGACTGGCTAGAGCTGTAACCTCCAGCCATCTGGCTTGCAAGCCAATGAGGAGGGTTAAATCGATCGCCAGGGATAGGAGCGCGATCGCGAGATATCGCCACCCTGTTCGGGTTGGATCTTCGGGTTGGCGATCGCTGTCCAGCCAAGTCACCAGATAATCGCCGATGAGAGTTGCTGGAATGGCAATAAAAAGATACTTTAAATAGCCAAAATTGAAGAGCCAAGGGACGGGATTTGAGGATAAAAATTGCGTTATCCAGCCTCCATCGCTCGCCGAGAGTTGGAGGGGGAACAAGCAAGCTAAAATTCCCAATCGCAACCCAGGTTTAGTTCGGGTGAAAAGCCAAATGAGAGACGCGAATACGGCAATATTGGCCAGAACTAAGAGAATAATATCGCTACGATACAGAGAAAAGGTTTTGTACTGTTCGTGGTGGGGATATTGAAGGCGAGAGAGAAAGATCATCCCCGCCGTCCACCCGCCGATAGGAACGAGAACGCGCAGCCATTTAGGATAAGATTTGGGCAGTTGGACAAACATGCAAAAGAGGACGGCAAATCCAATTAAACCGAACTGCCATTTGTAAGCAACGGGTTCGGAACTAATGACAACAGGTCGAAAGTGCTGGCTCGCAATTGCGAACGCGGCTAAAAGAAATCCGCGTTTGACAATCGAGAGAACGACTTGAAGGTTTGTCCATCCCCGCGTCAGGCGGCGAGATTGAGCGAGAGGGATGGCCGCACCCAACGCAAAAATAAAGAGCGGAAACACGAGGTCAACCCAAGTCAGTCCGGGGAGATCGGGGTTGAATTGATGATTGGGTGGGGGAACTTGAGCGTGATACATCCAGGCGGGCATAATGCCTTGGAAGGGAATCGTTCCGGACAGAATCATGGCGAGGATCGCGATTCCGCGCAGCGCATCTAATTCTTCTGCTCTTTGGACAGCAGGGGTTTGGCGAGCGAGAGGTGCGGGTGCTGAAGTCATTCGGGCAATATAGCATGGGTGCGATCGCTTCGCCGACCGGACGGTACGCGCGATTTTTAGTTTCGCAAAGAGTCATCAGTTAAAGAGACAAGGAGGACAAGGGAGACACGGAGATAAGGAAGAGTGGGGAGTCGGGAGTCGGGAATTGGAGAAATTGGGGACAAAACCCTGAACTCTGAACTCTGAACCCTGAACTTTGAACTCTGAACCCTACTCTTCCTCTTCTGCTGGGATCGTTCCAAAGCGAGGTTGAGGGGGAATGGCGGCGACGATCGCGTCAATGACTTTGGCGACGGGAATGATTTGTAACCCCAGATCGTCTGCAAAGGTTTGGCCGGTGGGGACGATCGCGCGTTTGAATCCGAGTTTGGCTGCTTCCTTCAGTCGCAACTCCATCTGGGCCACCAGACGCACTTGGCCCCCCAGTCCCACCTCGCCGATGAGGACGGTACGCGGATCGACCACGCGATCGCGGAAACTGGCCACCACCGCGATCGCCACCCCCAAATCAGCGGCCGGTTCCTCCACTCCCAACCCCCCGGCCGAAGCGACATAAGCATCCAACTTCGAGAGGGGAATTCCCACCCGCTTTTCCAGAACCGCGAGGATTTGCTGCAAGCGACTGTAGTCCACTCCCGTGGTAGAACGGCGAGGGGAAGAGTAACTGGTGGGACTGACTAACGCCTGCAACTCCACAACGAGAGGACGAGTTCCTTCACACGCCACCACCGTCGCCGTACCGGGAACAAACTCATCGCGATTTCCTAGAAACAACTCCGAAGGGTTCGCAACTTCCTGCAACCCATGTTCCACCATCTCGAAAATCCCGATCTCGTGGGTAGAACCGAAGCGATTTTTCACCGATCGCAGGAGGCGATGGGAGGCGTAGCGATCGCCCTCAAAATACAGCACCGTATCCACTAAATGTTCTAATACTCTCGGCCCCGCGATCGCGCCTTCCTTGGTCACGTGGCCCACAATCAGCAGCGTAATATTCTCCCGCTTCCCCACCTGCATCAACGCCGACGTACATTCCCGCACCTGGGCCACCGAACCGGGTGCGGAGGTCAGAGAGGCAAAATACAGCGTCTGAATGCTGTCAATCACCGCCACTAAGGGTTTCAGCGACTCCAACTCTCGCAAAATTTCTTCTAAATCCGTTTCGGGAAGGACGTAGAGATTGGGATCGGTACTCTTCGTTTCCGGGGACTTCCCATTCGTCTTCTCCGCATCGTTTACTGGCGAAGTCCCCACCCCCAAACGCGCGGCCCTAAGCTTCACTTGCTGTCCCGACTCCTCTGCACTGACGTAGAGGACTCGATGCGCTTTTGCCAATTGATTCGCCGTTTGCAACAGTAGCGTTGACTTACCAATTCCCGGATCGCCGCCAATGAGGACAAGGGAACCCGGAACCACTCCCCCTCCCAACACGCGATCGAACTCTCCGTATCCCGATGGAAATCTTTCTTGCACGTCTTGAGCAATTTGCGAGAACCGCAGTGACGATCGCGGTTCGGGTTCTCCTTTTGATTTTTTTTGCGACCGCGTCTTCGACTGCCAACCGCCTCGATTAATGACGCTGGAACTTTCGGGTGTCAGAATTTGCTCTTCGAGGGAACCGTAAGTCCCGCAGTTCGGACACTTCCCAAACCACTGAGGAGATTCTGTCGCACATTCGCTGCAAACGTAGATCGTTCGAGACTTCGGCATATTTCAGTTGGGTGCGCCCTTCCAATCAATTTATCGCATTTCAGAGAATCCGGAATCGGAACGGAGAAAAAGCTCATTTCCCTCGCATGAGAGGAAGTCAATTTAAATCTAGAAACAATTGTTTAGAACCGAGACGCATATTTAAAAAAACTTAACAATAAAATCAATCTTAAAAACCCCTCCGTTCAAACCGCAAAACCTATATTCAGTCCCTATCTCCCCCCATAACAGGATATTCTAGAAAGATAAGCTATTAGCAAATTAACTTAAAAATTAGCAATTCACCGCAAAGAAGGAGTGTTAAGTTAATTGGAAACTCATAAAGAAAAAATCCTTGTTGTCGATGACGAAGCAAGTATCCGCCGCATCCTAGAAACTCGCCTTTCGATGATTGGGTACGATGTCGTCACCGCAGCTGACGGAGAGGAAGCCATTGATATGTTCCGCAGTGCAACTCCCGACCTGGTCGTACTGGATGTGATGATGCCGAAGTTAGACGGTTACGGCGTTTGCCAAGAACTTCGCAAAGAATCGGACATCCCCATCATCATGCTGACCGCTTTGGGAGATGTGGCCGATCGCATCACAGGTCTGGAATTAGGGGCCGACGACTACGTGGTCAAACCCTTCTCCCCCAAAGAACTCGAAGCTAGAATTCGGTCGGTTCTGCGGCGAGTCGAGAAAAATGGCAGTCCGGGAATTCCCAGTTCCGGCGTGATTCAAGTCGGGTCGATTAAGATCGATACCAACAAGCGTCAGGTGTACAAAGGCGACGAACGCATTCGCCTCACCGGGATGGAGTTTAGCCTACTGGAGTTGCTGGTCAGTCGTTCGGGAGAAGCCTTTTCGCGATCGGAAATTCTGCAAGAGGTTTGGGGATATACTCCCGAACGCCACGTCGATACCCGCGTCGTCGATGTCCACATTTCCCGCCTGCGGGCCAAACTCGAAGATGACCCCAGCAACCCAGAATTAATTCTCACCGCCAGAGGAACGGGGTATCTGTTCCAGCGGATTTTGGAACCGGGAGAAGAGTGATTGCCGCAAACAGCGATCGCCCAATCGTACGTGGGAAACGCGACTCTCAAATGCAACAAAACACCCCTCCAAAAATCTCTCTCCCCTCTTTCTCTGTGCTTCTGTGTCTCTGTGGTTTTTCCAAAAAATTAAGTTGGGTTGGAATTGCCCACCAGCTTAACTTATGAAACAACCCGATCCGAACCGAATCTTGCGACTGCTCCCCCTCGTTGCAGGGGGGTTAGGGGGAACATTGCTGTTAGTCAATCGCCTGCTAACCGAAACTTTGACCGAATCTCAGGCCCGTTCGGACGTATTGGGGGTGATTCTCTGTGCGTTGCTGGTTTTGACCGGATTAATTTGGCAGCAGGTACAACCGCGATCGCCCGACGCGGTAACTTTGATAGGGGAAGAAGGGTTTGAGTTGGCTGAGGACTTGCCAGAAACAGTGCAAACGGAATTCGCTTGGGCCTCTCATTTGCTGCTAACCAATACGGTCACGCGATCGCTCGTCCTTTACTACGACGAGAAAGTGCTGATGCGACGCGGCGTTTTGGGGGAGAATGCGGAAGTCGTACCGGGAACAATTGTCAAGCGAGTTCTAGAAAAGCAGAAACCCGTTTACCTGGTTGCCCTCAACGTTTACCCCGGCAGAATCGAGTTTAACTACCTCCCAGAGAATACCCAAGGAGTCATTTGTCAACCGCTAGGCGATCGCGGCGTTCTCATTTTAGGTGCCTGCGCGCCGCGCAGCTACACCAAACAGGACGAAGTTTGGGTTGCGGGAATCGCCGACAAGCTAGCGAATACCCTGGAGGTTGGGAGTTAGCGAGATCGCTTCCTCTGGGTTGGAGAAAAGAAGCGACCCCTTCTGGCGGAACAGCGGCGATCGCGAGCTTTGGAGATTGAGCCAGTTTGCCCCCCGAAACCAGATGCAAAACTTAGAAGAAGTCCCATGAACGAACTACAAACCGCGATCGTCACGGCTGAAGAAATGCGGCAAATTGAGGAGCGCATCTTTACTGCAGGGATGCCAGTAGCGGCGTTGATGGAGAAAGTGGCAGGGTTAATTGCGGCCGAGATTGTGAAGTTGTACCCACTTTCCCAAGTTTCGCGAGTAGGAATTGTCGTCGGGCCGGGTCACAATGGCGGTGATGCGTTGGTGGTGGCGCGAGAGCTGCACTTACAAGGCTATCAGGTCAAGGTTTTTCGCCCTTTTGCAAAGTTGAAAGCGCTGACGGAGGCCCACGCCAAGTATGCGGCGAGTTTGGGTATTCCCTTCTCCGACCAAATTGAATCGTTGCAAGCGTGCGATTTGATTGTGGATGGGTTATTTGGCTTCGGTTTGACGCGATCGCTCTCCGGTCAAATTGCCCAAGCGGTCGCTCTCCTCAATCAAGGGTCAAAACCGATTGTCAGCATCGATCTTCCCTCTGGCATTCACACCAACACGGGAGCGGTATTGGGGACTGCAGTGCGGGCAACTCGGACGTTTTGTTTGGGGTTGTGGAAGCGAGCCTTTTTCCAAGAGGCCGCAATCGCCTATTGCGGGAAATCCCGCTTGCTTGAGTTTGGCATTCCAGCAGCGGATGTGCGAGCAATCCTCTCCGAAAATCCCCCCGTCCAACGGATGACGCGAGATCTGGCCCTGCAATCTCTCCCTCTCCCTCGGTCTCCCATTACCCACAAATACCAGCAAGGTCACCTACTCCTCATTGGCGGTTCGAGACGCTATGCCGGCAGCATTATTTTAGCGGCATTGGGAGCCAGGGCCAGCGGGGTAGGAATGCTCTCAGTTGCCGTCCCCGAATCGTTGAAACCGTTGCTCATGAGTCATTTGCCCGAAGCGTTGATTGTGGGTTGTCCGGAAACGGGAACGGGAGCGATCTCCCAACTCCCCGACTCCATCACTGATTTCGCTCAATTCAGCGCAATCGCCTGCGGTTGCGGCCTCACCCTTGAAGCTCAAGCTGTGGTAGAAGCGATCCTAAGTGCCCCCTCCCCTCTCATTCTCGATGCCGATGGGTTAAATATCCTGGCACAACGGGGAACCCTTTCCACCCTGTCGCAGCGATCGCAAGCCACCCTTCTTACTCCCCATCTCGGCGAATTTAAGCGCCTATTTCCCCACATTAACTCCAGCGATCGCATCGCTGCCGTCCAAACCGCCGCGGCTGAAAGCGGGACGATCATTCTCCTCAAAGGCGCGAGAACCGCGATCGCGCCTCCAACGGGCCCGACCTGGCTGATTGCCGACAGCACGCCTGCTTTAGCACGAGGAGGCAGTGGGGATGTTCTCGCGGGGTTAGTGGGAGGTCTAGTCGCACAAGGCTCTCAGACGCAGTTAGCCCTGACCGGCGCGATCGCCGCCTGGTGGCACGCTCAAGCCGGTCTTCTCGCAGCAATAGAGCGGACGGAGTTGGGGGTTGATGCTTTTACCCTCTCTCAATATTTAATCCCAGCATTGCGTTCTGGTACGTCATTTGCGTCTGATGCGAAAACCTGAAATCCTTGCTAGGGAAGAGGATATTATCCATCCTTTGGGAACTTCATTCCTCGATCGATGCTGAGAGGCGATCGCGCAACCTCGCATTTTCTTCTGGAGTTCCAACGGTAATTCTCAACCCTCCTCCTGTGTAGCGCACCAGAGTTCCCTGTGCTTTCAACTGTTGGAAGATGTGCTGCAAGCGATCGGCTTGAGATTCGCTGCTGTTGAAGCGTGCGTAAAGGAAGTTCCCTTGTCCCGGCCAAACTTGCAGAGTCGAATATTGAGAAAGCGTTTGGAAGAGGCGATCGCGCTCCTCTAGAATCTTAGGAATTCCATCAAGGAGTTGCTCGCGGTGTTCTAAAACCAGTTGGGCCGCGGCGAGGGACGGTGCGGGAAGATTGTAAGGCAAGCGCACTTTTTCGAGAACTTCAATCAGTTGGGGATGCGTGATCGCGTACCCCACGCGCAACGCCGCCAACCGAAACGCTTTCGAGAAGGTTCGCAAAATGACCCAATTCGGATGCTTTGCCAGTTCCCCCACCACCGAGGTTTGACTAAACTCGAAGTAGGCTTCGTCAATCACCACCAGCATCCGTTCTGGCAAACTCCGCAACCAGTCCAACTCCGCCTCCGTTAAGACATTGGAAGTGGGAGAGTTGGGGTGAACGACAAAAACCGCCTTAATTAAAGGATTTTGCTCTAAAATCAGCTTTGCTTCCCCTAAATCGAGGGCAAAATTGTCCGGCGATCGCCCAATCGCCACAACTGGAACGGCGAGGGTGCGGGCCAGAATTCCATACATCGAGAACGTCGGTTCCGCCACCATAATCGAGCCGTCGCTTCCCACGCAGGTAGCAATCAGGAGCGAGCGAATCAATTCGTCCGACCCATTCCCCACCGAGATATGTGCGGGAGTGACAGCCGTTCCTGAAGAAGCAGACTCATTGACGTACTGCGCGATCGCTTGCTTGAGATCGGCATGGGAACCATCTGGATAGCGATTCGTTAGCATTTGCTGCTGGACTGTCCAGGCCAGCTTTTCCTTCAACTCAGGGGGAAGATCGAAGGGACTCTCGTTAGCATCGAGGCGATCGACCGGACTCACCACCTTACCGCTAGGCTGAGGCGTATAAGCTGTCAGTTCAACGAGATCCGAGCGCAAAAAATCTAGCATGGGCAATAGAGTTAGGGTTCAGGGAATAGGGAATAGGGAATAGGCAAAAGGGACAAGTCTAATGCTGAATGTTCGATGAAGGCAGAAGGATGAATATATCCCTAACTTCCTATCTCCCAAAAACCCCACAATTTCAGAATAAAACAGAAGGGCGATCGCTAATCTTCTTGCGGGGGTTCGATTGGTTCAACTCCCAAAGCTCGCAATTGTTCGAGCAAAGCTTGCGATCGCCGTTGTTCTTGTTGTCGCAGCCGTCTTTCCTCTTCCAGTCGTCGTGAATAGTCCGCAATATCGCCAAAGCGATCGCCGTTGGGGTGATAAATCTCAAGTTCCCCGTCTTCGAGTTCAAATCGAATCCCCAATCTGGGACTGACCCAACCGAGCATTGACTCAACCGCTTCCAGTTTCTCTTGCGATCGCCGCCAACCTTTGAGAAGGGTTCTGTCGGGATCGTACAAGTAATATTCCTCCACGCCGTAACGCTCGTAGAAATCCAGTTTTGTCCCTTCCAGTTCCGCCACCGTATTGCTCTTCGAGGCGATTTCAAAGACAACTTGCGGGGGAATATTCCCTTCCTCCCACTGCTTGTAAGAGCGGCGATCTCCCTTGGGTCGGCCCATAACCACCATGACATCAGGAGCTTGAACCGTCCTCGGCTGTTTTTCCACTGGATACCAAAGCAAATCGCCAGCAACAAAGACGTTGAGATCGTCCTTGAAGAGAGCATCAATTCCCCCTTTGAGGGTCATAATCCAGCGAAATTGAATCGTATTGTCAGCCAAGGGTTTGCCGTCGCTTTCGGGGTAGATGAGGTCTGACGTTTGAGGAGAGAGGTGTTGAACCATTCTTATTTTTCAGCGGTCAGCTATTAATTAAAAGTCTTGCTATTTTTCTCAATCAAAAAAAGTTTCCGCGTCACTCTTTTCCCTTCTCAACCAGCGTAATCGAAGTCACCTCCGGCGGACAGAAAATTCGGCCGGGAAAATAGCTTCCCAAACCGCGATTGACGTAGAGTTGATTGCTGCCAATTTGGTGGAACCCCTGTCCCCACTCCCAATGTCTGACGACTCCAGAACATTTATTGAGGTAGGGAACAAAACGGTGTAACGGTTTGGGGAGAATGTCTCGCAGCGGTTGAATGAGGAGAGGGAGAGATCCCCGACCGGGAATGGAAATTTGACCGCCGTGGGTGTGGCCGGAAAGTTGCAAATCCACTCGCCACTGCTGGAGAATTGCGGCGGTGTCGGGGTTGTGGGAGAGAACGATACGCGGCGTGTCGTCGTCGAGGTTGGCAAAAACTGCCGTGGGCCGAAACTCTCCCGACCAAAAATCGGCCAGACCAACGATGGGGAGTTCCGGGCCGAGAGGATAGGCGATCTCGTTCCAGAGGATGTTAATGCCAATGCGCGTCAGGGACTCAACCACTGGCTCTTTGGCGTGAGGAATATACAGGTCGTGATTGCCGAGACAAGCGTAAATTCCCAAGCGACTTTGCAGGTGCTTCAGTCGCAAAACAAGCTTCTCGATCGGGGTGGGGTCGTCGGTAATGTAGTCGCCGGTGAGGAGGATTAAATCGGGTTCCTCTTGATTGGCGATTTCAATCGCCTCAGCGAGGGTTTTTTCGGCGAGTCGCTGGCCGTCGTAGTGGAAATCGGAGAGTTGGACGAGCTTGGTCCCTTGCAGCGAGGGAGGCAAGTCCGCGATCGCTACGCTTACTCTTTCTACGCTGACCGATTCTTTTAAAATTGGATACATTCGCTACTTTTTCGTTGCCCTAACCCTTGCGATTCCTAGGATAGCGCATCCATCTCAAGGCATCGCTTCCTCGACCTCTATGCTCCACTCCTCTGTGTCTCCGTGCCTCTGCGGTTATTCCTTTTCATCCTTCAGTTAAATGGGTCAAACATTCGGCAATCCTGGCGGCTGCACCGGGTTTCCCCATGCGCTGCCGTCCGTTCTCGGCAATGAGCTGGAGGCGATCGGGGTCGCCAAGTAATGCTTGGAGCGTGCGGGGAACCTCTCTGGGGGTCTGAAGGAGGGTTAGAGAGGGGCCGAGGTGGCGAGATTGCGCTTCGGCGAAGGCGTAGGTATACTGCGGCCCGTTACCGGGGAGAGCGATCGCGGGTTTTCCCAAACCGATAAATTGTTCGGTGGCCGTTCCTGCCATTGCGATCGCGAAGTCTGCAGCTTGCAAACACTGGGTGTAGGCTTGTTGAGAGAGGAATAAGGTCGCACGCTGGCAGCCAAAAGCCAAGGCATTGGGATCGGAGATAGGCAAATAATTCGACGGGGTTTCCTGAGGCTGCCAGCCCTCTGTCTGGAGAGATTGAATGCAACGATCGAGACTCAAGGTTGGCGCGATCGCGGCCAAAAAGACGAGTTCGCGATCGCGAAAACTCCCCACCGTCTCTCCCACAGCGTCGAGCATCAATTGCCAATTTTCATAGGCTTCAGGCGATCGCGAACCCGGTAACAGCACAATGGTTAGCGCCCTCGCGTCCTCCTCCTCAGAGGCCTTAGCATTGTAAAACACCGACTTCGGGCCGGCATCCAGGCCATCCATCATTGGATTTCCCAGATCGAAGATCGCAATAGCATGCTTCTGCAAAATCTTGCTCGTTAGCGTATCTCTGGGAAATACGGCCCGACAGCGCTTCCGACTCATCAACCAACGCTCCCAAGGGTGGTAAACTGACCCCGACCATCCATCTCGTTTCGTCTTCGCCGACAGCCAACCCCGCTCATCCCGCACGTAATACTCTGACTTTGCCGTCCCGACAAAAGCGTAGGTCGCACCGCTCAACCAAGCAAACAACAGCGGAACCAGATCGCCAACGGCCAGGACAAAAGAGGGTTCAGTTGAGTCTTTGACCCAGTGACGAATTGCCTTCAACTGCTCCCAAGTCAACTGCAACAAACCCCCCCTCACATCGCGCCACAACTGCCGCCCATCCATGTAAATGAAGCCGCCAGAGGGCATTTGCTCGATCGCACCGACAATGGGGATATTCAGAGATTGGTAAGCCAGGCCTTCACCAACAATGGGCAAGGCTGCCAATTTCAAGGCCGGCGACTGCTGCTGCAATTGCTCCAAAATGCGAATCGCGATCGCGTCCTCGCCGTGACCATTGCTTAAGCAAAGTAATTTCATCTTTAGGGCTATCGTTAAACAGTCAATTCGACTCTACTTTATCGGTTTGAGCTGCCTTTCTCCGACTCTCCTCGCGCGATCGCGCTCAACCTTTCCCTCCGATCCTCACAACAGCGGCCTTCTTCGCAAATTCCTTGCACCTGTGATGCAAGCGCTCGGCTCTCAATCCATAACGCTGCTTTCAAAATTGTCAAGGAAACTGAAAACCCTCAGCTTAAAGCTGAATGCTTGCTTTTGATGGTTGTCGCTTTTGCCGCGAGACCAACAACGATTCATCTCCCAGCGGAGGCATCTTAAATTTGAGATTTTCAAGCCGGTATTCTATTTCTTGAAAACTCAAAATAGCAGTTGAAATAGAGAGCGATCGCTCAATTGTAATATTTTGATGAACCTAATTTTTGACTTTCATAAAGTTGCTCGCTCTCTCAGTAATTCTGCTAGATTAAACCTATATACCTCTTATCTTTTTAACCAGATGCTATTCAAATTCACTGCTTGTAAATTTTCTACGGTGGGAGTAATTACAGCTCTCATCGCCACTTTTGGGTTTAGTTCGATCTTCTCCGGTCAAGCCCACCTCAACTCCACATCTAACCAGCTCGCACAGCCCAATGCGACTCCGCCCAGCCGTCATCCCTCCAGAGCGATTCCCTGGCAACTTGCCAAACCTTTTAGTCCTCCCAATCGAGGAGCGCCCGCTCGAACCTCTGATGGCGGAACGAGAGGTTGCCCCGCGGCGATGTCAGCTCCAGGAAACCGCGATCGGAAACCTCTCACGACTCTCACCCTGTCTCAAAACATTCCCCTAACTGTTAGCGCGTATCCCACTTTCCTTTGGTACGTTCCCAGTCCGGTCACCGAAAATCTCAGCTTACAGTTTGCCCTCTTTGAGTTTGACGTAGCCGGGAACGAAGACTCAGCCAAAGCTGTTTACCGCACTACCCTTCCCGCCCCCGATCGAAGTGGAATCGTACAGCTCAAATTACCGGAGAAACCCGAATATCAGCTTCGCGAAGGTAAAACCTACCACTGGTATATCGAAATGGCCTGCGACCCAGACGACCCTCTTGAATCAGTGTTTTCCGAAGGATTTATCGAGCGCATTCCAGCCAACCAACTGAAGGAGGATGCAAGTCATCGCTTGAGCGCTATCGATCCCAACAATGCTCTAGCACTATCTGCTTTCTACGCCGACATGGGCGTATGGCACGAAGCACTTGCTTATCTTGCCCAAGAACGTCAGAGCGCTCCTCAGAACAGGGAAGTCGCCCAACGCTGGCTTGAGTTGTTGGACTCAGTCGAACTCGGTGATTTTGCTGAAGCACACATCCTCAACTAAACGACGCAAATTGAGAACGCTTTTGCTGGCTAGATGGGGGTGAGTTGTGGGGTATTAAGGATTAAAACTTTATCCCACAACTCGCCCCTCAGTGATGACAGCTTGACGTTTTACAGCACAATTGGAGTTAGCCAGCCGCGCAAAAAGTAGTAGCACAAAGCCAGCAACTCCTCAACCACCTTTGTTGTAATAGATAAAGCCTGCGCTGACGGGATGAAATCAGCAACCAACGGCACAATTTTAGGTTCGGGACTCTTTTCAAAGAGATAGCTTGATTCAAAGGAATAAAAATCGGTTGGCCGAGAAATAACGTGAATGCCAACTTTCATAAAGGTCAACGCTGTTCGACGAACGCGCAAAGCAGACGTGACGAGAATAATAGGTTCGTCTTCCATTCGATATTTTTTCAATATCTCATAGACGGCAACAGCCGTTGTGCGAATATCAACCCCCTCTGTTTCCCATTCAATGTCATAGCGCGGGACTCCTAGACGTTCCAGAAAATTTCCAACGGTGTAGGCTTCAAAATAGCCAACCTCTTTGTTTGCTAAATACTCTCGCGGCCCGCCACAAACAATCAGTAAAGGGGGATTATTTCCTCGATGTTGGTGATAGAGTTCGGCTGCGTAGGTAATGCGATCGCCCGACTCGGTAAACTGAAGTCTTGGCCCCGGGGGAATCTCAGCTCTGGTCGTTCCCTTCCCCATCAACACAATTGCGGCTTCCTTTTTCGGAACGGTTTGGGGAGTCGTTGGCACAATATTTTTGCGAACGCGATCTAAAATAATCCACTCCGATTCGACGCGCTGAACTAACTTATATGTGAGAAAAGGATTGCTCGCAACCAGCAAAATAACTAAACCGGCGGTAATAAATGTTTTGCCTGGCTGTTCTAATTGTTTTAAGCCGACATAAATGAGAGTCATTGCTAACCCTAATGGTTTCAAAAAAAAGGCAAAAATTTGCCATAAATAGGGAACGCACCAATAGTTTGGGTTGTAAAAACTGCCAACCATTACAAATAAAATTAACCCCGTTCCTAAAGTCGCTCTCCACTTTTCTGAAAGCCATTGCGTAAGCGAAGCATAGACCAGAATGCCGACAAGCATCCATAGAAGAACTCGCGTGAGTAGGGTAAACAACATAGGGGGATTAGATGAAAGAATTGGGACTTTGAAACTTTGTCTGTTGGAAAAGAGATCGCCGCTTGGCTAGATCGGGGAAAAATCTCCATGGGAACAGAACGATCTCAAACTCCGGTTGAAGGTGTATGCAAGTTTGGGCCAAGACAATTGAGCGATTAGGCATCCCCCCTTTTGTAGCTTGTTTTTTGCCAAAATCCCATTAACCCATTATTTTGGGTAACGATCCAAAAAACTTCGCAGTACTCCGTTCAAAACTGAAGATTTGGGAGGCGGTATCGCGATGTCAACTTGAGACAATTGTGGCAGTCTGGGAGTTCCCTTTTGAAGCACGTGTCGTCGAACCCTTATACCGAACGGTTGCAGCGTCGAATGCAGCAGCTTGAGATTAACAGCTTTCGGCAACTCAGTCGTCTTGCTGGGGTCTCCGATCGCCAGTTGAAGCGGTTGCGACAGGGCGAGATTGGGCGGATGCGCCTGGAAACGGTTCTGAAACTTTCGGAAACGTTGCAATGGTCGGTGGGCGAACTACTCGAACAGTTTTCCCCGAACCGCTTACCGTCAGGTCGGCGCAGCGATCGCGCCCAACCCGACCCGACAACCTCCCTCGCCGCCGTTCGACAGGAGTATCAACGCTTGCAACAGCAACTCGAACGCCAGCAGGAAACCTTGGGACAGGAGTTTCAACAGTCCAGCTTGCAAGTCTTGGAGTCTTGGTTGGTGCAATGGCCTGCTGCTGCTGCTGCTGCTCGGAAAAACCCAGAACTCCCTGCAGAAAGGCTTATACCGCTGGCGAAACCAATCGAAAAGTTGCTGCGGAATTGGGAGGTGGAGGCGATCGCGTCTGTGGGAGAAGAAGTTGCTTACGATCCTCAATGGCATCAGTTAATGGCAGGAACCGCCCAACCCGGAGATAAAGTTCGAGTCCGCTATGCCGGTTATCGTCACGCCGGGAAACTACTGTTTCGGGCAAAAGTCAGTCTTTTGTAGCTGGAGGATAATGTCTACCCTTGTAAATCTAAAATAAGTTTCTCGTCCTAGCTCCTCGATTGCTGATACAACATGACTACAGAGTCCATCTTGGTAAGACTGTAGAGTTAAGAGCAATGTCGAAACTGTTACCGACGCTTCCCGATGGGAAAATCTGCGACTTCATCGACCAGAAAATCCGCAATGACACGCCGGAAGAGTATGTTCGTCAAAACATCGAGCATCGTTTGGTCTTGGAATTGGGATATTCGCCAGAGCAGATCGAGGTTGAATATCCAATCAAGATTGGCAGCAGAAAAGTTCGTGCAGATTTAGTTATTTTTCGAGAAAATGAGCCACACGAACAAGAGAAAGCTTGGATTATTATTGAGTGCAAAAAGGACTCAGTAACTCCCTCAGCCCGTAAAGATGGTGTTGAGCAGCTTAGGTCTTATATGGCGGCTTGCGATAACTCGGAATGGGGGATGTGGACAAATGGCAAGAAAAAAACCGTTTTACGCCGAATTAGGACAGAGGAAGGAATTGAGTACGAAGAGCCAAACGATATTCCTTCAAAAGATGGAAATATTGAAGAAGTAGATCGCCCCACTCGCGAATCCTTGAAAAATGCTGTTGGAGATAATTTACTATTTTCCTTCAAAATTTGCCACGACCATATCTATGTCACTGATGGATTGCAAAAACAACCAGCATTCTTTGAACTTCTAAAAGTTATTTTTTGCAAAATTCATGACGAACGCAACTTTCCCAACCTATTAGAGTTTTACGCAACAGCTCGTGAAAAAAAGAGCAATGATGGGCGGCTAACAGTTTCCAATAGAATTAGCAAGATTTTTGATGCTGTCAAAAAGCAGTATTCGGCTATTTTTGACTCTAACGATGAAATTAAGCTTCAACCGCGTTCCTTAGCTTATATTGTGGGGGAGCTTCAACGATACAGCTTTCTCAGCACTAATATCGATGTCAAAGGGAAAGCCTATGAAGAGTTGGTTGGAGCGAATTTAAGGGGAGATCGCGGTGAGTTTTTTACTCCTAGAAATGTACAAAAGATGACGATTCAGATGCTCGATCCAAAAATAACCGATAAAATTCTCGATCAGTCCTGCGGAACGGGTGGATTTCTTGTCATCGCCATGAATAAAGCCATCGAAAAACTAAAACAACAAGCAAGAGTAACAGAGCAATCGGATATTTGGATGAAAGAAGCCCGAGATGAAAAAATAAAAGAGATAGCAAGAGCTAATTTTTTTGGAATTGATATTAATCCAGATCTTGTAAAAGCCACCAAAATGAACATGGTGATGAACAATGATGGGTCTGGAAATATTTTTAGACAAGATTCATTACTGCATCCCCATCAATGGGAAGATAGTTTTCGCAAACAGTTTTCCAAAGCTCTCGAAATCGATTCGGAGAGTATACGAAGTGCAAAAGATTTGGCTTATTTCGATCTAATCGCAACAAATCCCCCTTTTGGCTCGAAGCTACCAATTAAAGACGAAGAAACCCTGAAACAATATCAACTCGGACACGTTTGGCAAGAAACAGAAACCGGATGGGAACCCACCGAAAAACTTCAAACCTCTGCACCTCCAGAAATTTTATTCATCGAACGATGTTGGCAATTCTTGAAACCTGGTGGAAGAATGGGAATTGTATTGCCCGATGCAATTCTAGGTGCGCCTGGATTACTCTACGTGCGGTATTGGATGATTAAGCATTGCCGAATTGTGGCATCCATTGACCTGCATCCCGATACATTTCAACCTCACAACGGAACCCAAACCTCTGTACTGCTTCTTCAGAAGAAAACCGAAGATGAAATTAACCGAGGGATAATGCCAGACTATGAAATCTTTATGGCACAGGTGAACGCGATCGGTCATGATAAAAGGGGGAAAACAACTTATAGGCGCAATGAAGAAGGAGAAGAAATACTATATGGTGAAGAATCAATTCCTCTCCTTGAGCGAACGGCAACGGGAGATGGGACAATTAGACCTCTACCACGTCAGAAAGTCGAAGATGATGATACGGAGTTGGTTGCTAATGAGTTCGTGACTTGGAAGAAGCAGGTGGTATTAGGATGGTAAATTCAGCTTTTCAACCAGATTACACGCCAATAAAACCTCCTGATGAGTCGGAGAAGCTATCAACGACTATCAGACTCAGCGAGGTGCTTGATTCTGGCCTTCGACTTGAAGCCTCGGCCTTTAGTATTGAAGCTCGTAAGGCAGTAACTGCTTTAGAAAACAGTGGTCTACAACTCATACCACTCTATGGCGAAGGCGGACTTTGCCAGGAAGCTCATAATGCTTTTCGATTTAAGCGAATTTATGTAGATGCGGAACATGGAATTCCATTTCTTTCTAGTTCTGAAATCATTAGTTTGCGACCTAAAACCGACCGCTATTTGAGCCGTAAATATACCCGCAATCTCGACACACTCTTTATTCAGAAATGGGATGTATTAATTTCGCGCTCTGGCACAGTAGGCAATATTGCTTTAGCGAATGATGCGTTTGCAGACAAAGCTGTTTCAGAAGATGTGATTCGCTTAAGTGCGAACGATCCAGATACAGCAGGATATATTACTGCATTTCTTCGGAGCCGATATGGTCGTCCTCAAATTACCGGAGCAACTTATGGTTCTGTAATTTCCCATATTGAACCCAAGCATCTCGCAAGAATTTTAATTCCCAATCTGCCTCCCATTCGTCGGATTGCAATTGGTCGTTTAATGTGTAAAGCAGGCGAACTGCGAGATGAAGCTAATCGACTGTTAGATGAAGCCGACCGCCTTTTACACGAACGGTTAAACTTACCTTATTTGAAAAATATTACTCCCAGTGGTAATTTACCTTTCGTCACTACTGTGCAAGCTTCTCAACTGATGGGACGATTTGAGGGAAGCTTTCACAATCCAGTCGCGATCGCGGCTGAGAAAAAGTTAGAAAGTCTATCTGTTGAATTGACTACAGTAGGCGATGCAAGAGTTACGAAAGAAGTTCGAGCAATTACAAAATTTCGCAAACGAACTTATGTAGAAAAAGGCGGAATTCCTTTACTCAGCAGCAAACAACTGTTTCAAATCGATCCAATCAATGTTAAGCGACTTGCCAAAGGCGCACACACTAAAGATTTACCTGAAATCCAGTTAGAAGAGAATATGATTGCTGTTACTTGCTCTGGAACAATCGGACGAGTGCAAATTATTCCGGCTTATATGGCAAAATGGGCAGCTAATCAACACGCAAACCGATTATTAGCATCGGATGATATGAATCCGGGTTATCTTTATGCTTGGTTGGCTTCTGATTATGGCTATTGTTTAATAACTCGATATGCTTATGGCTCAGTAATTCTTGAGTTGGATCGGTTTATGCTTGCTGATGTCCTAATTCCACTTCCAGAACAAAGTATTAGAGATGAAATTGGCAATCTGGTTCTCAAAGCAAATCAGTTACGGGATGAGGCTTGGCGAAACGAGCAAGATGCTATTACTAGACTAGAAAGCTGGATTAGTAATAAATCAATTGAACCAGTACACGATGAATCTAACCTGAATAAAATTTCTCTTAGAGAGATCGAGTACGATCCGACTGCAATTCCAATTTGGGAGCTTGCTGCCCAGATTTCTGCTGAAGTTCCTGATGAGGAATGGGAAAAATTACCAACAGACTTGGCTCGTAACTTTGACTACTATCAACAGCAAAAGGATAATTTGTGAGGTTCGTTTTCGCAGATACGGGTTATTGGGTTGCACTTTTAAATCCGCGTGACGATCTACACCAGAAGGCAGTGAAATTGTCGCGTTCTTTGCAACCTCTTCATATTGTTACCAGCGAGGTTGTACTCACAGAGGTCTTGAATGATTTTTCAAAGCGGGGTGAATATTTTCGAGGTTTAGCAACAGAATTAATCCAACGTTTGCGTGTTCACCCCAATACGACGATCGTTGCTCAATCGAGTCAGCAGTTTGAGGAAGCTTTCAATCTCTACACTCAGCGAAAAGATAAGGAATGGAGCCATACTGACTGCGTTTCATTCAATTTGATGCAAGAATATGAAATTGCTGAGGCACTCGCTTATGACAAGCACTTTGTCCAAGCAGGATACGCAGCTTTGATGCGAAATTGTCAGAGATAAGCGAGGTGACACTAACAACGAAAATCGTGTCAAATTTAGTCTTTGCGGATCGGACGAATGGCAACCACTCCCGGTTTCGGCGGATCTTTCGGCCCTTTCCCCGGCCAGTTGGAACCGATGGGAACTTGACGTTCTTGTTGAAACTCCCGTCCGTCCGTCGTTCGCATCGCGTACTGGCGAGTTTCCGCTTTCAGATTTCGGCGGGTTCCTCCTGCTTCTCCAGGATGCTGAAGGGCAACAAAGAGGGTTTGGCCGTCGGCCGCGAAGAAGGGGCCGCAGATTTCGCAGTCCATCGGCCCGGTTGCAAAGGGATAGGCTTTTCCTACATTCTCCCCAGAAGTGGGAATGAACCACACCGAATTGTTGCCAAAAATCCCCCGCAATTTCTTCTGTTTCAACGGTTTGCCGTCAGCCATGCGACCGGCGGGAACGGCTTTGTTGTGGCTGCTGGTGGACATATCGGTGACCATCCAGAGATTCCCCTGCTTGTCGATTTCTAGGTTATCGGGGTTAGCAAAACCCATCCCCCCATCTGCGGGTTCGCCGCCGACTCCTACCGCTTCCCACTCAAAGGTCATGGCGGCTGGATCGCCTCCCGTTTCTGTCAAGCTGACGATCCAGCCGTATTCATGGGGAGACTCCCCTGTTGGGTCTTGAAACACAGCTTTGTCGGGGCCGCCGTCTCCGCCTGGAGAACCAGAGGTAAAGGCAATGTAGAGGGTTCCGTCAGAGGCAATGATGGTGTCTTCCGGACGGGCCGTACAAGTAATTCCCGCAGCGTTGGCCGCATAATGCGCGTCGATGGCGATCGCGCCCTGTTTTTCCGCTTCGGTTCCCCGATACAAGTCACCCAAAGTCTTGAATTGGGCTTTGTAGGCGGCGAGCGCATCATCTGCGGTGACTTTCACCACTCCCCCAGCGTCGCGATCGGGGTTGGGTAGGGTCACCATCTCGCCAACCACTTGACTGGGACGCACCGGATCGACAAGAGTTCCAGGTTTCAGAGCAATCCAGCGTCCGGAACCGTCGGCGTTAAATTGCGCGCCGTAGAGCATTCCCCGCTCTAATAGGCGAGAATTGGCTTTATCGGTAGGGTTCTCGACCGAATCTTGGCTGACAAATTTGTAGAGGTGGCCGCCTCGGCGATCGCAGCCGGAATAGAGGGCGAGTTTTTTCCCAGCCACGGTGCGAATGCCCACTGCTTCGTGACGGAAGCGTCCCAACCAAGTGTGTTTTGTCCCGTAGTCGTCGGGGTTAGCGGGGTCAACTTCGACGATCCAGCCGTACTTATTCCCTGCCAGACCGAAAACGTTGCCGCGACCGTCTACAACCCCTTCATGGATAATAAAGGGCATGGCGGCCGGATCGAGGGAAGAACCGTCCGCCATCACGGGTTCGGGGACTTGGGATTGGAAATTTTCTTCCGCACTGAAAACGCTTCCCCAAGGGGTTGTTCCTCCCGCACAGTTTTGGAAGGTTCCGATGATGCGATCGCCCAACCCATCTTCGTAACCGAGTTTCCCTATTTTGGTAAAAATGGCAACAGCGGGGCCGGTGGTTTTGAGGGCGCGGCCGTCGTCTAAGCCAGAAATTCCGGTAATGCGTCGATCGGCAGCGGAGTTAGTGCGTTCCCAGCGTCCGTCGGCGTTGCGACGAATGGCAATAACCCCAATGCCTTGGTCGATGAACCCTTCTCGCGCGATCGCCTCAATTTTAGCTTTGAGAGGGTCGCCCTCCGGCAGGGCAAAAGCGTCAATTGCTCCCTCCGTTTCCGCAGCAGTAGCAATCACCTCAGCAAAAGGGAGAGACTTGCCGATAACCTGCGAATAAGTTTGCATCCAAGTTTTGCCGCTAATATACTCGAAGTTAACGGTTAAATATCCCTCATTCGGGGCTGTTTCTACCAAGGAAAGGTAGTCGTTGTTGTAGCCAAAACGGGAGTCGCCAACGCGATCGCCCCAAGCGGCAATCAAATCGTAGGTAAACCCATCCGGGACAACCAGATCATCGATAACTTCGTAGGTCTTGTAAGCGTCTATTTGGTCTGCGGCTGACAGGTTTTCCACTACCAGCGGCACGGGGACTCGAACGGGTTGAAAGCTGAAGCCTGGGTTGCCGACGGTGGGGAAAGAGTGACTAACGGCGATCGACGCTTGCTTGCTACCAGAAAACAACGTATTGCAGGCCGCTGTTCCCACGCCAGCCGCTAAGAATAATAAAAAATTTCGACGTTTAATTGACATCTAGAGAATGAATTTTAGAATCGTTTGTATGCGGCAATTTTAAGTCTTTTTTGAGGAAGTAAATCTAGTAAAAGATTAAAATTTTCGATAGTTCTCGATCCTAATAATTGGATCCAAAAGATTGTGTGTTATCTTGAAAATCTTGAATTTACGAACAGATAAAAAAACGGTTATCTTTTGGTTGAGTTTCATCCTCTCAATGCTCTCGAAATTCGCAATTTTACCTTGAATATCCTATGCTAAAGCACGTTTCAATGGGGAGGTTCTACACCCGACACCCCAGACCCCACACCCTTTTCTTCAATCTCGATCTCTCTGTTTAAATGACGAACAGCTTATGACCCTTCGCTTCGGCCGAGACACTTGCGGAAATTTGGAGATCGCGCGATCGCGGGAGTGGTTGGCAACCAACGGCATTGGCGGTTATGCCTCCGGAACCGTTGCTGGGATGCTGACGCGACGCTATCACGGCCTGTTGGTCGCGGCCCTCGAACCGCCCCTCGGACGAATGGTGCTGCTGAACCAGTTAGATGAAATGGTGCAGTACGATCGCCACTTCTACCCCCTTTATACCAATCGCTGGGCCGATGGTACGGTTGCTCCCCAAGGCTACCGAGATCTCGAAAGTTTTGCGCTCGACGGCACAATTCCCACCTGGACTTTTGCCTGTGCGGACGCCCTCCTCGACAAGCGCATTTGGATGCAGTCGGGGGAAAATACAACCTACATCCGCTATACTCTGCGTCGAGGCAGCAATCCCCTAATTTTGAGCTGCAAAGCTTTTGCCAACTATCGCGACTTTCACAGCGAAACTTACGGGGGAGATTGGCAGATGCAAATCGAGGCGGTGGAACGGGGAGTTTGCGTGAGAGCATTTCCCACCGCGACCCCCTTTTACCTCTTTGCCCAGGCCGAGAGACTGCAACCGACAACCAGCAAACAGCCGAAAGTGGGCGTACAACTCCCGAAATGGACGCTCAATCATACCTGGTACCGCAACTTTGACCTCGCGATGGAACGCGATCGTGGCCTGGTAGACTGCGAAGATCGCCTCCACGCTGCCACTCTGGAAGTGATGCTCAACCCCGGCGACTCTCTGACTGTCGTTGCCAGCACCCAAGCTTACCCCAATCTAGACGGCAGCGCCGCCCTCGAAACCCGCCATCGCTACGAACAAGACTTGCTAACTCGCTGGCGCAATACCCCCAATCTCCCTACTGCTAAGGCTCCACCCTGGATCGAACAACTGGTGCTAGCGGCCGATCAATTTGTCGTTAACCGCCCCCTTCCCAACGAACCCGACGGCAAAACGATTCTGGCGGGGTATCACTGGTTTGGGGACTGGGGACGAGATACGATGATTAGCCTGCCGGGACTGACCCTCGCCACCGGCCGTCCCGAAATTGCCCGCATCATCTTGCGAACTTTTGCTCGCTATCTCGACCGGGGAATGCTACCCAATCTGTTTCCCGATGCGGGGGAAGCACCCCTCTACAATACTGCCGATGCAACGCTGTGGTACTTTGAGGCGATTCGCGCCTACTACGCGGCGACGGGCGATCGCACCTTACTCCAAGAGCTATTTCCAGCGTTGGTTGAAATTATCGACTGTCACCGTCGCGGAACGCGCTACAACATTCATCTCGATCCAGAAGATGGATTGCTCTATGCCGGAGAGACCGGGGTACAACTGACGTGGATGGATGCAAAAATTAAGAATTGGGTTGTCACGCCGCGCATTGGCAAACCCATTGAGATCAATGCGCTTTGGTACAATGCCCTCGCGATCGCCGGCAAATTTGCCCGTCTGTTGGGACGGAGCGATCGCGACTTCGGCCAAATGGCAAAACGGACGGCACGAGGGTTCGGACGCTTCTGGTACTCGCAAGGGGGATACTGCTACGACGTGCTGGACGGCCCGAAAGGGGATGATGCCTCCTTGCGTCCCAACCAAATTTTTGCCGTTTCTCTCCCCACTGAAGATTTGTTGGGAACCTTGCCCCTCCTTTCTCCTACCCAGCAGCGCAGCGTCGTTAAAACCGTGGCGCGATCGCTCCTCACCTCCCACGGGTTGCGATCGCTCGCCCCCGAAGATCCCCAGTACCAAGGAATCTACAGCGGCAATTTAAGAAAGCGCGACGGTAGCTATCACCAAGGAACGACTTGGGGTTGGTTGCTCGGCCCCTTCGTTCGCGCCCACCTGAAAGTCTATAACGACCGCGATCGCGCTCTTGAATTTCTCGAACCGATGGCCCGCCACCTCCAAAATGCCTGCGTGGGCAATTTAAGCGAAATTTTTGATGGCAATGCGCCGATGACACCGCGCGGCGCAGTCGCGCAAGCGTGGACGGTTGCAGAGGTTTTATGCGCTTGGCAGGCTTGTCATGAGATTGAGGAGTTGGGAACGGAACAGGCGCGCAGGAGACTTCGATCGTAACGTTGAGGGCGATCTCTCAAACCTTTGCTAGAACTGGGGAATTGGGGAGAAATTCATAACTCTGAACTCTGAACCCATAACCCTGAACTCATAACTCTGAACCCTCTACCAAGGATTGCCAATCATGGTAAACGCACTCCAATAGTAGGGATGGTCTAGCGAGCGATCGTCCAACTGAGCGAGGCGATCGCCGAGGGGAAAGTTTCCTTCTGGGATCGCGAGCTGCCCATTTTCTAGGCGTACCTCTCCCCGAATCATCGCGAGTTGAGCTTGGCGCAGGGCCTCAGCCTTAATGGGCGCGGTTTTTAACCGATCGTAGAAAATGGCCATCAGACCCAAAGTCCCCGCATCGCTGACGTACCAGAGACTGCCCAAAGCTGTTTTCACCCCCGCTTGAACGGCAAGTCCGGCGAACCCCAACTCAGCCTCTCGATCGCCGAGGGCCGTGCGACAGGCGCTCAAGACTAACAATTCGACAGGAGGAGCGTTCAACCCCAGTTCGCGAATTCGATCGAGGGAGAGCTGGGAATTGCCCCAAAATTGGATATAAGAATTATTGGGTTTCCCGGCTTTAAATTCGCCGTGAGTGGCGAGGTGAACGATACCATAGGGGGTGCGATCGCGCATTGATTTGAGATTGTCGATCGTAAAGTTTTGGTTGAGGAAAAATTGACCCGGCCACAGTTGCTCGGTAATGACTTCCAGCTCAATAGGAACTGCCGGTAGAGGGTTTTGCTCGACAAACTCATTGGCCCCCATCGCCAGCACCGACAGATCTCTCACATCCCGATAGCGCGTATCTGTGAGGGAGAGACTGGGCATCAGCCCCACGCTATACTCCTCCACAATAAATCGGTTGCCATTGAGGAGAGCGGCAAAGGGGAGCGATCGCAGACCCGACACCGGAATAAATGCAATATTGGTAATCTCGCGCGCTTGCAACTCCGCCTCCACCGGAGCGACGAACCACTCATACAATTGCCGTGCGGGGGCCAAATAGGCTTTCGGACGACGGAGACTGGTTGTCCCGCGACGAAACTCTCGCACCACCGCCATCACTTGCTCGCGAGTCACGCTTCGCAACACGCGGCGAACGGGAGATCCAGAAGGGGTGACCAAGACCAGTTCTAAGAGATCGCTGGGTTGTTCGGGAGAATTCGGCCGCTGTGCTTGGGCAACGTCCGCCACCGAACTCAACCCCTCAGCGGTAAACTGCCAGAGAACTTGAGGATCTTCAGACTGTCTTGTGGCCGCGATCGCTTTTTCCTCTGGATTGGTCGTTTGAGGCACATCAGCGGGGAGAAAGGAGAGGTATAGCAAAGCTGGCTTTTCCCCCGTTGCTCGCTCAATTTGACGCAAGTCCTCTTGAATGCGATCGAGAGGAACAATGGGTAGATCTTCCGCAAGATCGAGATACTCGTTGAACTCGTTGGTCAAGACAGCTTCCAGAGAAGCGATCGGGTTGAGAATCGCGGTCGCCTCTTGGTTGCTGAGGTTAGGCGGCCCGGGAAGCTCGATAGCGGAGTTGCCGCAGAACGGCGGACAGTTATTGTCTGGGAAGTTGTCGGGAAGATCGGGACGATCGGGAAGGGAAGTAACGTTGAGACGCAGTTGCTGCGAGTTGGAGACCGAGACAAAATCGTCAGCGTTGATGCGAAAGAGATTGAGGGGCCCCGTTACCCCAGCAGGAGGTGTGTAGGTCAAAACATCTCCCGGAGAAATTTGCACGCTTGCAGCAACAACAGGACTGCCATTCAGGGTCAGCGTTCCCAGAGAGGTAATGTTATTGATAAAAATGCGCGTGTTGTCTGCATTTCGGTCGGATACCCGCGTCCCCACCAGTTGATCGTAGGTATACGTCACCGACTGGCCGGTGGCAATCGTTTGAGCGATCGTTGTTGGGGGAATCGGATCGAACGCTGGCTGCGTATTAACCGAAATAATTGCCACTCCAGGAATGGGATTATCGACACCGCCATTCGCTTGCACGGGGAAAGAACTTCCGAAAGCAACGGCCGCTCCACCTCTCAAAATTGTCCCTCGGAGGCCATTTGACGTTGCGCCACTGTCAACGGTGAAGGGAATATTGTTCGGGCCGCCATCGTGCTGAACGGTTACAGTTCCCGACACAGTTACACCCGATACAGCTGCAGCAGAAAGATTAATGGTGTTGGTGAAGCCGGTTCCGACAACAGTTCCATTGGCAAAGATCGCTACATTTCCTGAATTCGCAATATTATTGACAGCACCCGATGCAAAGGCTGGAGCCTCAATAAGCTCAAATTGAATATTACTGCCAGGATTTGGGCCAGACTGAAGTGTCACCGACCCGCTCCTTGCTTCATTCCGAGGGGGTGGGGTTGTAGAGGTGTAATTGACAAACGCGGAACTGTTGATACTTCCTGTCACAATTGAACCACCCGTCGTTCTCAAGTTAACCTCGCCGCCAACAGCATTACTTGGCGGTGAAACCGTCAATAAAGACCCGGCCACCTGACTCAAAGTCTCAATATCCCCAGTTGAGATATTCCCCGCAGCCGTTAAACTCACGTTTCCTCCGGTCGCCGAACCCGCAGCACCGCTTGTTGAGGCAGAAGTATCAATATCTCCGGTTAAAATACTTCCCGCTGTTGCGGTCAGATTAACATTCCCCGCTCGGACGATGACACCTGGCGGTGGAGGCGACGCAAAGATGGGAGTTGTATCGATTTCACCTAAGGTGAGACTTGCACCTTGAATAGTTAAATTCCTGCCGATACCATCGTTACCGGTGAGAATGCTGTCCCCCACATTCATAGAAAAAGAACCGACCCCATTGTTGTCTGCGTCGGCAATAAACGTAATGTCATTGAAGACGCTAGGAGTGCCGGAAAAATCAAGCTCGTCGTCAGCAAGATCTCGGATAGTGATGTCATTGGTCGCCTGTAAGATAATGTTGCCGGTAGCGATCGCGCTCTCAAGCGCAAATTCAGAAATCGTGAAGGTGGCCCCCGGACTATCCCCCACTAAGATCTGAGCGTCTGAGATTTGAATATCATCCGGTGCTGGCCCTGCACCGCTGACAATGACAATATTCTCCGGATCGAGCAGCACCGTCCCCGGAGCCCCATTGCTCGCACTAACATCGACTTCCCCGCGAAACACCAAATCCTGTTTCCCCGATACCTCAACAAAACCCCCATCCCCAGATTGCGTTCCCCCTCTCGCGCTAACATTGCCAAAGAATCCCATCGCCTCATCGGCCAAGAGAATCACCCGTCCGCCATCGCCCGTTTGCAGAGCATCCGCCTGAATTTGAGAGTCCGCACTCACTGCAGTCCGCAGCGCATTGGGAATCGTTCCCCGTCCTTGATAGTCGCCGCCAACGCGAACATTTCCACCACCATTCACGCCAGCCGCTTCAATATTTGCCCCGAACAAGCCGACTTTCTCGCCCAAAAGATTGACTTCACCGCCAACCGAACCGCTCGTCGAAACATTACCAGAAATGATGGACGTTCCCGACTCAGTTGGAATGGTGATTCCTAAATTCTTCAGTTGAATTTCACCCGCAGATGAAGTTGTTAACCCCGTGTCTACATCTTGAGAAGAAGCGGTTAGCAACGCTGGTAAATCGAGAGCGGAGAATGGGAGAATTTGACCGTTAAGATTGCGAGGGGGAGTAATTTCTAAACTCAACAGTTGGCCGGGGTGCGAGATTTTGACCAAACTCGTTCCAGGAATGGTACTGAGCGTCACTCTGCCTTCTGAGGCGCTCAAGTTTCCCGAACTCACGACTGTCCCGCCGATTAACGTTAAGTTCTGCCCTGTTGCGACAGCAAGATTGCTGGCATTGATAATTGCTCCGGGTTGGGTAAGATCGAAGGAAAATTGCGAGGGATCTCCGACAAGGAGTTGATAATTATTGCCTCCAAAGGCGTTAAACCAACTACCATTTCCAAAACCAATTCCCGTGGCGGTGGTTGCAAAAAAATCTCCGGGAACATTCAATGTTGCATTGGCTCCAAAAACGATCCCGACTGGATTCATCAAGTAAAGGTTGGCATTGCCGCCTGTTATCTGAATTAACCCATTGATAATGGAAGGATTGTTGCCGACAACTCGACCTAAAATATTTTGAATATTGGGATTAGCAAGAAAGTTCGCGATTTGATTTTCACTTAATCCAAACTCTTGAAAACTCTGAAATAAATTGCTTCCGTCTCCTGAGAGGGTTCCACCGCCAATCTCAAAGCGATCGCCGTCAACGGTGACAACCGTTCCCGTCCCATCCGCAGCAGGCGCGATCGTTTGGGTTTGGCCCGGAACGGCGGCGAGGGTCAATGTCATCAGAGAAAAGCCGAGCGAAATACATTTCATAAAAGTCACCGAAAGTAACGCGATTGTCGATCGATAGATGTTGCCCAAAATAAGCTTGTAACCCCTGCCACAGCAGGATCGAACCCAAAACTCCAATTCTGAAAAGGGCTATTGTAGAGGGTAGGTGGGAATTAACAAACGGCTGCAGCGATGTTGAAGATAATGGTTCGATCTTACCGAAATTGAACGACTTCACGCTCTCTCTCGCAAACGCGAGCAGAAATTGGGCGACCCTTCAAAATCGATTTACTGGGTTGTCGGGCAAAGGTGTCGTATCTTAGCAGTAAGATCGATGGGTTTGCTGGAATAACGGATTGAACCTTATCCAGAAATGGCTTTGCGGAAATTTGCTATCCTGATGAAGCGATCGGTCGATCGAGACTCAACGCTCTTATTTTTACTCCCAATCTCAGGACTTTTTAGAAGCCGATCGCCCCCAAGATGGACATCAAGATCAAAACCGTTCAAGCCGTTACTGTAGCAGAGTTAGCCGGCGATATTGATGCTAATACAGCATCAGGAGTCCAGCAGCAAGTCCTTCCTCTCGCTGCTCCTGGGAGTAAAATTATCTTAGATATGACCCACGTCGAATATATGTCCAGTGCGGGTTTGCGAATGCTGTTGTCTCTTTATCGGCGGGTCGATGCTAATCGAGGCGAGTTGATCTTAGTTGGACTCAGAGAAGAAATTTATCGAACTCTGACGATTACGGGTTTTCTTAACTTTTTCACAACTTGCAAAACGCTGGAGTCAGGCCTGAGAGCCTTGAAATAGGTCGCTTTCAGTTATCAGTGTCTGACGGCGGGGGAGTCGGGAATTGGGGAATTAGGGAGATCTTATTCATCTTGTCTTGCCGAGCTACAAGGTGCGTCTTACACTGACGCGGGGTCTCGGCGCTTCTGCGTAGCAGTAGGCAGAAGCAAGCTACATCCTTTCGACCCTCTAAATTCTGAATTTTGAATTCTGAACTCTTTTTCTGTGTCATTCGCGAGGGACGGAAACTTTTTGGAGCAGGGTGGCGATAATGGCTTCCATTTGCAGACCGTCGAGGAGAGATTCGGGTTTGAGGATGAGACGGTGGCGCAACAGAGGCGGCGCGATCGCTTTCACATCGTCGGGGGTGACATAATCCCGGTCTGAAAGCCACGCTTGCGCTTTGCTCGCTTGCAACCAAGCCACTGCCGCTCGCGGAGATGCTCCTAAAGCGAGATCGGGGTGCTGGCGCGATCTCGCGACCAACTCCAACAGATAATCGAGAGTATTTTCTGTCACTTCCACCTGCCGCACTTCCTGACGCGCGCTGAGAATATGCTGCACGGTCGCGATCGGCTTGAGACGGGCAATATCCAGGCGCTTGGCACGAAATCCTCCCTGAACGTTGAGCAACATTTGCTTCTCTGCGTCCTTTGGGGGGTAGTCAACCAGCAGCTTGAATAAAAAGCGATCGAGTTGTGCCTCTGGCAGCGGATACGTCCCTTCAAACTCCAGGGAATTTTGCGTGGCAATCGTCCAAAACAATTCTGGCAAGGGAATTGTTTCTCCGTCTAGCGTCACCTGACTTTCTTCCATTGCCTCCAGCAAGGCTGCTTGTGTTTTCGGAGGGGTGCGATTGATCTCATCCGCCAACAGCACTTCTGTGAAAACCGGCCCTTTCTTGAGCGTAAAGGTATGGCTGTTGAGGTCAAAAATATTCGTACCGAGAATATCTGATGGCAGGATATCTGGGGTAAGCTGCACTCGGCGAAAATCGGCCTGAATGAGTTGAGCGAGAACTTTCACCAGGAGGGTTTTTCCCGTTCCGGGGACTCCCTCGAGGATAACGTGGCCGCCGCTGAGGAGGGCAACGAGGAGTTGCTCGACCAAGGTTGACTGCCCGACAATGATCTTACTCAGGGTTTGGCTGAGGCGCTTGAAAACGGTAGTAGCTTGACTCATGCGGAGAATTTAAAGGTGTAGCAGGAACTTAAACACAAAAGGTGCGGTTAGGCAAGCGATCGCTTTTCTGAAGGCCGAGCGTGAAAAGTAAGGCGGGAAGTTGCCCCCCGCTTCGCAGGCAACCTGAAAACACTGGCATTTTCGACCCAGATTAAAGGAAACTCGTCTTTGTTGAATTCAGGGATGAATCTGACAGGAACAGGTACATCCCAAAACTTGAGGTAATGAATTAACAACCGAACAGAATGTTTAAGCATCTCTAGGGATTTGGAATAACAGAAACTGGCAGGGCTTTCAGTCCCCTTCAGAGGAAAATCCTTCCAAAGTCCCATTAAGACGGGATGCGATCGCAACTCAGCTTGAAGGAGGCCCTCTCTTTCGCCTTGATACATAAATTAAACTTATCTCTTATTGCCCATAAGAGAGGACTGTTTTCAATAAACCCCTTCTTTTCGGTCTGTACGGGTTTTGAAACAGAGAGCGATCGCCTCAAGGCAGAGAGGATGAGGATTGTATGGCAACAGGAAGGTGCTATGGAGTTGATATCCCTATAGTTTTAAAAAATTGTCTGGTTGCCGAAAGAGAACAAGACAATCTTGTTCAAGCGTTACTTTTTTTGGTGTTCCAATAGCTTTTTTTGAGATAAGTCTTTCGTCTGCAACTTCACCATCATTATCTTTCTATTTTTGGATTCTTTTGGCTCCCTTATTGGTTGTTCTTTATTTGATTGTATGGAGGCTTGTGTTTCTCAGCCAAGAAAAAACTTTGTACAAAACGATCGCAGGCAATTTCTTAAAAAAAAACTTTAACCCCACTTTAACAAATCTAAATATAAGCCAAGCTGTCAAAGACAGATTACAAGAAATCGCAGAAAATCAAAGAGGCAATGTTGTTATATATGGTGAATTTAATCCATTTGTTGGTTCTGGATTCCAGCTTAAGAGATGGTCTTTCCCTATAGATATAAGTAAAGGCAAGGAAAAGATGGATATTCAAGAAGAGCCTGTCTCCTTTGAGGTTGATGAATTGTACAAACATGTAAGTCATTCGATACTATCTCTTAAACTATCTAATTTAACCATTGAAGACAACTTACATGTAGATGGAAGTAAACTTCAAGATCACCCAGAGTTTTTGCCAGATAAATATAAGCGACCAAAGAGTAGACATCTCCATAATAGCAACAGAACCTCTAAAATAGAGATATAATCAAGCCCACAATAGGTACAAATCAGACAACGATGAGTCAATATACATGAAATTATATCCAAAAACGTCCCCAAGAAACCAAAAGACTATTGGGAATTAATTATGAGCAGCTACAACAAGTCTTAGCTCAAGCAAAACTCCTCCATTACAGAAAAAAAGAGGAACGTGAAAAGAAGAAAATTAGACTCATTAAAGCCGGCGGAGGAAATCATTCTAAATTATCCGAGGAAGAGCAAATTATTTTGACTCTGGTTTATCTGCGACAAAAGATAAATTTTCAAGTTCTAGGATTGCTCTTTCAAGTCAGTGAATCGACGGCACATAACGTCTTTACTTATTGGCAAAAGATTTTGCAAGAGGAGCTCCCTCCAAGTTTGCTAGAACCAGTCAAAAAGTTCCCAGAAGAAGTCGAAAAGATTAACGAAGAACTCAACTCATACGAGTTGCTGGTTGATAGCTCAGAACAGCCCATTGAAAGACCTTCAGACTACGAGAAGCAGAAGAAACATTATA
>Ga0207422_1000367_pt1 | contig 153135 bp, 137 predicted proteins | sample MarCyaLeptolynsp_FD_187757 | JGI IMG/M metagenome (GOLD analysis project Ga0207422, IMG submission 187757) | Marine cyanobacterial communities from Panama - species 1 Leptolyngbya sp. (SPAdes) | ecosystem: Environmental > Aquatic > Marine > Unclassified | place: Panama: Panama City | collected...
GGCAATCCTTGAGTTCCTGACCGTAAAGCACACCGCTTCTGAATTTTCCCATGTTAATCTTTTGTATATGAGTTGATAATACGTGGTGCAAAGAAAAGAAAAAATAGTTTCAGAGCGAACTCAATACTATATCAAATCCAAGCCCCTTAAAAACACTTATAGCGCAAACAAGTCGCGCTATAAGTAAAGTAAACTATAATAGAAATGGAGGAAATTACTGACAATAATTCAGAACAATCGTTCCCACAAAAGGTTCTCAAACCGTTCTTAGCTTATTGCTGATACCAAAGTAGGGATTATAAAATCAATTATCAATCTAACTCACTTAACGCCAACACTATACCAGATGACTGCAAACGATTGAAACAAGCCATACTGCCCAATTTGGCCAAAATATTTTTTTTCAAAAAAATTTTGTGAAGTGGTAATTAGTCAAAAGATATGAACATATTTAAACTCCGATACAATAGATTATTTTAGAGTGTTATCAGATGAAGAGCGGGCAGGTTACAATCAAAGATATTGCAAAGGAACTGAACATATCATGTTCAACAGTCTCACGAGCCTTAAAAGACTTCCCGGGTATAAGTCCTACAACAAGGAAGGCTGTTGTAGAATTAGCAGATAAATACAACTACAGGCCAAATGCAATTGCCCTAAGCCTTAGAAACCAAAAAACTAATGTCATTGGAGTGGTGATTCCGGAAACCGTTCACTTCTTCTTTTCTACTGTAATCAGTGGTATTGAGGATGAAGCAATGAAAGAAGGCTACAATGTGATGATTTGCCAGTCCAATGAACAATATGAACGGGAAGCCGACAGTATTGATGCGTTAATGGGTGCTCGTGTCGATGGATTGCTGGTATCCATATCCAGAGAAACATCGGATTTACAACATCTGGAAAAGGTAGTTAAAGAAGGAACACCGATGGTCTTTTTTGACCGTTTGGTTGAAGGCATGAATGCTTCGAGTGTAATTGTCGATGATTATCAAGGTGCTTATGACGCAGTAGAACACCTTATTGAAAAAGGGTGCAGAAATATTGTGCACCTGTCAGGGCCAGATAATCTGATCATTAGCAGAAAGCGTAAAGAAGGGTACATTTCTGCGCTTGAAGATCATGAGATTCCTTTGAATGAGGAGTACATTATTGAATGCAGACATGGTGAAGAAGCCGAAGCTGAGAAAGCCATGACACACATTTTAGAAAGTGGAAAAGCAGTCGATGGCGTTTTTGCCAATAATGATATGGCAGGTCTTGGTGCCATTAGTGCTATTCTGAAAGCTGGTATTCGAATTCCGGAAGAGATAGCCGTGGTAGGTTTCAGCAATTGGAGATTCTCTTCATTGGTTAATCCAAGCCTGTCAAGTATCTCCCAACCAGGTTACGAAATGGGACGAGAAGCTGCCAGATTAATATTAGAAGAAATCAACGCTAAAGAACCTGGTAAAAGGCAAGTGAAGATCTTGGATACGGAACTGATCGTAAGAGATTCTTCAAATCGCAATTAATCCTCCATTCATTGCAAACGTTTGATCAGGCCCTATTGGCCTAAACTCATTCTATTCATTTATTAAGCCTAGTTTTGATGCAAATAGGCTCCAGTTTTTTAGCTAATATAGAAGGCTATTTAACCACGAGTCAACGCATATAATTGACTATTTCATGAATTTCAGAAACGAATCTCTTGGCGCCATTACAACTTTTCATGCGCTCAATAACACCATCGAAGGAGAAGCTGGTAATCGAAAGTTTAGGCTGACCGCTTACAACGATAAGATCCTGAGAGTCCAGGTTTCAAAGTACGAGACCTTCGATGAATACCCTTTTTCGGTAGTTATGCAACCGGAGAGTATTGCCACCAACATTACAGACAATGATGAAGAAATTAGGTTGACGACAGCGGCCTTCGAAATGAAAGTCTCAAAGTCACCTTTCAGGATTAGCTTTTATAATCGTCAAGGAGAATTACTCAACCAAGACGATCCAACATTTGGCATTAGTTGGTTGGGCGAAGAGGTTACCAATTATAAATCGCTTGCTCAAGATGAAGTTTTCCTTGGTATGGGTGAAAAAAGCGGAGGTCTAAATAGAAGAGGTTCCTCTTACGACAATTGGAATTCAGATGCTTTCGGTTTCAACAACGATACCGACCCACTTTATGTAAGCACGCCTTTTTTTATAGGCATCAGGGAAGGAAGACCTTATGGTATCTTTCTGGATAATACTTATAAAAGTCATTTCAATTTTGGTACCTCCAACAATGATCGCTTCAGCTATTTCAGCGCTGCAGCAGGCGATCTAAACTATTACTTTATTCAAGGAGATACCGTCAATGACGTAATTCAGCAATATTCGAAACTTACCGGAACCATTCAGATGCCCCCTAAATGGAGCCTGGGCTTCCAACAGTGTAGATACAGTTACTATCCGGACCACGAGGTGTACAATATTGCTGATACCTTCCGCGAAAAGAAGATTCCTGCAGATGTCATTTATCTGGACATTCATTATATGAAGGACTATATGGCCTTCACCTTTGACAATGACAGGTTTCCCAACCCCAAAGCACTTATTGAAAAGCTCACATCACAAGGCTTTAAAGTGGTTGTTATCCTTGACCCAGGCATCGCCACGAAGAAAGGATATGGTACTTATGATCGCGGATTGGAGAAAGATGTTTTTGTTAAATACCCCGATGGCACAGCTTATGAGGCTAGCGTGTGGCCAGGCAATAGTCATTTTACCGATTTCACCGATAAGAAGGGTCGAGACTGGTGGGCCGATGAACTAAAGTTCTATACCGACCTTGGCTTAGAAGGCTTTTGGAACGACATGAATGAGCCTGCATGCTGGGGACAAGACATTCCTGATATGGTCGAATTTGACTATGATGGCCAGCATGTAACGCACAAAAAGGCGCGCAATGTCTATGGATTCCAAATGGTGCGAGCTACCTATGAAGGGGCACGTAAACAAATTGGCAACAAACGACCATTTACACTGACGCGCTCAGGTTTTTCCGGTGTTCAGAGATACTCTGCGGTATGGACAGGCGATAATGTAGCGGGTGATGACCACATGCTATTAGGGGTTAGGTTGGTGAATAGTCTTGGAATGGCAGGTGTGCCTGTAGCTGGTTATGACGTTGGTGGTTTTGTGGAAGAAAGCAGTCCACAATTGTTTTCCAGATGGTTGGCGGTGGCCACCTTTGCACCTTTCTTTAGAGTGCATAGCATGGTGAACGTTAGAGACTCTGAACCTTGGGCTTATGGTGAAGAAGTGGAAGAAATTTCGAGGAACTACATCAACCTCAGATATAAGTTGATGCCTTACCTGTATTCACTCTTTTACCGAGCGTATCAAAACGGCACACCTATCAATAAATCACTTGCCGTTGACTATACCAATGATCCTGAAATTTACCATGGTAATGCACAACACGAATTTACCCTGGGAGATTGGTTACTTGTTTGCCCAACCACAAGCCAACAGGAATATGCCAAAGTCTATATCCCTGAAGGAAACTGGTACAGGTTCTTTACAGATGAAAAAGTCTCTGGTAGTCAGCATTTGGTGATAGAAACCAGCATGGAAGACCTCCCCGTCTATGCTAAAGAAGGAGCAATTATTCCCTTACAAAGCGTAGTTCAAAATACACATGAAGCCCATGATGGTGAAATGAAGCTTCACATTTACCATGGTGATGTTGAAACCTCTCAGCAGTACTTTGAAGACGATGGAGAAACCTTCGATTTTGAGCAAGAGGCCTTTTACCGGAGACAAATAACCTTCAATGGGACTCAAAGGCGAATTGTACTTTCAGAAAAGGAGGGCGGTTTTAAGAGTTCATTTAAAAACTTAAAGGTGTATCTACATGGCTTTGCGTCCACAACTTTTCAAATCAATGGACAAGAGACCAACTTATCTACCGAAAATATCAGGCTCATTGAGCCAGTAACTGAGTTTGATCCACTTCCTCAAAGAGACAAGAAGAACTATCTCATCTCAGATATTAAATTTATAGAAACAGATTTTATTGATTCAGAAATTGAAATCACATGGAGCTAAAAAATATCAACATGAAAAAGTATTGGACTATCGCCTTGGCAGCTTTAATACTAACAGCATGCGGAGATGGCAACACAGAAACCGAAGAAGAGTCAGTAGCAATATCTTCTAATGTAAAACACCCTGAATGGAGTAAAGATGCTGTAATCTATGAAGTCAACATAAGGCAGCATACACAAGAGGGCACCTTCAATGCCTTTGCCGAAGACATACCCCGACTCAAAAAAATGGGGATAGATATTCTTTGGCTTATGCCGATTCACCCAATTGGAGAAAAAAATCGCAAAGGCACGAAGGGAAGCTATTATGCGGTAAAAGATTATAAGGGAATAAATCCGGAATTTGGTACAGAGGATGATTTTCGAAGTTTAGTCAAAACAGCCCATGACAATGGCATGAAAGTACTGATTGATTGGGTTGCCAATCACACAGCTTGGGACCATATCTGGACGGAGACAAATGCAGAATTTTACACCAAGGATGAAGCCGGCAACTTTACACCTCCAGTAGCTGACTGGGAAGACGTCATTGATCTGAATTATGACAACAATGAACTCCGATTAGCTATGACAGAGGCACTCAAATACTGGGTTTCTGAATTTGATATAGATGGTTACCGATGCGATGTTGCAGGAATGGTTCCTACGGATTTCTGGGACAATGTTCGAGAAGAACTTGATGCAATCAAACCTGTTTTCATGCTTGCTGAAGGAGAAGAAACTGAACTCCATATGGATGCCTTTGACATGTCTTACTCATGGGAATTGATGCATTTAATGCGCAAGGTGGCTGCAGGAGAAGAATCAGCACAAGCTATCAAAGACATGTACGACCGAGACTTTAAGCGATACCCAAAGGGCTATTACAAAATGAATATCATCACCAACCACGATGAGAATAGCTGGAACGGAACCGCAGACGAGTTCTTTGGTCCGGCACAAGAAGCCTGGTTTGTTTTTGCGGCCACAACCTATGGAATGCCATTGGTTTACTCTGGTCAGGAAGCGAATAACAAAAAACGCATTGAATTCTTTGAAAAAGATCCGATCGACTGGTCTGGAGGCTACCCTTTTAGTACACTCTATCAAACACTCTTCTCAATAAAAGAAGGAAACCCAGCACTTTGGAATGGTGACTTTGGAGGAAGTTTGGAATGGATAGAAACTTCTGCTGACGATAAAGTACTTGCCTACAAGCGTATCAAAGACGATCGCATGGTGATTGTTTTGATTAACCTGACCAATGAGAAATTAGAGTTTGAAATAGACCAAGATTACCTGGCTATGCAGAGAGTCTTTGGAGGTGGGGTATTCACCGTGACCAAGAATCAGGTGATCGCACCGAACCGTTACAAAGTTTTCATGAAGTAATCATTATGACTAAAAAACCTCGTCTCAGCTTTGCCCAAATCTGGAACATGAGTTTCGGATTTTTGGGTATTCAAATGGGATTTGCGCTTCAAAACGCAAACACCTCACGTATATTTGAAACCCTTGGTGCCGATACAAAGAACCTGGCCATCTATTGGCTGGCCGCTCCTGTAACCGGGCTGATCATGCAACCCATTATTGGCTACTATTCTGATAGAACCTGGAGCCCACGCTGGGGCCGAAGAAGACCCTACTTTGCTGTGGGAGCTGTTACGGCCACTATTGCATTGTTGCTCATGCCAAACTCTCCCACCCTGTGGATGGCCGTAGGAGTCCTTTGGATTATGGACGCTTCCATCAATATCACCATGGAACCGTTCAGGGCCTTCGTTGGAGATTTGCTACCAGATGAACAAAGAACTTCTGGCTTTGCTATGCAAAGTTTCTTTATTGGTATAGGAGCACTGGTGGCCTCATTTATGCCATGGATTTTCACCAACTGGCTCAACATTCCAAATACAGCACCTGATGGTGAGATCCCTCCTTCGGTTAAATACGCCTTTTACGTTGGTGCAATCATGTACTTGATCACTGTATTATGGACAGTTTTTACTACTAAAGAATATCCGCCAGAACCCGATGAAAATCACGATGCTCCAGCCATGGAGCAATCCGAAGAGGCTTTCTTTAGTGGTAAATTCATGAAGGTCGGATTGATCCTGACAGTAATCGGTGCTGCCTTTTCAATCTTTGTCTATAATGCAGGAATCGACCCTCAGCTCCATGTGCTGGGAGGCGGTTTTATGTTTTTTGGTTTGGTTCACTTACTTGGAGGACGGCTCGTCAAAGCTCGTAAAACAACCATGGCGCTTGTCCACATTGTAAAGGACTTTAACAGTATGCCCAAGACCATGATTCAATTAGCAGTCGTTCAATTCTTCTCCTGGTTCGCCTTATTTTCGATGTGGATCTATTGCACTCCAGCTGTGACATCCCATATCTATGGCTCAACAGATACGACTTCTCCTATCTATAATGAAGGGGCTGATATGGTCAGTAACTTATTCGGAGGTTACAATGGCATAGCTGCAATTGCAGCCATATTCATTCCATTTATCGCCAGAAAAACAAGCAGAAAGCTCACGCACCTCATTGCACTCACGCTTGGAGGCTTAGGATTGATTTCTATGTATTTCGTTTCTGACCCACAATGGCTGTGGGTAAGCATGATTGGAGTAGGCATCGCATGGGCCAGTATACTATCAGTACCCTATGCCATTCTATCAGGTGCATTGCCATCAGATAAAATGGGCTACTACATGGGAGTTTTCAATTTTTTTATTGTAATTCCTCAAATTGTTGCCGCCTCATTACTAGGCTTTATTCTGAATACATTTTTTGACGGGGAAACGATTATGATCCTCGTCACAGGTGGAGTCTCAATGATTATCTCCGGGTTCTTGACGCTCAGGGTTAATGATACTCAGTAAGGAACGAAAACACTGCATGTAAAAAGCAGCGGCAAGCTGCTTTTTCTTTTTAAATTCAGGCAATCATAACAAGGCCATGAAGAAGACATTTTTACTCTCCGTATTTGCAGCAATTTTACTTTTCAGCTGCGCTCCAAAACAGGATACACTTGACCAGGTATTTCAGAAAATCAATACCGAAGTTTTGGCCAATTCTCGAGCTTATCAAACCTTAGGAGAAGCTACATCTACCATAGGACATCGCCTTACAGGCTCTGAAAATGGTGCCAAGGCTGAAGAATATACCTATGACTTATTAAAATCATATGGATTGGATGTGAAATACTTTCCTTTCGAAGTGGAGACCTGGATGCGCGGAGATATCGAGGTTCAAATCGGTAGCCTGAATAAGAGAAATTATGAAACTTTCTCAGCGGTGAGTCTTGCCCACTCCCCTGTTTCAGCGGATGTCGATCTGGAAATTGTGGATATGGGCAATGGATTAGAAGCAGATTATGCCGCAAAACCTGGTGCTGTGAAAGACAAAATTGCATTGGTTTATATCGGTATACTTCCAGGTTCTCCACAAGGGACTTCCAATCTGCATCGCTCTGAGAAGACAGCACTGGCTACAGAAAATGGAGCCAAAGGCATCATTATCATCAATCAGGTAGATGGTGGGGTTTTACTGACTGGTACCGCGTCTGTAACGGGTGGATTAATCGATATCCCTGCTGTATGTATTGGTAAGGAGGACGGCCTGGCCTTGAAAGAGACACTCAAAACATCTAAGAAACGGGCTAAAATTAACATGACAAACACGTCCGATCAGATCAAAGCCAGAAATGTGATTGCTACTATTGAAGGCACAGAATTTCCAGAAGAGAAGATTATCGTTGGTGGACATTTAGACTCATGGGACCTAGCCGAAGGTGCAATTGACAACGGGATTGGCTCATTTGCTGTGCTCGACATGGCCAGGACCTTTGAAGCTCTAGGACTAAGACCAAAGCGCACCATAGAATTCATCATGTTTATGGGTGAAGAACAAGGACTTCTAGGTTCCAGGGCTTATGTCGATGCTGCATTGAAAGATGGTTCGATTGATCAAATCAAATATGTAATGAATCAGGACATGTCAGGTAATCCAAGAGGGTTCAATGCTGGTGGACAAAAAGGGGCTGATGCATTCTTTGATCGTATCGGTGCCCAAATCATGGCAGTTGACTCCACTACCTTCACCAACTCTAATAGTAACAGTGCTGGCCTGCATAGTGATCATCAGTCATTTATGATTCAAGGGATTCCGTATACCTCTCCTAACTCCAATTTAGATCGTTCCATTTACGGATGTTATCATTCTGATTGTGACGATTTCAATCTAGTGAATGAGGAACATATTCGAAATAATGTGAGGTTTTCTTCTATGATGCTGTATGCCTTAGCCGATGCAGAAGTGTTACCTGCTAAGCGACTTAGTGATGCCGAGACAAAGGCGTTCTTGGAAGGAAATGGCTTAAAGCTAAAGCTAAAAATTGGCGGTGACTGGCGCTGGGAGGACTAGCTTTGGACCTACTCAATATTTTAATTCTCTTTACAATTGGCCTGATTGCAGGAGTCATTAATACACTGGCAGGAGGCGGCTCTTTGCTCACACTACCCGTTTTGATTTTCATGGGTTTACCTCCCAATGTAGCCAATGCTACCAATCGCATTGGAATTTTCTTTAATGGTATCTTCGCCATTAGAGGCTTTCAAAGCAAGGGGAGCAAAGTAGATAAGTACAGTATTGGATTGGGCATTGTGGCATTTTTCGGTGCTATCCTTGGTTCACTTATTGCAGTTGATATTAAAGGAGAAACTTTTAATAGGATCCTGGCTTCAGTAATCATTTTAGTGGTAGCCTATATGCTCTTTGGAACAAAGTTTTCCTCCGTAAAAGAAGAGAGAGTGAATCCAAAATCAAAAACCTTCGGATTGATCGCCTTCTTCCTAATCGGAATCTATGGTGGCTTTTTACAAGCTGGAGTGGGTTATCTGATTATGGCAGCACTTACTTTTATCAATCAATTTTCCTTGCTGAAAACTAATGTCACCAAGGTGATTGTAGTACCCATATACACGCTAGCCTCATTGGGAGTATTTATTTACAATGATTTAATCAATTGGGAGTTGGGTATCGCTTTGGCAGTTGGCAGTGCCTTAGGTGGATGGTTAACCAGCCGATGGAGTACTCGCGTGAATGATCAGTGGATTCGTTACTTTGTGATGCTCACCGCCTTTGCTTTCGCAGTCAAACTATTCTTCTTCTAATCACCTGAGGCTTCTCATTTAACAGTACAATCAGTATTTTCAAGCATGGACGACCAGTTCTCCGGACTCAGGGCTTCTTTTGAAAGATATGTCAAACTCACTGATGATGAGTTCAAGCTATTCGCTGAACACTGGGAACCATTTTCGTTTGAGCGAAATACTATTATCACTGATTTTGGACAAACCGAACACTACTTCTATTATGTCCATAATGGACTCATAAGAGGTTATTTCATAAAAAATGGCGTGGAGTATAATATGGGGTTCTCCTATGATGGTGAGTACAGTGGTGTATATGATTCATTTATTGCCCAAACGCCCAGTACCTGGACATTAGAAACCATTAATCCATCTTACGGATTGCGCATAGAGTACAAAAAGCTAATGGGATTATTGGATGAACATCGTCTTATGGAAAGATGGATTCGATTATTCTATCAACAGGTACTGGTTGGCTTCGGCATATTCACAAAAAGTATCTTAGGCGATTCTGCCGAAGAACGGTTTAATCGTCTAATGAATCAAAGTCCACATGTTCTCCAAATGATCCCTCAAAAACATCTAGCATCTTATCTGGGAATGACCCCTGAAACCTTCTCTCGAATGAGAAAGAAAACCATGAAGTGATTTCTTGATATAGATCAACAGCCTTTTAATTCTTCTTTCTGAACTTGCCTTCATAAACGAAATAAAAATGGTCATAGAAGCGTCAAAACACATCGACTCATCACTTGAGGACTTGAGAAAAATTCTGAGTGAAGTAAGAACAACTATTGAAGGACTAGATGAAATCACTCTGAACACACCAGAAGCAGAAGGAAAATGGAGTATGCTGCAATGTCTTAAGCACATGTCCATTGCTGTTGAGGTCTACAATACCAATACATTAAGTGCATTAGAATCTGCTAAGCGTGGAACCAACTCATCAGACTATAAATCTCATTGGAAAGGTGACATGTTTGTAAAAATGATCTCTCCGAAAGAGAATGGAGAGATCAAAAACAGTATGAAAACTTTCAAAAGCATGAATCCTCGTAATTCGCTAGCTCCTAACGATACAATCGAGGAGTTCTTTGCTCAACATGAGGAATATCTTCGCTTGATTGAAAAGTCAAGAACCTATGATCTCAATCGTGTTAAAGTAAATACTGCTCTCGGTCCAATGGTTAAGCTTAGGCTTGGAGATGCTTACAGATTTATCATTGGTCATGCACAAAGACATTTGATTCAACTGAAAAGAATTAAGGCCACTGTGACAGGCTGAATGTCTAATTTCATAACTTGCTCTTATCTATGGCAGATCAAGGGCAAGAAAACAATCAGGAAGAAGAAAATAAAGAAGATGACCTCTACCCAAGACGAAAAGGCTTTGGCAGTATAGGAACTGGTATTGCCATAGGTATTGGCATAGGCGTGGCCATGGACAACATTGGCATAGGTGTCGGAGTAGGAATTGCCATGGGGCTCGGTTTTGAGATGATCAACCGAGCCGCCAGAAAAGGCAAATGATTATTCGTCTCTCAGTCGTTCAGATGGATTTGCAAAGGCTGCTTTGACCGTCTGCATGCTGATTGTAAACACCGCGATCATCAGCGCAATTCCCCCGGCTACCACAAAAGGTAAAATGCTCAAATCGATTCTGTAGGCATAGCCGTCCAACCAGTCATTCATAAAATACCAGGCCACTGGTGCTGAAATAACCAATGCCAAGATCACTAGGTAAACAAATTCTCTACTGAGGGTACTCACTATTTGTCGGATTGACGCGCCAAGCACTTTTCTTATACTGATCTCCTTTCCTCGTTGGGAAACAGTAAATGAGGCCAAGCCAAAAAGGCCCAAACATGCCAGAAAAATGGCCAAGCCAGAAAAGATGGTGAACAACTGGCTGCGCTGAGTTTCTGATTCATAAACATTTTCAAATCGATCATCCAGGAAATTATAAGCGATGGGTGTATCTGGAGAAAACCTGGCATATAGGGCTTCCACCTTCTCGACCGTTTCGCGCAAGCCATTTCCTTCAATCTTAATGGATAAAGCTCTCATGCTATTGGGTCGGTTTACAAGAATGATTGGTACGATTTCGCTTTGTAATGACTCAAAGTGAAAGTCCTTTACTACTCCAATTACTTTGCCTCGAACACCTGCATACACCATGTTCTTACCCACGGCATCTTGAGCGTTCTCCCACCCAATCACCTTGACCGATCTTTCATTAAGAACAAAACTGGCTGAGTCGGTGGCAAACTCCTTAGAGAAATTCCTACCACTCGCCATTTCCATCTGATAATTAGGAATAAAATCAGGGTCAACACTCAAAACTTTAATAACGATTTGAGTGGCAGTCATCTCACCGTTAACCTCAGTCATAGCACCCTGAGAGTCTAGGAGTTGTCCAGAAGGCACACGACTTGATCCACCTGTAGATTTTACACCTGAAATATTTAGTAATTCATTTTTAAAAGTCTCATAGTCATTGCCTATTTGGTTACTCACATTAAGAATCATCATTTGATCCTTGTCATAACCTAAGTTTTTGTTTTGGATAAAACTCAACTGCTGAAAAACCACTACCGTTGAGATAATGAGAATCACTGAGATGGAAAACTGCACTACCACAAGTAGTTTCCTCAAGACTCCGCTTTTTGTTCCTGAACTTAACCTTCCTTTTAGCACACCTAAAGGTTTAAATGCTGATAGATAAAATGCGGGATAACTACCAGCCAAAATACCAACTCCTATAGCCGCAAAGAATATGATCAACAGGATATCCCAATTGGCCAGTAGGTTAAATTTGAGTTCAAGGTCTGTAAACTCTCTGAAGAAAGGCAATATGAGTAATGCAGATATGATTGATATCAGTACGGCAATAAAAACTAACACGATAGACTCAACCAAAAATTGATTCATTAGGCTACCCTTACCTGCACCAAATACCTTGCGCATCCCAACCTCTTTAGCCCTATTGGCCGAACGAGCCGTAGCTAAATTCATATAGTTGATACATGCTATTGTAAGTATTAAGGCCGCAATGGACATAAAAATATAGATGTAGGTGATATCGCTATTTTGTCCCTGCTCATCTGAAAGGTTAGACTTCAAATGAATATCAGTAAGTTTCTGGGTATGGAGTCTTGTGAAACCAGGTGCATTTTCACCAATATGGGCGATTAGAAATTCTTCCATCCTTCTGAAAATCTCCTCATTCCTTCCTGTCTCAGTTAAGGTGTACAGCGTGGTGAAATTGTTACTACCCCAAGCCCGCAGCATATTTTCTCTTCCTCCATAGAATGATTCTACTAATGAAAAGTCAGCCATCATGTCAATTTGGAATGAAGAGTTCCTGGGCATCCTCTTATATACACCTCTCACCATAAGGTCAGCTTGAGAAGCGTAGTTGATTGTTTTTCCAATGGGGTCTTCATTACCAAAATACTTAGTGGCCATTTCGTCTGAAATGATGACCGAACCGGGTTGCTTCAGGGCCTCCACCAAATTTCCCTGCAGCGTTTCGAAGGTCAGAATTTCAACTATCTCAGGATCGGCAAAACCAAAATTGTTTTCTTGAAAAAGCTTTTCTCCATATCTGGCTGTGCCCCCAAAAACTGCAAAGCGGCCTATTTTTTCAATTTCTTCCTTGTAAAACTCTCTCAAAAAGTGGCTGAAAGGTGGTGCCAGTCGTGAGAGGTGCAGCGATGTAGAACCATCTTGACTCATGAATTCTCTTGTGAAACGATGTATTTCATCCGCATTTTCATGATACTGGTCATAACTTGTTTCTTCATTGATATAAACACCAATCAAGATGCAGCAAGTTAAGCCAACAGACAGTCCAAGGATGTTAATAATTGAGAAACCTCTATGTTTTTTGAGGTTACGAAGAGCGACTTTAAGGTAGTTTTTGATCATGATGAGCTATGGTTAATTGACCTATTAAAAAATCGAGTTGGTTGTATACTCTTACATAAGAGTATACAATTGGGCGACAAGTTGCATGAAACACCATAAAAGACGGATTATCAGGTTGAATTTGAGTCCTTTATTTTGCATTTTTGACCGTGCGCATTGTGTTTTCATGTTTTATTATTGGCCTACTCTGGTTAAGCCCTGAGGCCAATGCACAAGAGACTGTTGAGGTAGTCTCATTTAACATCCGTTATGGAACACCTGGTGACGGTGAAAACAAGTGGAAGAGTAGAAGAGATCGCGTCTTTAGTATCTTCAAAAGGTATAAGGAAGGGATTATAGCCACTCAGGAAGCATTACCCCTTCAAATCGATCAAATTCTAGAAGAGGTACCTCAGTTAGAGGTAGTCTATCGTTCGAGAACTGAAGTGGACAAAGAAGGGGAATCAAACGCTATTTTCTACAATAAGAAGACCTGGAGGGTGATTAGCAATGAAACTTTCTGGCTTTCAGAAACACCTGAAAAGCCGGCCTCTAAAAGCTGGGGAAATACACTGCCCCGTATCAGTACCCAAGTGGTTTTCCAGCATAGAAGTAGTGGAAAAACCGTTAAAATCCTCAATACTCACCTGGATCGGTCTTCTAACAACAGTCGTGTGAGAAGCGTGGAATTGATTTTAAGAACTTTGATGACCGAAACAGTAGCTACACCCACAATACTGCTTGGCGACTTCAATGCCCCCTATGATGATGACATTATCTTGCGAGTAAAAGAGTTCTTCAATGATGCCTACACAGGAGATGAATTGGAAGGCTGTACTTTTCATGGCTGGAATGGAGGAAGCCACTGCCCACGTATAGACTATGTCTTCTATGATAACTCTCAAAAACTAAAACTCAAGAAGTTTAAGATCGACCAATGGAAGAGTAAGCAACTTTATCCATCTGACCATTATCCATTAGTCGCTACTTTTGAGTTGAATTAGAATTCGGTGACTTCTTGCGGTTAGTGATGAAGACTCCAACAAGAATTGCTGCTATACCCGCAATTTGCCCCGCAACCAATACTTCTCCGTCCAGAATACCCCATGTTAACGCAACAATTGGTATCAAATAAGTGACCATACTAGAAAATATCGGAGTCGTAATTTGCACCAATCTATTGAAGAGAATTAAGGCGAAACCTGTACTCATTACACCTAACAATGTAATGTAGCCGAGTGCCTCAAATGCACCCGGAGCTGCTGATATCTTTTGGGTAAACTCAGTACCCAAAAGTAAATAAGCCAAAGCAAAAGGTCCCACCAGCAAAATACTTACACTGGTAATTACAATGGCATTGAGGCCCGCCAAATAGTATTTGATAATGTTCAAGTTAGCACCATAACACATGGTGGCAATCACGATGAAAATGGCGTAATAGTTGAAGCCTGAAAGCCCAGATTCGTTTGATCCTGCAGTCAACAAAATCGCTGTACCGATGAAGGCTAGTGCTACTCCGATATATTTGCTCTTCTCAAATTTCTGTTTGAAAATGGTGGCTCCCATGAGCAGCACAAAAATTGGTGTAAGACCATTCATTACACCAGTTACCCCACTATCCAGTCTTGTCTGTCCCAGAGCAAAAAGAAAGGCTGGAAAAAAACTTCCAAGCATTCCTATGCCTAAGAGCATCTTGAGATTTTTGGAAGAGAGTTTTTTAAGCTTGGGCAAACTCAAAGGCAACATGAAAATACAGGCTGCCAGAATTCTTAAAGCACCAACCTCTCCAGCACTATAGACCTCAAGTCCTCTTTTGATTAAAATAAAAGACGTACCCCATACTAAAGCCAATACAATCAAGATGGTCCAGGCGAGAACTTTAGTGTTTTTCATGGGCGATTATCGAAGCCCAAATGTAGAATTTTTGTGAAACAATCCGAGCCTAATCTTAGGCCATCTGAAAGGCATTCTCGAAAGTCACTGAAATCTCGTCCAGTAAATCGAATAGCTCTTCGGGATTTTCAGACTCCACAAGCTTAGTTCTGAAAGGTTTGAAGTTGTGTATACCTCGAAAATAATTGGTGTAATGCCTTCTCATTTCATAGATACCTTGTCGCTCTCCTTTCCACTCTAGTGAAAATTTAAGGTGCTTTCTTGCCACACTCACACGTTCAGCCATATCGGGAGCTGGCAAGGTTTCGCCTGTCTTCATAAAGTGCTTAATCTCATTGAAAATCCATGGATAGCCAATCGCAGCACGACCAATCATAATACCATCAACTTCATACATATTCTTGTACTCCAATGCTTTTTGTGGAGAATCGATATCTCCATTACCGAAAATTGGGATATGTATATCCGGGTGGTTTTTAACCTCAGCAATTTTAGTCCAGTCGGCTTCACCTTTATACATCTGCTTGCGCGTTCGACCATGTATGGTCAAGGCTTGAATACCGACATCCTGTAGGCGTTTGGCTACATCTACAATCTGAATGGTACTATCATCCCAACCTAAACGAGTCTTTACAGTCACTGGAAGAGAGACTTGCTTGACAATCTCCTCTGTCATTTTCTGCATTTTGGGAATATCCAGCAAAATACCTGCTCCAGCACCCTTGCAAGCCACTTTTTTTACGGGACAACCGTAATTGATATCCACGATTTCAGGCTCTGCGGCCTCGGCAATCGCTGCAGCCTGACGCATAGATTCTATCTTATCTCCAAAGATCTGAATACCAATAGGTCGCTCATAGTCATATATATCTAACTTTTGAACACTCTTAGCAGCGTTCCTAATGAGACCTTCTGAAGAAATAAATTCTGTGTACATGATATCGGCACCATTCTCTTTGCAAACTGCTCTGAATGGTGGGTCACTCACATCTTCCATTGGTGCTAACAACAATGGGAAGTCTCCTAACTCTATATTTCCTATTCTTACCAAACCCTATTCTAAAATTCGCGTAAATTTACGCCATTATGACGAGAATTGACAAAGGTATAGATGTCACGGGCGGAAGATCAACTAGATCTTCTTTTCTTATTATTCTAGGTTTAGTATTTGTAGGCTTTTTTATTGGACAGTTCGTTGGGGCGATAGCCTCTTTTGTCTTTGCCATGTCCAATGGAATGGGGCTGGACGAAATGACCGACAACCCAAATGCACTCTATGATTATATGGGGCTTGGCGAGGTGCTAACCACTCAAATGCTCTATACTCTGGTATTCACTTTCTTGACACCTTGGTTCTACCTAAAACTTATTGCGAAGCAACCTTTGTCATCACTTTCTAATGAGACCAGGGTAGATCCAAAACTAGTTATAGCAACGGTTATTGGTACTTTCAGCTTTCTTTTTGTCAATGCCTATTTTATAGAATGGAATGCCAACATTGAATTTCCCGATTTCATGTCTGGCTTCGAAGAATGGGCAAGGAATCTTGAAGAACAGTTAGCAGAGACTACGGAAAAATTTACCACCTTCAATAACTTCACACAGTTCCTTTTTGGATTTCTGGTCATTGCCGTACTACCTGGCATTGGTGAGGAGCTATTATTCAGAGGTGTACTTCAAAACAGCTTACATAAACTCACTAAAAATGCGCATGTGGCCATATGGGTCTCTGCCTTTATTTTCGGAGCGATCCACCTTCAATTTTATGGCTTAGTTCCTAGAATGTTACTCGGAGCTGTCTTTGGGTATCTCTATGTATGGTCAGGAAATATTTGGTATCCCATCATATCTCACATTGCCAACAACGGCATAGCGGTAATCATGACATACACTATGTCAGATGTAAACTTAGACGAAACTGAGGCTGTTCCTATCATCTATCAGATTATAGGCACTATAGTATTTGTTGCCTTTATGTTCCTTTTCAGAAATTACTATCTTCGACCAAAACAGTCCATTGAGTAGTTGGCAGACGGTATATAAAAGCACAAACCCTCATCAAACAGAGATTGTCAAAGATGTCTTGCTCAATGCTGGCCTAAAGGCCATTGTCTTTAATAAACAGGACCATGCATATAAGTTTGGCAACATCGAAGTAAAAGTAGACCCAGACTCGGTGATTCGGGCAATTAAAATTATTGAAGAAGAAATCAATTTTAACCATGAATAACCTTGCCGTTCGGGCCGTTACGGCAATCATTGGTGTTACCATAATCATTACTGGCATCGTGTTTAGTTCATGGACCTTCGCCTTGGTTTTTCTGATCATTGCACTGCTCACACTAAAAGAGTTTTACACCTTGGCTCGAAAGAGTGGCGCTCAACCTTATGAAGTTTGGGGACTTGTTTTTAGTCTGGCGCTTTTCGGACTGATTTTCCTTAATTATCAGGGACTCATTGACAAGAGTATCTTTTGGATATTTCCAGCTCTCTTTTCAACCGTATTTCTTTATCCATTGATCCGATATGGGCAAGGACATGCCATCCATTGTCTTGCACTTTCAGTGCTTGGTGTGCTTTATATTGCGCTGCCTTTCTGTTTCATTATCCCGTTGGCATTTGTATCAGGAAAGTTTCAATACGAATTGGTCTTAGGTATCCTTTTTGCCCAATGGGCAAACGATACAGGAGCATATTTCGCTGGCAAAGCCTTCGGCAAAACAAAACTTTTTGAGAAAGTGTCTCCCAAAAAAACCTGGGAAGGCTCATTTGGTGGGTTAATTCTTGCTACAGGAGTCTTATTGGCCTTTGGTTATTTCTTTGAGACCATGACTTACCTGGAATGGATCGGGCTAGCAATTGTAGTCAGTATTTTTGGAAGCCTTGGGGATTTGGTGGAATCTGCCTTTAAAAGAGCACTGGCTATTAAAGACTCAGGGAGTACAATTCCAGGACATGGAGGCTTCCTTGATAGATTTGATGGACTCATTCTTGCATTACCATTTGCAACCACCTACATTCACTTCGTCATATAAGGAGAAAATAAGCTGTTTCCTCTTGGATGTATTCGCTTAAAATTTCCTTAATTTTGGCGCAGTCTTAAAACAATATTAAGCTCCCTATGGGTTACATTGAACCGGCTCCGATTAAGGACAAGGCAAATCCTTTCGAGTCAATGATGTCAAGATTTAATATCGCTACCGAAGCTTTGGGTCTTGACGAAGAAGTTTACAACGTTTTAAAATCACCATCCAAACAAGTTTCCGTCTCGCTACCCGTCACCATGGATGATGGCTCCATCAAAGTATTTGAAGGCCACCGTGTGATTCACTCCAATATTTTGGGCCCATCAAAAGGTGGAGTTCGATATGCCATGGATGTGAATATTGATGAGGTCAAAGCACTTGCTGCCTGGATGACCTGGAAGTGTGCCGTGGTGGATATTCCATATGGTGGTGCCAAAGGTGGGATTAAGTGTAACCCTAGGGAGATGTCTGCTGGGGAAATCGAGCGACTCACCAGGGCGTATACACAGTCTATGACAGGTGTTTTTGGGCCAGATAGAGATATCCCAGCCCCAGATATGGGTACCGGACCAAGAGAAATGGCTTGGTTAATGGATGAATACTCTCGTTCTATGGGTACCACTGTCAATGCGGTGGTAACCGGAAAGCCACTTGTACTTGGAGGCTCGCTGGGTAGAGTTGAGGCCACCGGTCGCGGTGTAATGGTGTCTGCCTTAGCGGCAATGGAAAAGCTAAAAATTAATCCTTATCATGCGACCATTGCTGTTCAGGGCTTTGGTAATGTAGGTTCTTATGCAGCATTACTTATGGCTGAGCGCGGCTGCACCATAGCTTCGATCAGTGATATCTCTGGTGCTTACTACAATGAGAATGGCATTGATATCAAAAAGGCCATTGGTTACCGCAATAACAATAACGGTACGTTGGAAGGATTTGATGGTGCTGAATTAATGAATGACCCTGCCGATTTATTGACGCTTGATGTTGATGTTTTGGTACCAGCAGCGATTGAGGATGTAATTCACTCAGGTAATGTTAACGATGTAAAGGCAAAGTTAATAGTGGAAGGTGCCAATGGCCCTACCTCTGCAGAAGCCGATGCAATCATTAATGAAAAAGGAATTATGGTAGCACCAGATATTTTGGCCAATGCTGGAGGTGTTACAGTTTCGTACTTCGAATGGGTTCAAAACAGACTCGGTTACAAATGGACTCGTGAAAGGGTCAACAGAAGATCAGATAGGATTATGAAAGATGCCTTTGACAAGGTTTATCGAGCATCTCAAAAGTATAATGTACCAATGCGTATTGCGGCTTACATTGTGGCAATAGACAAAGTATCCGAAACCTACAAATACAGAGGAGGTTTCTAATCTTACATTGATGATTAAGATTCATAAAGAAGGAAGAGTACTTTTAACGGTACTCTTTCTTGTTCTTACTGCTATCAACTTAGGGCTTTTGTATTTCATGGAAGTCCCTGAAGATATCTTTTTAGGGGTAGCAGGAATCAGTGCTGTTATATTCTTATTCTTCCTACAGTTTTTCAGAAACCCTAAACGCAAAATTGAAATCAACGACAAGCACGTGCTTGCTCCCGCTGATGGCAAAGTTGTGGTTATTGAAACCACTGAAGAGCATGAGTATTTTGGAGGAAAAGATCGTATTCAGGTATCAATCTTTATGTCTCCATTGAACGTCCACGTAAACCGGAACCCAGTTACCGGACTGATCAAATACTTCAAATATCACCCGGGCAAATACTTGGCAGCCTGGCACCCAAAATCGAGCACTGAGAATGAGCGTACCACCTTGGTTTATGAGATCCATAAAGGTGTTGAGATTTTAGTAAGACAGATTGCAGGAGCTGCCGCACGAAGAATCAAATGGTATATTGATGAAAATCAAAGTGTGATTCAAGGCAAGGAATTCGGTTTTATCAAATTCGGATCCCGTGTTGACCTTTTCTTTCCAATCGGCACGAAAATTAACGTTCAAAAGGGTCAGAAAACCAGAGGAGGACAAACAATAATTGCCGAATTAGAGTAGGCCTTCAATTACCCTCATTAGCTCTTCCAAATACTTTCTATCTACCTCATCAAAATCATTCAATTGATCCGAATCAACATCCAGGATTAGCGCAACTTCAGAGTTCTTAAAAGCGGGAAGTACAATTTCCGATTTGGAGTCTGAACTACAGGCGATGTGTCCCGGAAATTCATCAACATTAGGGACAATCAGTGTTTTGCCTTCAGCCCAGGTAGTACCACAAACACCACGGCCTTTGGCAATTCTAGTACAAGCGATCGGCCCTTGAAAAGGGCCTAATATCAGCTCATCCTCCTTTACCAGATAAAAGCCTACCCAGAAATAACCCATACCAAACTTCAAAGCTGAAGCGATATTGGCCAGATTGGCAACCAAATCGGACTCACCAGTAACCAAAGCCTCAATCTGAGGGATCAATGACTGGTACTTTTCGGCCTTAGGGGCACTCTCTGATATGAATAATTCTTCCGCCATAAGTTCTTCTAACTAGTTTATAAAATAGATGGTTCCACATTGGTATAAACATCCAGTGTATCTTCTTCAATATTGAAAGACTCTACCTTCTCACCCTCAATGATAGGCGCAGGAATACCTTTTTCAAATTCAGACTTAGCAGTAAAAATCCTGGCCTCATCCCAAAATCCGCCTTCTATCAACGAAAGGAGCAAAGTGCTACCACCCTCAATGATGATTGACTGTACTTTTCTATCGTACAAATCTTGAAAGATAAATTCCAGATAGTCGCCATTCTCGACTTTAATAAACTCTAGGTTTTTCGAAGACTCCGTCCTCGTACCATTGTAGACCAGCGTTTTCTGCTGGCCATCAAACAGTTTTAAATCACTCGAAAGCGATAACTTTTTATCGATAACCACCCGAACAGGATCTTTTCCTTCCCAATTTCTAACATTGAGTTGTGGATTATCATATTGCGCGGTCCGTGTACCGACCATTATGGCATCTTCTTCAGCTCTCCACTGGTGGACCAAGTTTCTGGAAGCCTCTCCACTAATCCACTTTGAATCAAAGTTCTCTCTGGCGACAAAGCCATCTGCCGTTTGTGCCCACTTTAGAATGATGTAAGGCCTTTTATTTTCAATAAAGGTGAAGAATCTCTTATTCAGTTTCCTTGACTCCTCTGAAAGCAAACCATGACTTACTTCTATACCGGCTGCCTTCATTCTTTCAATTCCTCTTCCTCCCACCAATGGATTAGTATCAATTGCACCAATAACTACACGTTTTACCTTGTTAGCGACTAGGAGGTCAGCACAAGGAGGTGTCTTTCCGTGATGTGAACAAGGCTCCAATGTCACATACACCGTGGATTCAGTAAGCAGGTTTTTGTCAGCAACTGCGTTTATCGCATTCACTTCGGCATGTGCCTCACCATACTTTTGGTGATAGCCTTCCCCAATAACCTCACTCCCATGCACAATTACACATCCCACCATAGGGTTTGGGCTTACTTGTCCTCGACCCAATTCGGCCAATTCTAGCGCACGTTGCATGAAGAGCATATCTTGGTCATTCATTGGGCGCAAGTTAGCCAAAGCCTCTAATTAATTTACTTATTTTGTGCAATGCCCCACGCCAAACCCAAGGATATATTCAATCGCATCGTAAGCTCATTGGTCGATGTATATCCTGAGCGTGAGCGGTTGGCGATAGCTAAAAATTACCTTGCGGACCGATTTCATATCGACAGTATAAAATTGGCCATCAACAGCCCACAGCCAATAAATGAGTCACTGCTGACCCATGACTTAAGACAGTTGGCCAAAGGGACTCCATATCAACATGTGGTTGGCTTTACCATATTCTATAGACGCAAGTTTGTCTGTAATCAGCATGCCTTAATCCCAAGACCGGAGACTGAAGAATTGGTTGACTTGATCATCAAGGAGAATAAAATTGAGGACCCATTCATTTTGGATATAGGTACAGGTACTGGTTGTATTCCTATATGCCTTAAGGCCGAAATCCATAATGCCCAATGCCTGGGAATTGATATCTCCAGCGAAGCACTCGAACTCGCTAACAAGAATGCAGATAAAAATGAGGTAGACGTTGAGTTCAGTCAAGTCAATATCCTAAAAGAAGGGTTGAAACCTGCACAGTACAATATAATCGTTAGCAATCCGCCCTATATTCCGAATGCCGATCGCGCAATAATGCACCCGAATGTCTTAGACCATGAACCAGACATAGCCCTGTTTGTGAAAAATGATGACCCCTTAATTTTTTATCGAATCATTGCAAAAAAGGCTTTGGAAGCACTTAGGCCCAAAGGGAAACTTTACTTCGAGATTCATGAGAATTATGGCTCTGAAATTTTTGAGCTAATGAGATCTATCGGCTATGTCGATATTTGTATACATAAAGATTTACAAGGGAAGGATAGGATGATAAGCGCTCACTTAAAATGAAAAGACCACTAATACTACTTCATGGTGCCTTGGGGTGTAAGAACGACTTTGACTCAGTCTTACCCCTATTATCTAACAGTTTTGAGGTTTACAACTTCAACTTTTCTGGACATGGCTATCAAGATTTCTCAACAAAGGGTTTTGGAATAGAGGTTTTTACAGAGGAGTTAAGGGAGTTTATCATCGAAAAAAGCTTAGACCAACCACTGATCTTTGGTTATAGTATGGGTGGCTATGTAGCGCTATACTTAGCTACCTTAGACAAAAACATAACGGGCAAAATCCTGACTTTAGGCACCAAATTCGAATGGACTCCAGAAAGTGCACTCCATGAAACTTCAAGGATGAACCCTGAAGTAATGGCCAAAAAGATCCCAGCTTACACCGATTCCCTCCAAGCAGCCCATGGTAGTGCATGGAAGACATTAGTAGAACAAACTGCCGGTATGATGACAGCTTTGGGCAACTCTCCCTTATTGACTGAAGATTCACTCGCGTCAATTGAGATACCTGTTGAGATCAAAAGAGGAGAAAAGGACCATATGGTCAACGAAAAGGAATCTCGATGGGCTGCCACAGCAATTCCTGGAGCCAACTATGAGGTGCTACCAACAACCAAACATCCCATTCAGTCGGTCGATATGGTGCTTCTATCTAAGCTTCTCAAAGCTAGCCTTTAAGTAAGGTGAATAACATACCAATTAGGTTTATGGCTATATTGTTAGTGTGAAAACCACCTTGAAAACCATTGGCAGGTCAGGAAGCCTGTTCCTTTTCATTTTTCTGAGTCTTTCGTTCTGTGAGGGCTTGAATGCTTGTCAAGGCACTTTCACAACGGTTGATATAGTAGCTGCCAATAAGAACCCTAGAGATATACTCGTTAGTGAGTTTGCCTCTTCATTGGAGTATATAAAGCTGGAGACAAGCGAAGAAACTTTGTTTAGATATCCTGTTGTAAAAGGGACACTGGGCGATTCACTCATATTAGTAAAGTCAGTCGACATGATATCGCTCTTCGACCGGCAATCGGGAGGGTTCATAAAACACATAGGTCATAAAGGAGAAGACCCTGAAGGCTTTTCACACTCCTTAGTGCAACTTGGTTTCAATGTAGGAAACAGGAGCATTTTTGCCAGAAAGAATATCTTCGACCTCTGTGAATACGATATCACTACGGGTAAACTCATAGAGAGGATTCCAGGTCCCAAAATCCCTGATCGGGACAAGTACAGTTTGAAAACCAAGGAATTCGCTGTTACGAGTTCGTTTGGCAGTTTTGCATGGATGCAAAACCAGTATATCGTAGGATACTTTAACAACCTCAGCGGCCAGGAACCCTTAAAACTTGTTATCTACAATAAAAACGGACAATTGATAAAGGCTCATCGAAATTGGGACTTTTTTGAAAAAAAGGATCTCAGTAAGCTTAAACTACAAAGCGTTGACTTCCATAATTATAATGATGAATTGTTCTTTAAAGAATGGTACAAGGACACGGTGTTTAAAATCGGTATTTACCAACTGAAGCCTCATATCTATTTCAATACCGGAAAGCAAAGCCCACCCTACGAAAAGCAAGATGCGCTAACTGATGAGGAAGAAAGAAAGTACATATTCATTGACCGTATTGTTCAAGACGAAGATTTCATTTTCTTCAACTCACGCTACAAGGGAAGTGATCAAGTAGGCATCTATGATGTGTACGAGAAGAAGGCATCCCTCTCCAAAACGAACAGAAATAAAACTCCCAAGGGCTTCGTCAATGATCTTGACAATTTTCTCCCCTTCTTCCCATCCTTTATAAACGATAATGGAGAACTAGTGGGCGTCATAAGTGCAGAAGATGTTATTCGGTGGTTTGAGGAAAACCCCAAGAAAGTCAGACTGTTGCCAGAGCATTTGAAGGCATTAGAGAACCTCGAACCCGAGGATAATCCCATTGTGATGATTGCCAAGTTGAAGTAAACTTCCTCCCTAAAGTAAAAGCTTATTTCTACTATTTTTCTCATAGAATTACTATTTACATAGTTTATCTACTATATTTATAGTAGTATTGATTACGAGTCTATGAAAGAACTTACAAAAGCAGAAGAAAAGATAATGCAACTCCTATGGGGACTTGAGAAAGCCTTTACAAGAGAGATTGTTGATCAATTCGAAACTGATAAACCAAGCTATACCACTGTGGCCACTGTATTAACAGTATTGGAACAAAAGGGCTTTGTAGCCCACGAGATGCTTGGTAATAGTAAGCGCTTTTACCCACTAATTACTAAGGACAAATACAGTGACTTTGCCATGTCAAGTGTCATGGGCAAATACTTCGAAGGTTCTCTGAGCCGGATGGTCTCCTTCTTTGCTGATCGAAAGAAGATGGACTTGAAAGAATTGGATCAGATCATCAAGATTTTAGAGGACAAAAAGGAAGAGTAATGTTAGAAGAATTATTATTCTGGAGTCTCAAAGTCAGCTTGTTAATGGCTCTAATGTATGCATCATATTGGCTTCTATTTAAGAAGAATACCCATTTCCAGCTTCGGAGATTGATGGTACTTACGTGCTTACTTTTGGCAGTATTCATTCCATTTGTTGAGGTTGAGCTTTCGCTGCCCTGGTCCAATCCCATAGATGAGAAATTGGCGTCAGTAACTTTTGACCCTATAACACCCCCTGATTCATCCGTCACAGTGCCCATAGATGAAATAACTCCGCCAAACCCCATTTCTGAACCCATTAGATGGAAAGCTTTAATCCTCAATATATATCTAGTGGGCCTCATAGTCGCTGCTAGTCTATTTCTGCTGGAAATTCTCAAACTTTCTTATTGGTACTATTTCGGTGCCCGAAGGACCGACATTCAGGACAACGTAATTACCCACAAAGGCATTAAATACCCTTTCTCCTTTTGGAAGTGGATTTTCATCCCTCAGGGAACAGATTATGATAAGGACATTTGGGAGATCATTGAAAAACATGAAAGTGCTCACCTGAATCAATACCACACATTAGATATGGTATTCCTAAATATTATTCAGTGCTTTTTCTGGTATAATCCATTTATCTACTTGATTCAAAAAGAATTGAAAGATAACCATGAAGCGCTGGCGGACCAGTCAGTGCTGACCACAACTGATTTCAAGATTTATGCTCAGGCATTGGTCAAAGTCAGCATCAACTCGAATGCACTGAAACTGGGCCATTCTTTCGCTTTAATATCCACATTATCAAAAAGAATTACAGCCATGCAAACTCAAAGAACAGGGATGACAAAAACAGTCACCCGCATGATAGTATTCACGGTCATCATTGCGGGTTTAACCTTATTCAATGTTGTGAAAGGGCAAGAGCTGGAAAAAGTGAAGTCGCGTGAAGAGGCGCTGGAAATTGTCAAAAGAAGAAGTAGTAACAACATACCTTTTTTGATATTCTCTGAGCTAACAGAGAAACATCAAGAAACCTTCGATCGGCTGAAAGCGGCTTTCCCGAATAAGACCATCCGTTTTATGTATAGCAAAAGCCCTCAATCTCACGACTTTATGATCGGCAATCAACAACAACATAAGGCACTTTACTTTGATAAGCTTGATATAGAGGAAAAGAATGAACTCATAGAGAGAGTCAAGAGCGATTCAGTCAAGCTCAGCACCACGCGAATGCTCTTATCGGTTGATACAGACTATGAGTTCACCCTCATGGAGCTAATGGAAGAAATTGAAACTTCTATCTACTACAATGCAAACTACATTGCTTTTTATGAACCCTCAGAAGAGAAACTAGAAGACAAAATATATGATATCTCACAAGTCAATATTAGACCTGAACCCATTGGTGGTATTGAGACATTTGTAAGAGCGATAGCCTTGGATGTTGAGCTACCTAAGAATATTAATAAAAAAGACCTGCCGCCTTCCATAGACTTTGAGGTAGTAGTGAATGGCGGTAAGCTACTGACCAATATAAAGCTCCTCACTGAATTGAAAGGCTCAGACAAAAGGAACAAAGAAATGTATCTATTCTTCGGTCAGGTGCACAACATGATGTTAGAAAAAGTAAGAGAACTATACTCGTGGAAACGAGGCATAAAAGATGGTAAAGAAGTTAGGGTTAGAACGACTATTGCCATCCCAACTAAGTACATGTGATTTCATCACAAGGCTTCGTGTGAGTCGATCCGTAAGGGATCGACTCTTCCTATTTATAAATATCCGTTTGCATGGCCTCAACTACCCACAAAGGCTTCTCATTGGTTACAAGACTTACCTGACCAGAAATCTCCGCTGTCAACTCAACAGGCTCTAGCAGCATTTCGTTTTGCCAATCAGTATAGAAACCTGTTGATGACAGGTAGGTATTTCTGGTCACAGGATGAATACCGAAAGTCTGACCCGTAGCCACCCACTTTTCAAAATGGCCTTTTTTAACAAAAACCCACTTCTGATCATTATAGAAAAGTACCGAGTCCAATTCTCGTACAAATTCTTTGACTAGGTCTAACACTTTAGAGTTAAAAATATCAGCCAGTACGTTCACTGCTCGATGATTATGATCCTTTAGAAAAATGTAAGCCGCATTCAGAAGGTCAGCAGATTCAAAACCTAGTAGTTGCACAGGAGACTGAACTTTCAACTTTGGTTTAAGGTCTTCTAATTCGTTGAACCTTGCGACAACGACATCAATCTTAATCCCCCATTTTAACACTTCGTCCAGCGCATTGGAAGTAACAATCACTGTAGGACTCCATTCTAAGAGCAAATCCACAAATTCAATCCCTAATGCCATGGGATCGTCAATCAGTAAGGCTGGTTCCTGTTCGTCTCTAACAATATGGTGTGATGACATGGTCTAAATTGCGCGGGCCTGTTGCGGCACGCGGATAACTTCGCTATTGGCAATTTCGCTCCAAACAAGCGCACTTGCACCTAAAACGGCAGCATTTTTATCCATTAATTTAGAGAGCTTGATTTTGATTTTGTCCTTATAACCAGGGTAAAGGTATTCATTGAATGACTTCTTGGTCGCTTCAATTAATATATCGCCTGCCTTAGCAAGGCCTCCAAAAAGAAAGATCGCCTCAGGACTGGTTACTGCAGCAGCATCTGCCAGTTTAAGCCCCAAAAGATCCGAAGTATATTCATAAGCCTCCAGAGCAATTGGATCTCCCGCCAGCGCCATTTCAGTAATCTTCTTCGCAGTTAAGGATTCATAGGTATACGAACGTAATGGCGTATCAACATTATTCGTAGCCAACAACTTGAATACGGTCCTTTTAATACCGGACGCAGAGGCATAAGTCTCTAAACACCCTCTTTTACCGCAGTTGCATTCACGACCATCGGGATAAACATTAGTATGGCCAAGTTCCCCTGCCAGGCCATCATGCCCATAGATGAGCTTGCCACGGGTTACTAAACCAGATCCCAGGCCAGTACCCAAAGTCACCACTATAAAGTCGTTCATATCTCGTGCTCCACCGAACACCTTTTCTCCTATTGCTGCAGCATTGGCATCATTAGTCAAAACCATGGGTAGATCGAAATACTCTCTGAACATATCTATAAAAGGAACTATACCTTTCCAGTTCAAGTTGGGCGCATGCTCAATAGTACCTTCATAGTAGTTTCCATTGGGTGCCCCTATTCCAATTCCAATGATTTCGAAAGGGTCCTGAATACTGTCAAGTCCTTTATTAATCGCCTGGCTTAGTGCTTCAAGAAAAGGCTCGATAGTCTCATGAGTGTAAGTAGGAATTGAACCCTCCATCAAAACATTTCCTTCCACATCACTTAAACCAAACTTGGTAAAAGTCCCTCCAATATCAATCCCGATAGCGGTTTCTCTCATATTGCTCTTTTCCTTAACAACAGAATTCGTTGTAATTATTTGCCCGTCAAATCGCCCGTTAACCCTGAAAAAATGCGATTAACGCTTTTCAATATGCATAATACATGGGCCTTTTCTAGACTTGACCTATTCTTTTCACTGTAAACGATTGCATAAAACGTAGGCTTCTAATTCTGGCTTAGCCATCGCATCACATTTCGTAGTAGCATGGCATTTTGTTCCGCACCCTCTGTATTCATGCCAACTTTCATTTTTTGGGCCCCGGCCAACTGTGTTGTAAACATGGCCGCTTCTCCAAAAACGACCACCCTACCTTTACCATATTTCAACAAAGCGCCCTGATACCAACCTTCTATCTCTCTGGTATAGGTGTTCTCATTGAAACGCCAGGCAGTATCAGGCTCTAGCGAAAATGATCCCTCGGGAAAGCGTAAAAGTCCTTCAGCGCGCTCTGGAATCTCAAAAGCTTGTCCAGTAAAAGTCATCACCTGGTCTATGTCCTTGGTCACGGAGTGGTTTACTATTGTGCTTTTCTCTCGACTAAAGGTATCAAACCCATTCTGCTCTGGGAATCGAGCAAAGCCATTGGTAAAGTTAAAACCAAAGGATTCAGCCAATTCTGCTGCTGCTCCACCAAAGGGCATATGATCCGCTATCAAAAACAACTTACCTCCCTGCTCCACCCATTCGTTGATGGTCTCGATTTCTGCCTTGGAATAGGCAGAAGGGTTTGGCAATACCCAATTGCCAAGGTTGCTCTGGTGAACAGGGTTTGAAATCACTAAAACCTGAATATCAGTAAGTTTAGAAGCAGTAATCACTCCTTCCATAGAAACCATTTGAAAGCCATCATCAGAGAGGAGTTGACCAAATGAAGCATAGCGACCTGATAGTGTATGGAAATTATTGTGTCCTTCATCGATCGCCACTTTTAAACCTTTTCCTTTATCAAAAAGAGGTGATGTTATTGGGTAGTTAAAATCCGGATCACCCACCTGTTGAGCGAAAATCTGGACCGGGATGAGACAAAAAAAGAGTAGTCTAAGTTTCATTCAACTAATTTATTAGTTTTTAGAAAACAAAAAAAGGAGATCAATTGCTTGAACTCCTCTTTTCTTATCTCTCCTTTATATTTAGAAGGATAAGCCCAATGATAACAGGAAGTTCGTCCCTGCTTGTGGATAGAAATAGTTCTCTCTTACTTCAAAACCAGGCCCACCAAAGTACCCGAAGGTATACCCATTTGACTCATATTCTGTATTCAATAAGTTATTGACCAATAGGTTGATTGAAACCTCTTTGACCAAATTTGTCTGGAAGGCATAGTTTATCCTCAGATCATTAACGAAAAAGGCATCAATCTTTCGGTTTTCATTGGATGTATTATCCAGAAACTGATCGCCCACATACTTTGATAGTAATGCAATTTCAAGTCCGGAAGTAGGTATAAAAGCCAATTGGCTCCCCGCAACAATGCTTGGGGAAAAGCTGATATCCGTATCCTCAAAAGTGGTTCTTACTTCGTTGTTCTGATCAAAGGCAACACCAAAGTCAATAATGACCTCATCAAAAGACTTAATTCTATTTTGACTGAATGCTACATTCGCAGACCAAAACAAGCCTTTTGTCAACCTCATCATTCCTGACAACTCAATGCCGGTTCTATAACTATCAGGAACGTTGGTTCTTATACCAGCACCCACGTCATTTACATCTCCAGTCAAGACCAACTGATTCTTGTAATCCATCAAATAGTAATTCAGCTCAAAAGACGAATTCTTTGACTGCCGCTTATAACCGATCTCGAGATTATTCAGTGTCTCATGTTCTGGATCAACTCCTGGTGTTGCATCAATAATATCCGACCTATTTGGTTCTTTGTTACCCACGGCAAACGAAGCATAGAAATTGGCATTATTCGTCAGCTGGTAGGTCGCCCCTACTTTTGGATTAAAGAAGTTGAAATTTTTATCGAAGTCGATCAGTCTCAAATCATTATCCACACCTGCGCCACTATAATCAACGGTACGGTATTGTAAATCTCCAAAGAGGTTCAACTTCTCATTGACCTGGTAATTCACTTTGAGATAAGAGTTGAAGTCAACTTTTTCCGACTGGCTTTCATAGTATCTCTCTCTTATATCACTAGCGCCAGCAAACCTAGCCCAAATCACCTCTCCAAAGTGATCACCTTTATACTCATTGATTGCTCCTCCGAAGGTTGCGTCAACATTACCATTGGAATAATTCAAGTCGTAGACCACTCCATAAAAGTCATTATCCAGCCAACGCCTTCTTATCAAATCTGAGCTTGAAACGGTGGCTCCGCCCAATACAACATCAGCAATGCCATAGTCCGCAAGGTCATCGTCATTTCTAAATTCTTCGAAGAAGCCTCCACCTTTGGTATAATGACCGGCAAGACTCATATTCCATGTTGAACTAAAATCATGACTCATGTGAAGTTGATAGTGATCTTGACCATAATCATCCACCTGATTATCGTACTCATAGAAATTATAGCTTCTGCCAGAATTCCTTAGATTGTCAGCCTGAGCGGCTGTAAAACCATTGTTGGCAATGACGGCCTCTATCCCTGCAGCATCGTTTCTCAAACGCGCTTCGGGAGTTCCGTACCAACTCTGGTAAGTCACCTCATCTCCACCAAAAGTGATGAATTTGACACTCGTCTTTTTACCAAAATATCCACCAGAGAGGTAGTATGATCTCAAATCTGATGAAGCACGATCTACAAAACCGTCTGATGTAATTTGTGATAACCTTCCTTCAAAAGCCCATCTATCCTTCAATAATCCTGTGGAGAAAATCGCATTGTATTTCTGAGTATTGAAGGAACCAACACTGGTATTGACTTCGGCTTTCGCTTCTTGACTCAAACCATTGGTTAGAATGTTGATGGAGCCTCCAAAGGCGCCTGCACCATTCGTTGACGTACCCACGCCTCTTTGCACCTGTATATCAGCAGCTGATGAAGCAAAGTCCGGAGTATTCACCCAAAAGACTCCTTGTGACTCTGAGTCGTTTACTGGAATACCATTAATGGTAACATTAATTCGTGTCGGGTCACTACCTCTAATTCGGATACCAGTGTAACCAATTCCTGCTCCTGCGTCAGAAGTTGTCACCACAGAAGGTGTCCAATTCAATAAGAATGGAAGATCCTGCCCCAGGTTTTGCTTTCTAATATCCTCACTACTCACATTTGTGTAGGTAGTAGGTGTCTTTTCAGTCGCCCTAGTTCCTGTTACAATCACATCGGCTAAGCTTGTAGTGCTTCGACTTAGGCGAATATTCAAGTTCAGGTTTCCTGTAATTTCAATCGTACGCTCATAGGCTATAAAACCTAACATTCGGACGACAAGCGTATAGTTTCCACTTGTCACATTCTGAAAAGAGAACTCACCCTTTTCATTGGTCGCCATGCCCTTTGTACTATTTAACAAAACCACACTGGCGCCTTGCAGAGCTTCTTGATTCTCTGCATCTGTTACTGTTCCCCTAAGTGTATGCTGTGCAAACACACTTAGTCCTGTCAGCAGCATCGCTGACATCAAAATAATTTTTCTCATTAATAAATTTTTAATGGTTCAACTTAGAAAAGCTAAGGGGTAGCTCTCCCGTTAATTTGTTTTACCATACCTCCCTGCGACAGCATTATCTGCATCAGGTTCAATGGGTATAATCTCAGCCTTATTTTAATTCTGGATTTTCCAGAAATAGGCACCCCTTTATTGGTCGCAAGTTAGTAAGAAAATGGAATAATGGAGTCTTTACAGGATAAGATTAATGTAGCCAATTGCCTGATCCAATCTGTCGGAATGATCCCCCTTCACAATCTGAAAGTTTGATCCACTTTCTTCCAGACTGTTCTTATAGATTTCGAACAGTTCACCTCTCTTATTTGGACTTTCTCTAAGCGGATCATATTCATAGGGAATATCAAAGTCCGTAAGCAAATACAGGTCGGCCCTATTCATTTCAAGCTGTTGCTCAATCCATGGATCACAATTCTGATATTTGAATTCGCTCCAAATTTTGATCACCAATAAATCCGTATCCAAAAAAATAAGATCCCTGGCATTCTTGCTTCTGGCCTTTATCAACTCCAGCTGACCTGCCGCTATCTGCAGTAAGTCACGCTGTTCATAAGATCCATTCGAAGCCATCAAATATTCACGGGCATATTCTTCTACCCAAACGGTCTTAAAATGTTTGGCCAATGATTTAGCCAAGGTAGTTTTGCCCGTACTCTCCGGGCCCACAATTGCTACTGAGATCATTGAGAAGATATCATCGATTTTTTCCAGGCCAGGTAACCAGCCACTGCCATACCAATGTAAACAAGATAAAGTACGGAATAGAAATACAGCTCTTTATAAAAATATATTCCTGTAGCCAACACATCCACTACAAACCAATAATACCAGTTATCGATTTTTTTGCGAGCCGTCAACCACATGCCTGCTACACTCAGAACCGAAGTGGTACTATCCCAATAGGGCAAGGCTGGAGGGTCTACGCCTTCGAACATGGTCGGAATAGCTATCAATGTCTTTGCGAAGACAATAACACCCACTATAGTAGCTCCAAAAGTTAGCATCATTGATTTTGGGGAAGAATGAGTAATCTGAAGTTCATGATCAGTCTTGTCCCCTCCTTTTCTCCAATACATCCATCCATAAATATTCAGGACAAGGAAAAATACGTGAAGTAGTAAATCTCCATAGAGGCGTGCCTGCCAAAAAACCACAAATGAGACAAGGACATAAAGAATACCAAAGGGCCATGTCCAAATGCTCTGGCGTATGAGATATACTACCGCTAATAACCCGGCAATTAAACCGGTAAATTCCCATCCACTGATCTGTGAAGTATAGTCAACTACTTGTTGCCATATCTCGTTGAACTGCATGCCGCCAAATATAGGATTAATCGGTATATTTCAATCATTCAAAAGCTACAGTATGGAAATGTATAAAGCGCTTGTCGTATTGATCATATTACTCATCGTTTTTCCTCTGGCTACCTCAGCTCAAGAAAAGCAGTACAATGTGGAAACAGAAAGTATCTCAGAGTATGTGGATAAAATTCTCAATGGCCCTATTTCCAAAGAGGGTTTACAAAAACTCCCATATAAAGTATGGTTTAATACCAATTATAAAACTTACATAGTCGATACCGAAACACTCAAAAACATCAAACGAAGGCAGCTTAAAGGATTGAGTATTTTGGTCTTCATGGGGACATGGTGTCATGACAGTAATCGCGAAATTCCTCGTTTAATGAGGGTCTGTGAAGAACTGGGCATTTATGATCAGCTTGAGCTCTATGGAGTCGATGTCAACAAAAAAAGTCGATTGGGAAAAGAGAAGGACTATAATGTAAGAAAAACACCGACCATCATTTTTATGAGAGATGGTGTTGAAATAGCTCGCATCTTAGAAGAACCAGAAATATCATTTGAGCAAGACCTGGAGAAAATTTTGAAATAGTATGTTGAGTAATCAAAGACACCTCTTCAATCTACCTGATGACATTACCTACCTCAACTGTAGTTACATGTCGCCCATGCTAAAATCAGTTGCAGAAATAGGCGTTAGGGCCATTTATGATAAAGACGATCCAAGTTCTAACAAACCCGAAACCTTCTTTAACAATACAAGTGCTTTAAGGACCGAATTTGCGAAACTGATTGATGCAGCCTCAGAAAGGTCATGTGCGATTACACCATCAGTGTCCTATGCATTGGCTAATGTCGCCAAGAACCTAAAAGCTGGAAAGGGTGATAACATGGTAATTGCAGATGAGCAGTTCCCAAGTAACTTTTATGCCTGGGATGCACTTTCAAAAGAAAAAGGCATCACGCTTAAAGTTGTGTCTGCTCCGGATATGACGGAAGGCCGTGGCGAAAGGTGGAATGAGCTTATTTTGGAGGCTATAGATTCCAATACAAAAATGATTGCCACAGGACATGTGCATTGGGCTGATGGAACCAAGTTTGATCTGGCAGCTATCCGAAAAAGGGCCGATGAAGTAGGGGCAATTATGGTAATTGACGGTACGCAGTCTATTGGAGCATTACCTTTCAGTGTAGCCGAATTCAGACCTGATGCCGTTGTGGCAGCCGGTTATAAATGGATGATGGGACCCTATGCCTCTGGCGTGTCCTATTTCGGAGAATACTTTGAGGGTGGCAGTCCTATAGAAAATAACTGGATGAATCGCCTCAACAGTGAAGACTTCGGAAATCTGGTTAACTATCAAGAGCAGTATCAACCTGGGTCCATCCGATACGAAGTAGGTGAGAGTGCCAACTTTATATTAACTCCCATGTTGACCAGAGCCATTGCACAAGTCAATGAGTGGGGACCACAGAATATTCAAGACTATTGTGAGCAACTTACAGCTCCTTATATTTCAGAACTCCGAGCTTTGGGCGTGCAAATTGAAACTGAGGCCTTCAGAGGTCGTCATCTTTTTGGCTTGCGTCTACCCGATCATATGGATATGGATGAAATCAAGAAGACCTTTTCGGAACGAAGAATTTTCGTTTCTGTAAGAGGGAATTCCATTCGTATTTCTCCCAACCTTTACAATTTGGAAAATGATCTGGACAGACTGCTGGATTGTTTCAAGGTATTAGATCATGCATAATAAAACCGTAGTTGCCTTCTTTGCCAGAGTGCTTCTGGGCATTATATTTCTAATGCAGGGTATTGGCAAAGTTTTTACCTGGGGTCTTGACGGTGTTTACAACGGTTTCAAACCCTATGAAGAGACCTTTCTTCCTAAGTTTATTGTGGTTTTTAGCGCCTACTATACTTCCTACGTAGAACTCATTGGAGGTGCGCTTCTGGTAGTTGGTTTATTCAAAAACTACGCTTTATATGCCTTAGGTTCTGTACTCTTGATCGTATCTTTTGGCCATGGCCTTACCTCTCCAATTTGGAACTTAAATGATGTCATGTGGCGATCCATATTGCTGATTTTCCTCTTGGTAATTCCCAAGGAATGGGACAAATGGCAACTCGACCACATTGTCAGATCTAAGCGCTCTTAGGGTATATAAAAAATTATTTGCTCTTAGCCGTTTTTTGAATGGCGCAATCTGCTTACTTTTGTCCGGCAAATAAAACCAAGTATTTATTTGCCATGCCACTAGATTCAAGCAAATTCCTTTTCGAAGCACTTACCTATGATGATGTGCTTCTTCTCCCCGGATATTCAGAAGTTTTACCGAGAGATACCAATACTAAAACCTGGCTCACCAGAAATATTCAATTGAATATTCCATTGGTTTCAGCAGCCATGGATACTGTGACAGAGCACAAATTGGCCATTGCCATGGCCTTGGAAGGTGGACTTGGCTTTATTCACAAAAACATGACGGTTGAGCAGCAAGCCCTGCAGGTAAGAAAGGTAAAGCGTTCACAAAGCGGAATGATTCTAGACCCGGTTACCCTTCATGTGGATAGTACCGCCAAGGATGCTGAAGTCATCATGCGCGAAAATAAAATTGGTGGTATTCCAGTTGTGGACAGCAACAAAAATCTGATCGGCATTGTCACGAACCGGGATATGCGCTTTATCAAAAACATGACCACACCAGTAAAAGACATTATGACCAAGGATAATGTCATTACAGGGAAGATGGGAATTAGCTTGGATGATGCAGAAGGCGTGCTGCAAGAATATAAAATTGAAAAGCTTCCGATCGTTGATGATAAAGGTCAGTTGACTGGCTTGATTACTTACAAAGATATCCTCAAAAACAGAGACAGACCGAATGCTTGTAAAGATGAGTTTGGCAGATTAAGAGTTGGGGCTGCAGTAGGTGTTACCCCTGACATTGATCAACGCATTGACGCGCTCATGAATGCTGGAGTTGACGTTGTCAGTATTGACACCGCTCATGGTCATTCGAAAGGCGTTATTGATACCGCCAAACGCATCAAAAAAGCCTATCCAAACCTGGATGTCATCGTAGGTAATATAGCAACCGCAGAGGCTGCTAAAGCCTTGGTAGATGCCGGTGCCGATGCCATAAAAGTAGGTGTAGGACCTGGTAGTATTTGTACCACAAGGGTAATTGCAGGTGTGGGCATGCCTCAGCTTTCAGCGGTCTATGAAGCTGCCAAAGCCATAGAAGGTTCTGGCGTTCCAATCATTGCGGATGGAGGTGTTCGCTATTCAGGTGACATCGTGAAAGCTATCGCAGCCGGTGCCAGCACAGTAATGATCGGCTCATTGCTTGCAGGTACCGAGGAAGCACCCGGTGAGGTAATACTTTACGAAGGAAGGAAATTCAAGTCGTATCGTGGCATGGGTTCTATAGAAGCCATGGAAGATGGTTCTAAAGACCGCTACTTCCAGGATGCTGAAGACGATATTAAGAAATTAGTACCGGAAGGAATTGTAGGACGTGTACCTTTTAAAGGCTCTGTTCAGGAAGTACTCTATCAGATTACTGGGGGATTACAGGCCGGAATGGGCTACTGCGGTGCTGGCACAATCGAACAGATGCAAGACGCCAAGTTTGTAAAAATCACTGGTGCGGGTGTTAAGGAAAGTCACCCGCATGATATTTCTATTACCAGAGAAGCACCAAACTATAGCAGATAATTATACTTAAAGTCACTAGGACCATGTCGAGATCAGGTATGGTCATTTTTTATGAAAAGAATCATTGAGTCAAAGCAAGGAGCAAGCAAAGAGGTATTAATCATTCTGGTTGGTAGCTTGCACGGCAATGAAATTGAAGGTGTAGAAGCTATCAAAAGAACTTTTGCAAGACTTGCGACTGTCGAACCAGAACTCAAAGGTAAACTAGTCGGAATTGCGGGTAACCTAGCAGCCATCAAAGCAAATAAGCGATTCATTGACCATGACCTAAATCGTTGTTGGACTCAAGAGTACATTAAAAAAATTACCCAAAGTCCAAAAGACTCATTGAAGAATGAGGATAAGGAATTGGTTTTGCTCTATGAGCTAATAAATCAACTCCTTTCGGAAGATTATGATCAGAAGTACATCATCGATTTGCATACTACCTCTGCAGACAATGGTAATTTTTTAGTTTATCCCGGCATTGTTAATGAGCAGACAATAGCGAAGAAGTTAGGATTACCAATGATCACTAATCTTGATGATTTTTTGGAAGGTACTACCCTATTGAAATACTATTCTTCTGACGAGATAATTTCCTTCGCATTTGAGGGAGGACAAATTGGATCACCAAAAGCCATTGATATCCATGCCGAAGGTATTTGGCAAATGCTGAAGTTATCGGGCCTAATTGACACTGATGATGAAATCAGCACCCTCATCGACCCAAGCGTAGACCTTCCCTCACTAGTCAAAGTCAAGCATAGACATGGAGTTAAGGTTGGAGACAACTTCTGTATGAAAGAAGGCTTTGAGAGCTTTCAAGCTGTTTCAAAAGGAGAGTTACTTGCAGAAGACAAAAATGGTGATATTCATTGCCCAGAAGATGGCATGATCTTTATGCCACTCTATCAGGCGGCAGGAGACGATGGATTCTTTATAGTCGAAGAGATTTAGAACGGTTTTCAAACCATAAAAAATGCCACTCCGATCACTCGAAGTGGCATTTTGTTTTATTAGGAAATCCTTTTTAAGCCTGTTGTGCCGTGGCCTCTGCTTTGGCAGCAGCTCTGGCTCTTGCCGATTCTTTTTCCTTATCAGCTGCGGCACCCAAGGTCTTCTTCGTTAGGTCAACCACCGTTGGAGTGGCAACAAAAACTGAAGAGTAAGTACCCACTAGAATACCAATGAGCAAGGCGAACGAGAACCCTCTCAATACTTCACCTCCAAAAATGAACAGTACCAATACCACAATCAAAGTGGTCATTGACGTGATCAAAGTACGGCTAATAGTTGAATTGATGGACTCATTAAATGTTCCAATCAAGTCTCTTGATCCTTTCAATTGGAGGTTCTCACGAATACGGTCAAATACTACAACAGTATCATTTATCGAGTAACCTATAATGGTCAAGAGAGCCGCTATAAATACCTGATCAATCTCAAAGCTAATGCCTAACCAACCAGCAATCGCAAATGCAGAGAGCACAATAAATGCATCATGTACCAAGGCCACAATTGCACCCAATGAGAACTGCCATCTTCTAAACCTGATTAAGATATAAACAAAGATTGCGAGAATTGAGAAACCAAATGATTTGTAAGATGAGTTCTTAATATCATCAGCAATGGTTGCTCCCACCTTCGAAGATCCAATGATGGTGAACTCTCCAGCATCTGGGTTCAACTTCCCATCAACGAAAGTTTTTCCTGTTGCAGAAGTAAGACCTGTAACTAAAGTGCTTCTTACTTCATCATCTACTTCCGTAGACTCTTGATCTACCTTGTAAGAAGTTGTCACTTTAAGAATGTTGCTCGCATTATATTCCTTAACCTCTACTCCATCTTCTGTAAACACACCACTTGACAATGAGGCTTTCACATCAGATGCGATCATTGGCTGGTCGAACTTCACTACATAAGATCGACCTCCTTTGAAGTCAACACCTAATCTCAAGCCGTTGGTAGAAAGTGCAATGGCCCCAACAGCAATGACAATAACAGAGATCATGTAAGCCAATCTACGCTTACCTAAGAAATCAATGTTTATGTTGGTTAACCAACCCTTAGATAGAGGGGTTTCGAAAGAAATTTTACTCTCATTACCTTTCTTGGTCATCCAAGTCACAATTACTCTTGTGATAAATACCGCTGAGAAGAATGAACATATAATACCGATCATCAATGTGATTGCGAATCCCTTTACCGGACCTTGACCTAAGAAGTAAAGGATCAGACCCGTCAAAAATGTGGTTACGTTAGCATCAATGATTGAACTATACGCCTTCTTATAACCTGAGCTAATCGCCTGAAGCAACGGAATTCCATTGCGGAGCTCTTCCCTAATTCTTTCAAAGATCAGCACGTTCGCATCAATCGACATACCAATCGTCAGCACAATACCGGCAATACCTGGCAAGGTCAAGGCTGCACTAAGGTTGGCCAAAATCCCCATGATAAAGAAGATGTTGAACAACAGTGCTACGTTCGCCACAATTCCACCCTTAGCGTAATAAGCAATCATGAAGATGACCACAATCAAGAGACCTGCTAGAATAGATGTTACTCCTTGTCTTTGTGCTTCAATACCCAAAGTAGGACCAACAACTGCCTCTTCAACAATTCTTGTAGGTGCTGGAAGAGATCCAGCTTTTAAGATATTTGCTAAATCCTGTGCTTCCTCAATCGTGAAATTACCTCTGATTTGAGAGCTACCATTTGGAATCTCACCATCCACATTCGGAGCAGTATATACATAGTTGTCAAGCGCGATAGCTATACGTCTGTTGATATTGGCTCCAGTTAAGTTTTTCCATTTCTTGGCTCCAATGGAGTTCATCTGCATGCTTATTGAAGGTCTGGCTCTATCGTCAAGACTCTGGCGTGCATCAGTCACAACCTCACCTGTTAGTGGTGCCTGTCCTCTTGCAGACTTAATGGCAAAAAGTTGAAGCAGATCGGTTCCCTCTTCGGCTTTTACCCCCCACTTAAATGAAAGGTTGCTTGGTATAAGCCTTGCAATTGCCTCATTATTAAAGATTCTATTGATCTTACCTGTATCTGCTAAATCATAGAAAAAGCCTTGATAAGGCCCTTGCTTCTGTAATGCAAAGAAACTGGAAACACCAGGAGTGGATGTTTCTGTAGAATCAGCCACTGTTGTATCCGCAGCCTGTGCTAATCCAGCCTCCAGTGAATTCTCACTTTGAGTATCAGCTGGTTGTATTTCTGAAGCAATATCCGTAGCCACTGCAGACTTTTCAGCCGTCTCAATTTTATCTAACTCAGTATTGATTGCGTTAAGGGTAGAAGCAATCTCGTTTGGCTCATATACTTCCCAAAACTCCAACTTAGCTACTCCTTGAAGCAGTTTTCTTACCCTAGCTGGATTGTCAACACCCGGCAGCTCGATTTGAATTCTACCTGTTCCTTGAAGCCTCTGAATATTAGGTTGCGAAGTACCAAAACGGTCAACTCTGGTTCTTAGAATCTGGAAGGCACGGTCAATAGCCAAATCCACTTCTTCGTTGATCACATCCATTACTTCAGCATTGCTGGATTCAAAACTTACTCTACCGCTATTAGCCGCATTAGCAAAAATTCTACTCAACTTTCCTCCCGGAGCAGTCTCATTATAAGCTTGCTCGAACAGCTGAGTATAAGCCGCCTGGCTGCTAGATTGACGCTCAGCTGCCAAATCAATGGCCGTAAGGAAATCAGGGTCTTGGCTATTGCCAGAAAGCCCCTTGATGATCTCAATTGGAGAAACTTCTAGGGTCACATGCATTCCTCCCTGAAGGTCAAGCCCAAGGTTTAATTCAATTTCCTTGATCTCTTTGTAAGTAAATTCAGCTCCTAAAATATTAAGCACCGGTTCCATCCAGATAGAATCCAGATAAGCTTGTTTCTTGGGCTGGTCCACCACGCCTGACTCGTTCTTGGCATATTCGATGGCATCTGCTTGTATCCCTCGAGAAAAGAAGGTAATGGATAGATAATACAAACAAAGCGCTGTAATGACGACTGTCAGAAAAACGATTGTATTCTTATTTTTCATTGGTAATAAAGGTTATTCTAAATTGTTAAATGAGTTATTGGGAGTGAAAAACTCCGAGTAATGCCTTTCAAGAGGAAGGGCAACGATTTAATCAAATATTAACTAGGGTGCGTTTGGCGATTGGAATTGCCGAAACAAGGTCTTAAAATGTGGAGAATCATACAGTGTTACTTCAGGTAAGAATGGTGTTTTCTCCTCTGTCTCACGAATAACTTCTCCAATGAAAATTGCCTGAAAAGGTTCCAACTCAATCCCACTGATTGGCAGAATCACCTCTGAAGTCAGGGAATAAACAATATCCTGTCTTGGTGCCCCTTCTGACTCTTCATCTGCTTCAATGATTTCCTCACATATCTGATTGCTTTGGTAGCTAACTACTTCCTGGCAGATCACAAAGACTGCCACAAAGATCCCTAAGAGGAAGAAAAGCGATCGCTTAAAGCCTGATATGTTTGATTGAATTTTCATTCAGCGGCACGAATTTAGTAAATCGATTGAAGAAAAGATCAGCTGCTGGGCATTATTTTGCTTTGTATTGCTGCTTTTAATACGTGGAGTGCCTTGTCAAAGTCTTTATTGTTTGGCACCACCAGATCTGCTTCTTCCTTATAAGGTTCGATATACTTCTGATATGATGGCATAATATGGTTCTCATATTTATAAAGAACATCATCCGCATCATAGCCACGTTCTTCTCTGTCTCTTTTAAGCCTTCGTTGAAGTTTGACATAGTCGCGGGCATCTATGAAAATTTTGAGGTCTATCAGCTCCGCAATCTTCTTGTAGTGGAAAATAAAAATACCTTCGACCAAAATCACTGGTGCCGACTTTCTGACCAAAGTTTTCGCCTCTGCATTGGGATTATTGAAGGTGTATTCCTCTTTTTTAATGCTTCTGCCTTCGCTCAACTCTTTCAAGTCGGTAGCAAAGTGCTCATAGTCGATGGACTCTGGTCTATCGAAATTCAACTCACCATTCTTATCTACTAACTGGTATTCACGAGGTCTGTAGTAGTCATCTTGAGATATACAGGTGACATACCTACCATCAAACCCTTCAATCAATTGTTTCAGAAATCTGGTTTTTCCAGAACCACTTCCACCCGTTATACCAATGATATATGGCTTTTCCATAATGTAAAAATAGAAAGCTTAGCGTTAATTAAGTTGATTTAGAAACGAAGCCAGCTTTTCAGCCGACCTTTTTCGATGGCTCATTGTATTCTTTACATCGGCCGATAATTCTGCAAACGTCTGATCATAGCCTTCTGGAATAAAGATTGGGTCGTAGCCAAAGCCATCCTTTCCGGTTTTTTCTAGTGCAATACTCCCTTTTATTATTCCCTCGAACTGTTTTTCAACAGATGCATCAATATAGGTAACCACTGCCCTGAACTGGGCTTCTCGACTATCTGATGGATTCAGTTCCGATAACACCTTATCCATATTTTTAATGGCATTCCTGTCACCCGCATAGTGCGCAGTGTGAACACCAGGCTTACCATCCAATGCCTTGACCTCCAACCCGGAATCATCCGAAAAGACAGGCATTTGAAATTTATTGAATAGGTATTGGGCCTTCTCTTGAGAATTTTCTTCTAAGGTATCGTGCGTTTCTGGCAACTCTCCATTGAAGCCAATATCATCAAGGGATTGAACTTCAAAGCGATTGCCTAAAATTGTTCTAATCTCTTCTAACTTGTGAGGATTATTTGTAGCGAAGCAAATTCTTTTCATAGCCAAAGAAAAGCGCGCTGAGGCGCTTCACTATCTTACATCTAAAACCTGAATGTCGAAGATCAGAACAGAATTGGGTGTAATAAACTGACCTTGCCTATTGTTGCCATAACCGAGACCTGATGGAATCAGTATGGTCGCACTGGTGCCTGCACTCATTTCTCTCAAAGCAATCTCCCAGCCTTGAATAACATCACCACGGCCTATTACTACATCAATTGCACCTACACCAATGGAAGTATCAAACTCCGTTCCGTCTAACAAGTATCCACGGTAATCGACAACTACTGAGCTTCCAAAGCCGGGTTGAGGCCCTGTACCAGCCTGCGTGGTAATGATTCTAATCTCGCTAGGCTGAAGTGTATCGGCCACCAAGTTATTTTGTGCTAAGTATGTTTCGATCAGATCAACGTCTATGCGCAACTGCTCGGCCTCATCGAAAATATTGTCCTGATCGCAGGATGCGATTAGGAAAAATAAAGCAGGTAAAAGGTATATTAATTTCTTCATCATTTAATGTCCACCAGTTCTACATCAAAAACTATCACTGTATTCGGTCCAATTTGTGATCCGAAACCCGATGTACCATAAGCGAGATCAGAAGGAATCAACAATGTTCCTTTTGCCCCTTTACTAAACTTAGGTATACCGATGTTCCAGCCCCTGAGAATCTCCCTGTCCCCTAGAACAAATGACCGTGGGCCATAGATTCTATTTGGGTTGAACAAGTCATTTTCTCTGGCAATCGCTTCACTACTAGTATCAATTAGTGTTCCATCCAGCAAAGACATCGAGTATTTCAAAAACACTTCTTCTCCTTCTTTCGGAAAAACACCGTTTCCACTTTCCAAAGTTACATAATAGAGCCCTTCTTCAGTAGAAGAGGCCTCTAAATTATTGTTAACGATAAAAGCTTCAATTAATTCTTTATCTGCTTTGGATTGAGCCAGTCTGTTTCTTTCTATAACGGTAGATTCGTTCTCAATTTCTGTGACTCTGATATTCCAGGTTACACTTTGAGTAGTGTCCATTCTTGGAGAAATAGGAAGCCCCGTGAAACGGGCATAATCACCTAATGACATCTGAATTTGAAGGCTATCACCCTCTCCGGTCATATTGAGTACCTCGCGAATTTCTGGAGGAGCTCCAATATTGGGATTAATAAAGAAACCACCTTCATCTGTTTGAAAGATAAGTGAGTCCCCAAGGTAATGTGCCATGTCCATAAACATCACATCTCCCATTCTTGGCTTATTAGCTCCTTTATCGTCAAGCAACCTGTATTTAAGGCCTGAGTCGAGCATCACATAAGGTGGTGTTTGGTCACAGCCCACAATAAGCACCAAGGCTAGCAGGAAAACATAAATATTTCTTTTCATAGCAGTTTATATTCCTCCTCTAATTGATCCTTATACTCCCACAATATACTTTTGAAACGATCCACAGTTTCTTCCAAAGAGAGTTCAACTTTACCACCAGCTGCGTTTCTGTGCCCACCGCCATTAAAGTATTTGGCAGCAATTTCATTGGCCGGAAATTTACCTATAGACCTTAGTGATATTTTAACACCACCTGCTGATTCTTTAAACAACCCGGCCAAGGTTATTCCCTCTATAGATAGGGCATAATTCACCAAACCTTCAGTATCACCTGTTTTAGAATTGTATTCTCGCAGCTCCTCTTCGGATAGCGCAAAAAAGGCAACACGACTGTCAGGAAGTACCTGCAAATTTTGACTCAGAGCATAGCCTAGAAAACGGAGCCTATCTATAGAATTCTTGTCATAAACTTCCTTAGAAACACGACTATTGTCCGCACCATGGGCGATAAGCTTGGCGACAACCTCATGCACATTTTGTGTGGTATTAGGATGCCTAAACCCACCTGTATCGGTCATAATACCGGCATATAGGCATTCTGCAATATCCTTATCGATAAGGTTGGCATCCCCCAACGCCACGATTAACTCATAGCATAGCTCGCAGGTAGCAGCTGCACCTGTATCCCAAAGCCTGAAATCAGCAAAGTCTTCTGGGTCTAAATGATGATCTACATTCACCTTAAACCCATTCGCCCCTTTAACCATATCACCTAATTCATTGATACGGCCCAGAACTGAGAAATCTAGGGTCATAATGATGTCTGCCTGATCCATTAACACTTGAGCAGTGTCGTGGGTATCTTCGCTATAGACCAACACGTCATCATTGCCTTTCATCCAATGCAAAAAGCCTGGATACTCTGAAGGCGTAATGACTTTAACATCATGCCCCCTTTTAATCAGGTAATTGGCCATACCCAGTGAGGAGCCCAAGGCATCTGCATCGGGTTTCACGTGAGTGGTAATTACAACTTTACTGGGATTACTAAGCTTGGATTTTAATAAGTCTAAGTTCTGCATGCACTGCTTCCGACAAAGTCGGTCCGTCAAGAATCGGCAAAGTTGTCAAGAAATCGGCTACGAAACAATCAAAGAGACCTTGATTATCTGAATATTAAGTCCTAAAAAGATTCATTCTAAGGCCCTATCATATTAAAAATTATCTCCTATTTTTGCGCACGAATTTTAAAAAGGAACTATAAAACGATTATGGCAACTAACAGAACATTCACAATGATTAAGCCTGATGCAGTAGCAGATGGTAACATTGGTGGGATCATGAAAATGATTGAGGAAGCAGGTTTCAAAATCATTGCTATGAAATATACCAGATTGACTACTGAGCTAGCTGGTAAATTCTACGAAGTACATAAGGAAAGACCTTTTTACGGTGAGCTGGTAGATTATATGTCTTCTGGTCCTATCGTAGCAGCCATTCTTGAAAAAGATAATGCTGTTGAAGATTTTAGAACTTTAATTGGTGCTACCAATCCAGCCGAGGCTGCTGAAGGTACTATCAGAAAAATTTATGCTAAGTCTATTGGAGAAAATGCTGTTCACGGTTCAGACTCTGACGAGAACGCGGCAATCGAAGGCAACTTCTACTTCTCTATGGGTGAGAGATTCTAAGATTTAAAGAATTGAATTCAAAAGCGGCCTTGAGCCGCTTTTTTTATTTCTAGATATTAAAAAAAGGCTGTTTTTTACTCTTCCACAAGTTCATCCTCTATCTTCTCTACCCAAAAATTATTAAACCCTTCACCTAAATGCATGGTAATCTTGCGCATCTGAAGCAGATCTAGAATGGAGAGAAAATTGAAAATCACAGCAATCTTATTAGGCTCAAAAGCGATCAGCTCGGTGAATGAAAGCCTTGGGGAAATCACCAATTTATCAAGCACGAACTGCCGCTGAGTACTGATAGAATATGGGTATTGAACCACTTGGTGTGTAGGCTTTTGTTGCTCATACTCAAAGCGAGCAACAACACGTTGATAAACCTTCAGTAATTTGTACAAATCAATATCCTGAAGTTCTGCCTCAACATTGCTGCCTTCAGCAAGTTTTCTAAGCTCTTTTACAATGTTACCACGCTTTTCTTTCTGAAGGCGGTCACCTTCCATCTGACCTAACTCCTCGATAACTGATTTATACTTCTTGTATTCCAATAAATGACGAACAAGCTCTTCTCGAGGATCAATTTCGTTTCCTTCTTCATCCAGAACGGGCCTTGGTAAGAGCATTTTTGCTTTTATACGCATTAAGGTAGCCGCAACCAAAATAAACTCGCTGGCTACCTCAACATTCATCTGCTCCAAGTGATGTAAGTAATCCAAAAAATCGGAAGTGATCTTGTTAATGGGTATATCGTGAATATCTAACTCATCTCTTTGAATAAAGAATAAAAGGAGGTCGAATGGACCTTCAAACAGAGGAAGTTTTATCTCGAAACTCAACGATTATAAAGCGTTTTCAATCAAATATATAGAGAATGGCGAAATGTCTCATTTGGAGCCAAAATAATTTTTAATTTTGGGGGTTGTTAAGAAATCTATGCCAAACATTTCACACGTAGTATAGTTGATAAGGCACTAGTTTTAAAAATCCATGTTGATAAAGCCAGGATCGCTTCTTTCCAAAATTGACTCCCCTGCAGATTTAAAGCAATTAGATCAGACCCAACTTGTAAAGGTCTGCGATGAATTGCGTCAGTTTATTGTAGACAATGTTTCCGTCTACGGAGGGCATTTCGGTGCGTCATTAGGGGTTGTGGAATTAACTGTAGCACTTCACTACATTTTCGATACGCCAAAAGACCAATTGGTTTGGGACGTTGGGCACCAGGCTTACGGTCACAAAATTTTGACTGGACGAAGGGATGTTTTCCATACCAACAGAATTTACAAGGGCCTATCTGGTTTTCCTAAACGCAAGGAGAGCGATTACGATACCTTCGGTGTTGGACACTCTTCTACCTCTATTTCTGCAGCATTAGGCATGGCCGTTGCCAACCAATATAAAAAAGAAGATCGCCAACACATTGCCATTATTGGTGATGGCGCCATGACAGGTGGTTTGGCCTTCGAAGGCATGAACCATGCAGGTGATACAAATGCCAATGTACTCATCATTCTCAATGACAACTGTATGTCCATTGATCCGAATGTGGGAGCATTAAAGGACTATTTAACAGATGTTACCACTTCGCATACTTATAACAAGGCGAAAGATGATGTCTGGAAGTTATTGAGCAAATTTTCAAAGTTTGGAAAGAGTGCTCAAGAGGTGATCTCAAAAGTAGAGCACTCAATGAAATCATTGCTTTTAAAACAGAGTAATCTGTTTGAAGCACTCAACTTGAGATATTTTGGTCCAGTTGACGGTCACGATGTGCATCATTTGACCAATGTCCTTAATGATCTCAAAGATATTCCTGGTCCTAAAATTCTTCACTGTGTTACAGTGAAAGGAAAGGGCTATAAACCTGCTGAAGAAGGCAATGCTACCAAATGGCATGCCCCTGGCAAATTTGACAAGGTCACCGGTGAAGTATTTAAAAAAGTACCTGATTCGCCTCAGCCTCCAAAATATCAAGATGTTTTCGGCCATACACTGGTTGAGTTAGCGGAAAAGAATGACAAGGTGATGGGAATAACTCCTGCTATGCCTTCTGGTTCTTCGATGAACATTATGATGAAGGCCATGCCTGAACGTGCTTTTGATGTAGGTATTGCCGAACAACACGCAGTAACCTTTTCTGCGGGTTTAGCAACACAGGGCCTGATACCCTTCTGTAATATCTACAGTACATTTATGCAGCGTGCCTTTGATCAGGTGATTCATGATGTCTGTATTCAAAATCTACCAGTAACTTTCTGCCTAGACAGGGCAGGGTTTGCAGGCGCAGACGGACCTACACACCATGGTGCTTATGACATCGCCTATATGCGATGCATTCCAAATATGATTGTTGCTGCACCAATGAATGAGGCTGAGCTAAGAGACATGATGTATACCTCTCAATTGCCTCGTGAAGGCCAAGCATTTACTATCAGGTACCCTCGAGGTACTGGTGTAATGCCTGAGTGGAGAACTGAGATGAAGAAAATGACCATTGGTACAGGAAGAAAAATTGCCGATGGTGAGGAAGTAGCCATCTTGACCATTGGACATATTGGGAATTATGCCATTACTGCCAGAGAACAACTCCTAAAGGAAGGCCTAAACCCTGCACATTATGACATGCGCTTTGTTAAGCCACTCGATGAAGAATTGCTGCATGATATTTTTAGAAACTTCAAGAAGGTGATCACAGTGGAAAATGGCTGTATTATGGGCGGTTTTGGTAGCGCAGTACTGGAATTTATGGCCGATAATGGCTATTCCGCTAAAGTGATCAGACTTGGAATTCCTGATGCCATCATTGAACACGGCACACAAGAACAGCTACATGCTGAGTGTAACTTTGATGTGGCTGGTATTGCGAGAACTGTTCGTGAATTATCCGGAGTAAAAAGCGCAAGTAAAGCCTCTTCTAATTAGGCTTTCTATCTAGGCTGAACTTCCTGTTTCTTCTTGAGTTAGATGCTACTTTCAGGTAGATCAGAGAACCGATTATTGGAATAAACAATAACAGCAGAAAACTGAAAATCCTCTGAGTTTCTGAACTAGTATCTTTGTATAGCTTGTAAAAGGCAAAAAACATTAGTACGATATGCAAGAATGTCAAAAGTTGAAAAGCCAATAAGTTATTGTCATAAAGGTATATGTCCATAGCACTGGCAATGTACAAAATTTATAGCTCAAGAAGCTCTTTCTATCATTTGGGCTAAATCCCTTTTGGTCATTACACCTGCTCTATTCTCCACAACCTTCCCATTTTTGAATAAGATCAATGTAGGTATACTTCTTACACCAAACCGCTGAGCTATGGGTTGATTCTTATCGACATCAATTTTAATCACCTTCACTTTATCACCCATTTCCTGAGCAACTTCCTTCAAAACAGGTGCCATCATTTGGCACGGCCCACACCAATCGGCATAGAAGTCTACCAATACGGGTGTGTCCTGATCAATAATTGTCTCGAACTTTCCTTTCATCTCTATCTAATTATGCGTTTTTAAAACCTAAGAAATGATTCATTTGTTCCCTATTTTCACAAAGCTTAAACCGAGTACGCCTATTTCGATATGCATCAGTACGATTTCACAGAGCCATTAACTTTTTTAGTCCTGATGGGCCTCATGTTTTTGATGGTGGTGTTTAGGTATAGCTTAGTAGCCGGTATCTTTTATGTGGTTTTCTATATCATTGACCCTAAAGATTTTAGAAGCAGAAAGGTACATGCCCCAACAAAAGACAAACAACAGTACAGACGTGAGATCATGTGGTCTACCCTTACTTCACTATTCTTCGCGCTGGCTGGGGCTGGTATGGTAGTGCTTTGGCAAAAAGGATACACCGCTATTTATGAAGATATCAATGCCTTTGGTTGGTGGTGGCTGCCTGTCAGCTTTCTGATTGCAGCACTCATTCATGAGACTTATTATTATTGGCTACATCGTTGGATGCATAGGCCCAAGGTTTATCGGCTAATCCATAAAGTGCACCATGACAGCCATATCACTTCTCCCTGGACTTCATTTTCATTTCACCCAGGGGAAGGTATACTACAATCGGTCATTATTCCGATGGTCATACTCTTTCTCCCCATGCATTATTGGACAATTGTGACGCTGCTCACCTTTATGACATTAACCAGTGCTATCAATCACTCTAATGTCGAAATCTATCCGAAAGGTTTTCATAAGCATTGGCTTGGGAAATGGATGATTGGTGCCACCCACCATAGCCTTCATCATACGCAATACAGATTCAACTTTGGACTCTACTTTACTTTCTGGGATAAGTGGATGAATACCGAAAGCGACAAGTATTCAAAAGACTTTGAGAAGCATACGAATTGAAATAACTTCATACCTCTCAATTCTATGACCCATGAATACTGATCCAAAAGAATTCCTCTTTCAAACTAAGGAATTTGCGATTTCAGAACACTCATTTCATTTTCTACGAAATAGATTCAACTATAAAACCATTGATGCAACTGAGGTGAGAGATTTGATTTTGGAAAAAGGACATCAGGTGGCCAATTGGTTGATTATTCTCGTAATTGGGATATGCCTTTTAACACTCAGTGGTTATTATTTTTTACGACTATTCAATTATTTAGGAAGTGATAGCTCCACTGGACCAATCTTCATTGAGTCATTTGTTATTCCAGTTATCCCAATGTTATTGGGAGCCTATTGCCTCTACATGTCCTTAAAAACGGGGACAAGACTCAGAGTAACCTATGGTGACAACAAGTCAAAACACTTTCCTCTTGCCAACGTCCAAAAAGAAGGACAAATTGATTCCCTCGTGCAAGTTTTAGAAGAATCATCTTCTTTTAGCACCATCTTTAAGAATGGTTTATAGACCAAAATCAGCCTTAGCGGAGTAAATTTTATTTGTTTCTAAAAAGAGAATATATTTAATTTGTTGAAATCCAGCGCATACGATTCACTCGTATTTGGATTAAACAGATTATAAAACTCAAAAGAAACAATTATGAAAATTATCAAACTATTGTCCATTGCGGCACTAAGTCTAGGGTTGTTCGGTCACAATCCATACCACGAAGTGATCATTCGGACTGACGATGGTGGAGCGGTTAGCTTGTTAACCACCAAGTACTACCAGAAACGTGCTACAGATATACTGCTTACTAAAACAAATGCCGAGGGCAATGAGGAATGGTACAAAATTTATGGAGGTACAAGTTATGATAAGGCCAGCGACTTGATTGCCACCAGTGACGGAGGCTATGCCATATTAGGTTCTACCAGCTCTTATGGCAAGGGCAACTATGATATCTACTTGATTAAAGTTGATAAAAGAGGCAAGAAAGAATGGAGCAAAACCTATGGTGGCTTTTATAATGAATACGGTTATTCGATCAAAGAGCGTAGAAATGGCGGGTTCATTATCCAAGCTACACGACAAGGCTGTTTTAGTTGGAGTGACTCCCCAAACTGCGATGGGGAGAAATGGCAATTCAAGGTAAATAGTAAAGGCAAAGAACTTGGCGAACTGAAAATTGCCAGGTAAAGAGTAAAGCCACCTCTGAAGTTCAATTGGTCGTCATTCTGAACTTGTCTCAGAATCTCTTATGTATAGAGTATATCCTGAAATGAATTCAGAATGACGATTCTTCAATTAATACCTACTCATATCTCAGACTATCCACCGGATTGGCTTTTGCAGCCCTGGCTGTTTGAAAACTCACTGTAGCAATGGCAATAAACAATACCAAGAGAGCCGGTAAGGCAAAGATGTACCAGTACAAGTCTATTCGGAAAGCAAAACCGTTGAGCCATTGTTCCATGCCATAAAAGGCAATGGGTATGGCAAGGACTATCGAAATCATTATCAGTTTCAAGAAATCGGTAGAGAGTAATTTGAGGATACTCGGAATAGAAGCTCCCAGCACCTTTCTAACCCCTATCTCTTTAATACGTTTTGAGGTCATAAAAGCGGCTAAACCAAATAAGCCCAGGCACGCCACAAAAATGGTTAAGCCCGAAAAGATGGTGAATACCGATCCGAATTGCTTATCAGCCTCATACTGCTCTTCAAATCGATCTTCTAAGAAGAAGTACTCAAATGGATTTCCTGGAAAAAACTGTCCCCATTTCTCTTGTGCCATTTGCACCACTTGCTGCGTATTGGCTGCATTGTATTTGATAGAATAGAAGTTATTGGCATTGGGAATTAGTCTAAAGATCAGCTTATCGAAACTCTCTTTTAAGGAAGTGTGGTGATAGTCCTCCAACACTCCTATAATGGTGTATACATTACCCCAGAAGAAAATACGTTCTCCTAAGGCTTCTTCAGGGCTTGCAAAACCGAAGTCCTTAGTCGCAGCTCGAGAAAATAGAATTTTTGCTTCTTCATCTCCGTATTCCTTAGAAAAGCTTCGGCCAGCGATTACTTCCATATCAAAAGTCTCCACAAACTCATAGCCTAATCCCAAGACACGATATTGTTTGCCCTCGCTGTCTGGTGCTCCTTCTTTTCTAATTCCACCTGCATTCCATCCTACACCTCTGCCCGGTACTCCGGTACTGACCACTACGTTCTCCACACTGGCATCGGTCTTCATTACCTCTGTAAAGGCAGTGAGTTTCTCACTGTAAGTGGAATCCGTTACACTTGGTCCGTTGATCACCATTGTTCTGTCAATATCCACTCCTAATTCTTGATTTCTCATAAATGAAATCTGTTCGTAGACCGTATAAGTACCAATGATCAGGCCTACAGAAGCCATAAACTGGAAAATCACAAGACCCTTTCTTAACAACCCACCTCCACCAGAGGTGAGTTTTGCTCCTTTAAGCGTATCGATTGGCTTGAATGAAGAAAGGACAAATGCGGGATAAAGGCCGGAAAGAAAAGTACCTACAAAGAAAAGCACGCCTAAACCAAGCCAAAAACCCTGTTGTGTAAACAGCGCCATGCTCATGGGCTGATCCGTCAAATTCGCAAATCCTGGTAGCACCAAAGACACAATCAGGAATGCCACAATAACTGCAAATAGATTAACCAGGAATGATTCTGTCAAAAACTGTCGGATCAATTGACCTTTCTGAGAACCCAATACCTTTCTAAGCCCCACTTCTCTCGCCCTTTCCATTGACTTGGCCGTGGCCAGGTTGATATAGTTTACCCAGGCGATCAGCACGATAAAAAATGAAATAACCAACAAGGCATAAACAGAATCTCCATCACCATTTACCTCAGCTTCTCCAATGAAGTTAGAGTACAAATGAATGTCGGCCATGGGCTGTAATTCAAAATCCATCCAGGTGTCTACATTGCGCATTTCTTCGCCCCACTGACTCTCTACAAATTCATCAATTTTTACTTGGAATTCCTCTGGTGTAGTTCCTTCCGCCAATTCTATATAATTGAAATAACCATCCCAATACCAGACTGTATTCATTTGAGTGCCTCGCTCACCTTGAGCAATAGTTGCCCAGGAAGCCAGTATATCGAACTTGAAGTGTGAGTTGTCGGGTACATCTTTAAAGACAGCCGTGACCTGAACAGGTCTATCTCTGTTGTACATCAATGTCTCTCCGATTGGATTGTTATCTCCAAAGTACTTTTTCGCAACACTCTCTGAAATAGCAATTGTATTTGGCTCAGTTAGTGCATTTTCAGTATCTCCATCAGATATCTCTGTTCCAAAAATCTTAAAAGCGTCTTGATTAGCGAAGTAGATGCTTCTCTCCATAAACTCTATGTCTCCTTTGGAAATGACGCCACTGGTAGAAGTTAAACGGGCATATCGTTCTACTTCTGGGTAGGCCTCATTGAGCAAATGACCTATAGAGACAACTCCTGAAGCCCATTCAGTACTTAATTCTCCCTGATTGTACCGGTTCGTTTTTATGCGGTATACATTGGACGCGTTCTCATTAAAGTTCTCATAACTCAACTCATAGTTGACATATTGCATAATGAGCAAACTTGCAGAAATACCGAGGGCTAAGCCCGTAATATTGATAAATGAGAAGACTCGATTTTTGAGTAATGACCTAAAGGCAATTTTGATATAGTTCCTGAACATGGTGGTTTGAGTTTATAGTATGACCTTGGTTTTTTAAAGTGGTTACACTTTAAGACGACTTTCAAATAAGTTTATTACAACTTTTTGAAAGACATCCAGATATGTCTAAAGTTGCACTGAAACCCAGGAACCATCAAAGAGGGTACCGACCGAACAGGATATAAGGCAGGTGGATCGGGACTATCTGAGTCGCTTTTTCATTAGAAAATTGACTTCTTGGCTCACTACTGTCTGTTCTGCAACATTATCTCGGCCATCTCCTAAAGGTAAAGTGTACGCAAAAACAAACTCCCATCCCTGAGCGCTCATGTAATTCAGTGCGTCCACTGCAGAATTAAACTTCTTTACTTTTCCGCTATTCTCATCTCTGATACGTGTATCACCTCCCCAGAAATTTCTTTCCTGTCCATAATCGAGTCTAATCGACACTTTATTAGAAAGAAATCTTGGTCTGATTCTTATTTGAGCATAGACTTCTCTTTGAACTACGCTGGTATCTGTGACTTCAGACTCATAAACTCGCTGGCCAAAACTCACATTCGAAATCAATAGAAAACCCAAGACAAGGGTGAAAATTAATAGCTTTTTCATCTTCAAAGTTTTAATGAGAAAGAAGATATGAAAATACAGTGATAAAGTATGGCGGGTATAAAATAAAAGAGTCACTCCCGTTGGAGCGACTCCCTTTCACCTAAACACCTGGGTAACTAACTACTCATAGTGAATCTTTCGATTCCTACACCCAGACTTATCTTTAATTTACCGGGCGGTAAATATTAATTCAAAATACTAACTCGGGTCTACTATCCCCCGAACTGTAAAGTCAAAGTTAGTAGGATTTTTAATTAAATAAAATTTAACAAATCAATAATTTGGAAAAAATCGAACAATTTCCCCAATAAGCTGTTCCTGTCGTTTAAATACACTTTTTTGTCGTATGTACTAACACTATAGTTTTATACACACGTTCTTCTTCTCGGTAAAAAAGTTGAGAACATCCCATCCTCCTTCTCTTCCTACACCACTCTTCTTCACTCCTCCAAACGGAGTTCTCAGGTCCCTGAGCAGCCAACAATTCACCCAGACTATACCCGTCTGAAGTGCCGAACTAATGCTATTCGCCTTGTTGAGATTGTTAGTCCAGACCGTGGCAGATAGCCCGTATTCAGTGCTGTTTGCCATCATCAGGACTTCCTCTTCAGTGTCGAAAGGTGTAATGGTAACGACAGGACCGAAAATTTCTTGCTGATTTGTCTGACAATCATAGCTCAAGCCTTCGATGACTGTGGGAGCGATATAATAACCCTGCGACAAATCGCCATCCAGATGAATCTGCTTTCCCCCCGTAAGCACGGTTCCTCCCTCCTGCTTAGCCAGTTCAACATAACCCAGTACCTTTTTCATATGCGATTTGGATACCACAGCACCAAGATTTGAATTTTGGTCTGATGGATCACCAACCTTCAGGCGTTTCACCTTTTCGATAAATGCATTTTTGAAACGATCGTAAATGGCTCTTTCTATAAAGATCCGTGATCCGCAAAGACAGATTTGGCCTTGATTGGCAAAACTGGAATGCACTGAGGTCTTCAAGGCCTCTTCAAAGTCGCAATCCGCAAAAATGATATTTGGGTTCTTTCCCCCAAGCTCTAATGACAACTTCTTGAACATAGGAGCCGCAGTGGCAGCTATTCGTTTTCCTGTCTCCGTGCCTCCTGTAAAAGATATTGCTTTGATATCAGGATGCTCAGAAATGGCTTGACCTGCATTGGGCCCCGTACCATGCACAATATTTAAAACACCAGCTGGTAAACCTGCTTCTATGCACAGCTCTGAGAGCAGAAATGCCGTCATTGGCGTGATTTCAGAAGGTTTGGCAACGACAGTATTGCCCGCTGCTATGGCTGGCGCTATCTTCCAGGTAAATAGATATAAGGGCAAGTTCCAAGGAGAAATACAACCCACAACACCAATGGGTGACCTCAATGTCATGTTAATGGCATCCTGATCGGTTTGATGTGCTTCCGTAGATTCATGGAGTATGGCTGTGGCAAAAAATCGAAAATTCGCTGACGCCCTGGGAATATCCACGCGACTAGCAAGCTTAATCGGCTTTCCATTATCCTTAGATTCAGCCGCAGCCAATCGTTCATGGTTGGCATCTATTAGGTCCGCAATCTTCAATAAGAGATTAGAGCGTTCCTGACGGCTTGTGGCTGACCAATTTGGAAAGGCAGCACTGGCCGCATCTGTAGCTTTTTGAATATCATCACTAGTCGAATCAGGTATTTGACTATAAACCTGCCCATTGGCAGGACTGTAATTGTCAAAGGATTGACCACTTTCTGCACCTACTAATGCTCCATTGATGTAATTCTTGATGATCTCCATATCATTTCCAGTTAGAGGCTATAAATCGTTCCACATTTGCGTGTGCAATTCCTGAGAGCTGCTCTTCAGTAAAAATTGAACCCAAGTCACCCAAGATATTCTGATATTTTGTGGCGTCTTCATGCTGAGGGAAGTAAAAGGGAATGCGAGACTTATCAGGGTGATCGCCAGTATAAAAGAAGTCTGCACCAAATGAAATAGCTTTATCTCCACCTTTCAATCCCAAGCCATATTTTACATGTTCGATCAGGGCATTTGGATCGTCATTATTCAAAAATGCACGAAGGAAGTTGATACCAATCAACCCTCCCCGATCGATAATCTCTTGCGCATTTGCCTTGGTCAAATTTCTAGGGTGATCCCATATTTCACGGAAATTTGAATGGCTGGCAATTACCGGCACGTTCAATCCTCTCTTATAAGTATAGTCAAGAATGTCATGTGCAAGTGCGTCAGAAGTATGGGATAAATCAATGGCAATTTCTCTTCCATCCATATAGTCGAGCAAAACCTCACCATCAGGCTTTAAGCCTGCCTCGGCATAATTACCTCCACCAAATCGGTTTTCAGCATGATGTGTAAAACTTATGTAGAAGAGTCTTCCAACATTGGATATGATTGTTTCCAGGTTGTTGAAAGCGTTGTCCAGAGGCTCCTGCTCATTACAGATGCCCGAAGCACTTTCCAAAGAAGCCACTATAGCTATCCTTTCCTTTGAAGAAGTAAAGCCGGCATTCGCCTGATAAACATCAGATGAATAAGTATCCAATAAGCCCTTGTAAATGCCCGACTGAGCAACCCCATGTCTGGAACTTGCCTCCTCTACAGCCGTGTAAATAGCCATCACTTGCATGGCCACATTCCCCTCCTTGAGGAAAGGAAAGCCAGCACCAAAGGCTTTAGTATCCGCCTTTGCCTCGCTATTCATAAGCAGATAAACCAGCAGGTCGCAGTGCAAATCAATTATCGGATAACGCTGCATATTAAAGACTCCCGGTTCTTCCTCCGTCAACCGGAAGGTTAACACCATTGATATAGCTTGCTGAAGGGGTAGCTAAAAATACCGCTGCTGCAGCGACCTCTTTGGCATCGGCAAACCGCTTAGCCGGCACGCTCGCCTTCATTGCAGCATCTACTTCCTCTATGCTTTTGCCAGTTTTTTTAGCTTTGTTTTCAATGATAGAACTCAAACGTTGTGTGGCAGTTGCACCTGGCAGCACATTATTGACGGTTATTCCAAATTGACCTAGCTCATTGGCTAATGTCTTAGACCAGTTGGCTACGGCACCTCTAATGGTGTTTGAAACGCCTAACCCTTGCAAAGGCACTTTTACAGAAGTACTGATAACATTGATAATGCGCCCATAGGCGGCTTCCTTCATACCTGGTACCAGCGCCTGCGCTAAGATTTGATTACATATCAAATGCTGATTAAAGGCAATTCTAAATTCGTCAATACCCGCATCGATAGCCTGACCGCCCGGAGGGCCTCCAGTATTATTGATGAGAATATGGTAGTGATTCCCTTGTCCAACATGCTCATCTAGGACTGCCTTTAGCAAATCAGGTTTTGAGAAGTCAGCCACCAAAGTCTGATGGTTTTGTCCTGAAGTATGGAACAATTCTGACTTTACCTGATCAAGTACAGCTTCGTTTCTGGCACAAAGTGTTACGCTGGCTCCGAGGTTTGCAAGTTCTTCGGCTATTGCCTTGCCAATACCCTGTGTACTACCACAGACGAAGGCATTTTTTCCATTTAAATTGAGATCCATAGGTTTTCGGCTATCAACCAAAGTTATGAAAATCGGGTTTAGTCATACGGTGATTTTCCGTATTTTAGAGGCAAGCTAAATAGAAAGGAAATGGGCATTAAAAGACCGTTCAATCTTACTCAGTGGATTGAAGAAAATCGCGATTTACTCAAGCCACCTGTAGGCAATAAAAACCTTTATCCGGAAGGAACAGACTACATCGTTATGATTGTCGCTGGGCCAAATGCCAGAAAAGATTACCACTACAATGAAACCGAAGAGCTTTTCTATCAGCTGGAAGGAAATATCACCGTTCGGATTCAGGAAGACGGAAAAGCAGTAGATGTTCCTCTAGGCCCTGGCGATATGTATCTACACCCACCAAAAGTTCCACATTCGCCTATGCGTGCCGAAGGATCGCTTGGCTTAGTCATCGAAAGGGTGAGAAAACCAGAACACACCGATGGTCTAATGTGGTTTTGTGACAACTGCAATAACAAGCTTCACGACACCTATTTCCCTTTGACCAATATTGAAAAAGACTTTCTACCAAGGTTTAAGGAATTCTACGGTTCTGAAGATTTGAGGACTTGCAAAAACTGCGGTCATGTCATGGAAGCCGATCCACGATTCGTAGAATAGTCTCAATACTTTGTACTCAATACTTAATACTAGCAAATGCTAAAAATCGATATGCATACCCACATCATTCCAAAGCATCTGCCCAAATGGACAGAGAAGTTTGGATATGGTGACTTTATACACCTACATCACCATAAAGAAGGGGCTGCAATGATGATGAAAGGCTCAAAATTCTTCCGGGAAATCCAATCCAATTGCTGGGATGGTGCAGAAAGGATAGAAGAGTATGCTACCCATGGTACACAGGTTCAGGTAGTAAGTACTATCCCTGTAATGTTTTCGTATGATGCCAAACCTGAGGATGCCTTAGAAGTATCGCGCTTTTTGAATGATGACATCGCTGCACTCTGCAATAAGTACCCAAAGAATTATATAGGCCTGGCGACCATCCCGATGCAAGACGAAGAGCTGGCTATTCAAGAATTAGAGCGCTGTAAGAACGAATTGAACTTGCCTGGAATCCAGATCGGCTCGAACATCAACGACAAAAATTTAAGCAGCCCCAGATTCTTCCCAATTTTTGAAGCTTGCGAGCGTCTGGGTATGGCCATTATGATCCACCCTTGGAATATGATGGGATTCCATAGCATGGAACGCTACTGGTTACCCTGGCTGGTAGGTATGCCTGCCGAGACATCTCGTGCCGCCTGTTCTTTAATTTTTGGAGGAGTTCTGGAAAGACTTCCAAAGCTCAGGGTGAACTTCTCACATGCCGGAGGCTCGTTTTTGCCAACCCTGGGCAGAGTTGAACATGGATTCAATTGCAGGCCAGATTTGGTAGCCATTGACAATCCCGTCAACCCAAGAGAGTACTTGGGTAAATTCTGGATTGATAGTATTACGCACGATCCATTGTTATTGAAATATGTGCTCGAAGTCAAGGGGTCTAAAAGAATCACATTAGGATCGGATTATCCCTTTCCACTGGGTGACCTTGAAATTGGGGCCTACATCGAGGAGATGGGTTTATCAGATGAAATCGTTGAAGATATTTTTTGCAATGCCACACTGGAATGGCTCGACCTTCCAAAAAGTCAGTTTGAATAATGAGAGATACCGCCATATCATATATGGATAGCCCTTTGGGCAAAATCAAGATCGTTGGAGAAAACGACCACATCAAGCGCGTGAGCTTTGTGGAAGGCGAAGAAAGGGAGACTGACGGACCTGTTCCTTTGGTCGTAAGAAACTGCAAAAAGCAGTTGAAGGAGTACTTCGAAGGAAAACGCAAGGAGTTTAATGTACCACTCGATCCCGATGGCACAGACTTTCAAAAGCAAGTTTGGGAAGCTCTTTTGGACATCCCCTTCGGAAAAACTTCGACCTACGCGAAGCAATCTATTAGCCTTGGAGACATCAAAAAGATTAGAGCAGTCGGAACAGCCAACGGCAAGAACCCGATAGCAGTGATCATTCCATGCCATCGAGTCATTGGAACGGATGGTAGTCTCACCGGCTATGCTGGCGGACTGGATAAAAAAGAGTGGCTACTTAGACTTGAAGAAAGCATGCCAGGTCAGAACCAAACGAGCTTGTTTTGATGAATTTCGAAAACACCCTTTCCTTCGCAAAAGAACAGGATGCTACAGATCCTTTAAGGTCGTACAGAGATCGCTTTCATATCCCGCAAGTCAATGGCAAGGACAGTTACTACTTTACAGGCAACTCATTGGGCTTACAACCCAAGACAGTCAGAGGATTCATCGAAGAAGAGCTAAAAGGCTGGGAAACACTGGGAGTTGAAGGTCATTTTGATGGGCACAGCAAGCCTTGGGCGCATTATCATAAATTCAGCAAGGAGGCCTTAGCAAAAATAGTGGGTGCCAAACCACTGGAAGTAGTTTCAATGAATAATCTCACGGTGAACCTTCACCTATTGATGGTTTCATTTTTCAGGCCTACGGCCACACGATACAAGATCATTTGTGAAGCAGGAGCATTCCCATCGGATCAGTATATGTTCGAAACACAATTGAAGTTTCATGGACTGGATCCTGATGAAGCCCTCATTGAACTGAGCCCCAGAGCTGGTGAACATACCTTGAGAACTGAAGACATTTTGACTGAAATCAAAGCTACGGGCAACGAGTTAGCCCTTGTACTCATTGGTGGAGTTCAATATTACACTGGTCAATTCTTCGACTTGAAATCTATTACCTCAGTGGGACATGAAGTGGGTGCATTGGTCGGTTTTGACCTGGCGCATGCCTTTGGTAATCTGCCGCTGTCACTTCATGATTGGGATGTAGATTTTGCCACATGGTGCTCTTATAAATACCTGAACTCAGGCCCTGGAAATGTTTCCGGTATATACGTGCATGAACGCTTTGCAGAAGACAGTTCACTCAACCGTTTTGCAGGCTGGTGGGGACATAATGAATCCGAGCGTTTTCTAATGAAAAAAGGATTTAAGCCCATGCCGGGTGCTGACGGCTGGCAGATGAGCAATGTCAACGTACTTTGTACAGCCGCCCATTTGGCCTCATTGGAAATCTTCGATGAAGTAGGCATGGATGCGCTCCGGGAAAAGAGCTTAAAGCTGACAGGTTATATGGAGTTCCTGATCAATCAGTTGAGCGGTGAAGACCAAATCTTTGAAATCATTACTCCCTCGAATCCAGAAGAACGCGGCTGCCAGCTCTCCATATTCTGTCATAAAAATGGCAAACAGCTTTTTGATGCATTGACCAAAGAAGGCGTCATTGCAGATTGGCGAGAACCTAATGTAATTCGGGTAGCCCCTGTCCCATTATATAACACATTTGAAGACGTATATCACTTTGCCAGAATACTCAGTGAGCGTCTAGAAAAGATGTAATCATGTCAAGCAAAAAGCAACATATCAGCATACTCGGTGCCGGCTTAGTCGGCTCACTACTTTCTATTTTCTTAGCGAAAAGAGGATACCAGGTTACGATTTTCGAAAGAAGACCTGATATGCGAAAAGCAGGTGCCATCGGTGGTAGATCCATTAACCTCGCCCTCAGCCACAGAGGCTTGAAAGCACTTGATCGGGTGGGCTTAAAAGAAAAAATTCAGGAAAGCTGTATTCCCATGCCCGGCAGAATGATACACGACCTGGAAGGTAATCTGGACTTTCAGCCTTATGGCAAAGAGGGACAGTACATTAACTCAGTATCCAGAGGTGGTCTCAACTGGTTGCTTATGGATCAGGCAGAAGCCCACGGTGTGGAAATCAGCTTTGATCACCGATGCATTGATGTCGACTTTGAATCAGCAACAGCCACTTTTGATAATGGCCAGTCAGTGAGCTCAGATTTCCTCTTTGGTGGGGATGGTGCTTTTTCCGCTTTGCGAGGTGCCATGCAAAAAACCGATCGCTTTAACTTCTCTCAGGAATATATCTCTGCCGGCTACAAAGAGCTGACCATGCCTCCAACAGCTGATGGAGACTTTGCCATAGACCCGGACGCCCTTCACATCTGGCCAAGAGGTGAGTACATGTTAATCGCCCTGCCCAATCTGGACAAAAGCTTTACCTGCACACTCTTCTTCCCTTTTGAAGGCGAAATCAGCTTTGATTCCATCAAAACCGAAGCAGATGTTGAAACTTTCTTCAATGACAAGTTCAAGGATGCCGTTCCTCTACTTCCAAATTTGAAACAGGAGTTTTTTGAGAACCCAACCTCTAGCCTGATTACAGTACGTTGCAGCCCTTGGGTAAAAGGCAATACGGCATTGATCGGTGATGCCGCCCATGCCATAGTGCCATTTTATGGACAGGGCATGAACTCAGGCTTTGAAGACTGCTATGTTTTCGATCAGCTTTTGGATAAGCATGGCGAAATCAATGATGCCTTGCTTCAGGAGTATCAGGACCTTAGAATTCCCGATGGCAATGCTATAGCTGACCTTGCGCTATACAATTTTATTGAAATGCGGGATAAAGTGGCGGATGACAAGTTCGTGCTACAGAAAAAGATCGAGAAGAAACTCAACACCCTCTACCCAGAAAAATGGGTACCCTTGTATTCCATGGTCACCTTTAGTGACTATCGTTATTCGGAAGCCATCGCCCGAGGAGATAAACAACAGGCTATTATGGATGAGGTACTCTCCCGGCCTGGGGTTGAGGATAGTTGGGAGGGATTGGATTTTGAATCTATAGTGACTGAGTTAATAGACTAACCCTTTAGCAAAATCCCTAGGACTACTACCTTTCGCTTCCTTAAACCGCCTGTTAAAATTGCTGAGGTTATTGAAACCACATTCAAAGGCGATCTGAGCAATTGGCTTGGCTCCTTCGGCTAACATTTTACAAGCTTGGCTTACTCTGTACTCATTTAGAAAATCCAAATAGGTTTTGCGCGTATGCTGCTTGAAGTATCTACAGAAGGCTGTCTTGGTCATATTGGCTACTTCAGCTACCTCAGCCAATTGAATGGGTCTGGAATACTCCTGCATGGTGAAATTGAAAATATCGTTTAGCCTTTTACCCTCTATTTCATTTACTTTTTTCGTAGTTAGCTGTCCCGATAAGTAGTCAAAATCAGCGTTAATTGATAGCTCCTTTAGTATTTCAATTAAAGCGATAATTCTATCGAGGCCTTCAAGTCTGAATAGGCTTCTAATCCGGTCCCTGAGCTGGTCAATATTTTCTCCCGAAAATTTCATTCCCCTACCCGCTTCTTCTATTAAGGATACCAGGCCCTTGGCTTCAGGCAAGTCCAAAAAGGATGTTCCCAATGTACTTCGGTCAAAGAAGAAGGTGAGCGCTTTTGCCTTCTTATCACTATCAGCTTTATAATAACTAGCATCATTTCTAAAGACATGTGGAGCGTTGGGCCCAATGACAAAAACATCTCCGGGTGCAAAGCTGCCCAGGTAGTCTCCATAGATCAAGGTCCCGTGACTTTCCTCAATTAAGGTCACCTGAATTTCGGGGTGCTGATGGAGGGTATCATAGAAGTATTGTCCTTCATCAATCTGTGTATGAAAAGATACCTGCTCAGTCTTGGGAATTTTAAATGGAAGTGCCTTCATTAGTACGATTTGATCCTTATTAAACACTCATTGTCATTAATTCTGATAATATCATACCAGTTATTGCAAATATACGAATGCAAATCAGATGGTATTCCCACTACATTTGAAGGGTATTTAAAAAGCACATTATGAAAGTAGCATGGGAAGGTGTTTACCCAGCAGTAACCACAAAATTCACTTCAGATGATCAGTTAGATCTTCAAATGTTCGAGACCAATATCAAGGCGCAGCTCTCCGCTGGTGTTGATGGCATTATTCTGGGGGGCACCTTGGGTGAAGCCAGTTCTTTAATGGAAGACGAAAAAGACGTACTCGTAAAGACAGCTTCCGCACTATGCCATGGTCAGGTACCTGTGATTATGAATATTGCGGAGCAAACGACAAAAGGTGCTATAAAAGCTGCCGAAAAAGCCAAAATCAATGGCGCCAGTGGTTTGATGATGCTTCCTCCCATGCGATACAAAGCAGACGACAGAGAGACCGTAACCTATTATAAGGCAGTGGCTAATTCCACCGACCTTCCGATCATGGTTTACAACAATCCCGTTGACTATAAAATTGAAGTAACCCTTGACATGTTCGAAGAACTCATCGAATGTGAGAACATCCAGGCGGTGAAAGAGTCTACCCGAGACATTTCCAACATCACCCGAATGATCAATCGTTTCGGAGATAGAATTAAAATTCTTTCTGGTGTGGATACACTAGCCTTGGAAAGTCTGTTTATGGGTGCTGGCGGCTGGGTCGCTGGTTTGGTTTGTGCCTTCCCACGGGAAACGGTGGCCATCTATCGCCTGAAAAAGGCTGGTAGAATTGAGGAAGCTCTTGAAATATATAGATGGTTTCTTCCGCTACTCGAGTTGGACATTAATGCCAAATTGGTTCAAAACATCAAATTGGCCGAAGTAGCGACAGGAATTGGTACTGAAAATGTTCGTGCCCCAAGATTACCACTAGTGGGTGCTGAAAGAGAACATGTATTACGTATAATTGAAGAAGGTTTAGCGAATAGACCTCAACTACCTGACTACTTAAACCTTTGAAAATGATCACTGGAAAAAACTATATAGGAAAAGACGCGTCAGCTCGGGGCAGTAAAATTCTAAAAGCTTACAATCCGGCAGATAACTCTGTTTTCCCGGAAGAATTCGTAGCCGCAACATCAGAAGAAGTAGATCAGGCGGTAGCCAAGGCCCATGGAGCTTTTAATGCCTACAAAACCCTCTCTTATGAGAAAAGAGCTCAGTTCTTAGAAGCCATTGCCGATGAAATCATGAATTTGGGAGATGCCTTGCTCGAAAGAGCCAGTGGCGAGTCAGGCTTGCCAACAGGCAGGTTTCAAGGCGAAAGAGGACGTACCTGCAATCAGCTAAAAATGTTCGCTGGTGTACTGAGGGACGGCTCCTGGCTAGACATAAATATAGACACGGCTATTCCCGATCGTCAGCCCATTCCAAAGGTAGACTTAAGAAAAATGCAAATCCCAATAGGCCCTGTTGCTGTTTTTGGCGCCAGTAACTTCCCATTGGCATTCTCTACTGCGGGAGGAGACACAGCTTCTGCTCTGGCTGCCGGAAACCCAGTAATTGTAAAAGGCCACGAAGCACATTTGGGGACCAATGACATGGTGACACAGGCCGTGCTTAGAGCAGTTGAAAAGTGTGGCATGCCCGATGGTGTTTTCTCCATGGTCAATGGTGGAATCGAAACTGGGCAGCAGTTGGTAATACATCCAAAAGTCAAAGCGGTCGGTTTTACTGGGTCACTCAGAGGTGGACGGGCAATTTTCGACCTGGCCAACCAGAGGCCAGAACCAATTCCTGTCTATGCCGAAATGGGCAGTACCAATCCGAGCTTCCTCTTGCCTGAAAAATTGGAATCTGACCCTGAAGGTCTCGCAACAACTTTTGCCAATTCAGTAGCACTCGGTGTAGGTCAGTTTTGTACAAGCCCGGGCCTATTAATAGGCATTAAGTCTTCCGCTTTAGACCAATTTATAGAAACACTAAGTAGTGCTCTCGCAGAGAAAGATTCAGTGACCATGCTGAATTCAAAAATTGCGAAAAGCTATTATGAGCATAGAGGAATAGCCATTGAACAAACCGGAGTTCAAGTTTTGGGAGATGTGAACAACCCGGGAGAAAACAAAGGCAAGCCATTGACTGCGAAAGTAGATGGTCAGCCATTTCTAAAGAACACACAGCTTCACGAAGAAATTTTCGGCCCATTTACCATGGTCGTAGCCTGTGAAAACATGTCCGAGATGTTGGCAATTGCCAATGCTTTACATGGCCAATTGACGGGCACATTGGTCGCAACAGCATCTGATATTGAGTCCAATCCTGAACTTGTAAATGCATTGGGTAATAAAGTGGGCAGGCTATTGTTCAACGGAGTGCCCACCGGTGTGGAAGTGTGTCATTCAATGCAGCATGGTGGCCCTTACCCAGCCTCCACTGATCAGAGAACAACTTCAGTGGGTACTGCGGCCATCTCAAGATTTGTAAGACCCATTTCCTATCAGAGTTGGCCAGATGCTTTACTACCAGATGCTTTAAAGAACAGTAATCCTCTTGGGCTCTGGAGGGTGGTAAATGGAGAACTCACCAAGTCTAAGATTGAATGAAAAAGCGCTTAATTCTTGACCTTTTGTTTTCCGACCAAGCCAAGGGGAAATTAGAAAATTAACGTATGCGGTTTGTCTCGGGAACGGAAATAGCATCCATTTTTAACTACGAAGAATTCATACCGATACTCCGTGAGGCTTTCTGTGAAGAATACACCATTCCTCAACGACATCACCATGAGTTTGAGAATGGTGTAGGTGAAAATACTTCTACCTTATTACTGATGCCGGCTTGGAGCAAGGGCGAGTATTTAGGAGTGAAGATGGTTACTGTCTCTCCGTACAACGGTGAACTAAATCTACCCGCAATTCAAGGTGTTTATACACTAATGGATGCTCGGAATGGGTTGATCAAAACACAGATGGATGCCAAAGTACTTACTGTGAAGAGGACAGCCGCCACATCAGCCCTGGCCTCGTCATTTCTTTCCAGGAAAGATGCCAGCACGTTGCTTATGGTAGGTACGGGTGCACTAGCTCCTGAATTAATCAAAGCGCATGCCACTGTGCGACCCATTGATAAGGTTTTGATTTGGGGTAGAAGTCCAGAAAAGGCTTATAGACTAAAACATGAACTTCAACATTTAAACTTGGAAGTCGAGGTGATAGAATCCCTCGAGAGGGGAGTTAGTCATGCCGACATCATATCTGTAGCCACCTTAAGTCAAGAACCATTAATAATGGGAGAATGGCTTAATGAAGGTCAACATCTAGACTTGGTAGGGGCTTACAAGGCTAACATGAGAGAAGCTGATAACATGGCGATTGAAAGTGCTTCGATTTTCATTGATCATGAAGGTGCCCTCATTGAGTCTGGGGATTTAGCAATACCACTAACATCGAAGGTTATTTCAAAAGAAGATATTAAAAGTGACCTGTTTGAACTTTGCAATGGTTCAAAACAAGGGCGAATGAGCGACAAAGAAATTACCCTGTTTAAGTCGGTAGGCCATGCCTTGGAAGACCTAGCAGCTGGATTATTTGTGTTTGGTAAACTTAACTAATGATAAATTGAGCAAGCGATTCTTTTGTATTGATGCCCATACTTGCGGTAACCCAGTAAGACTTGTTGCCGGTGGTGGTCCATTACTGGAAGGAGCCAACATGAGTGAAAAGAGGCAACACTTCTTGTCAGAATTTGATTGGATAAGGAAGGGGCTCATGTTTGAACCCCGTGGTCATGATATGATGTCGGGAAGTATTCTCTATCCTCCAGTGAATGAGGCAAATGACATTGGTGTTCTATTTATTGAAACCAGTGGATGTCTGCCAATGTGTGGACATGGTACTATTGGGACGGTGACCATTATGCTTGAAGAAGGATTGGTGACCCCAAAAACTCCTGGTAAGCTGCGATTGGAAACTCCCGCAGGGCTGGTATTGATCGACTATACTCAAAAAGGTAAAAAGATCAGCGCAGTCAAACTCACCAATGTACCAGCTTACCTGGCTGCCGAAGGGATTGAAGTGGAATGCCCAGATTTGGGCAAACTGATCGTGGATGTGGCATATGGTGGAAATTACTACGCCATAATTGATCCACAGAAGAACTTCCAGGACATGGCTAATTATACCGCGAGTCAACTCATCGGGTGGAGTAAAACCTTAAGAGATAACCTAAACGCGGCTCACACTTTCAAACACCCTGAAAATGACACCATTGGTGGACTGAGCCACATCCTTTGGACAGGTGCTCCAACTCGAGATAATTCTACGGCTCGAAATGCAGTCTTTTATGGAGACAAAGCTATAGATCGCTCTCCTTGTGGTACGGGAACTTCGGCTCGCATGGCGCAGTGGGCAGCCAAAGGAAAATTGAAAAAAGGCGATAAATTTATTCACGAAAGTATCATCGGCAGTCAATTCATAGGTAGAGTTGAAGATACGGTAGCACTAGGTAGTTTTGATGCCATAATCCCAAGCATTGAAGGTTGGGCGAAAATTACGGGATACAACACAATTCTGATTGATGAAGAAGATGATCCATATGCACATGGGTTTCAGGTAATTTAGACAGAGATGGATAAAAAAGTGGTCATAGTAGGTGCAGGCATAGTGGGGCTGTCCACTGCCTATTACCTAAACAAGGCAGGCATAGATGTGACCATTATTGATAGTACAGATGGTAGAGACAATTGCTCGTATGGGAACGCTGGATACATCTCTCCCAGTCATATTATTCCATTAGCCTCTCCCGGCATTATTAGTCAGGGGCTCAAATGGATGTTAAACAAGAGTAGTCCTTTCTATATCAAACCCAAACTCAGTAAGGACTTATTGAAATGGGGTTGGTTATTTAAAAAGGCAGCCACAGACAAACGAGTAAAAGCTGCTATCCCATTGCTTTATGACCTGACTACTCAGAGTCAAAAGCTCTATGAAGAAATTCTGAGTGAGGAAACCATTGAAGCGGGTTACCATAAACCAGGTCTGCTAATGGTCTGCCAGACCAAGGAAGCACTCAAACACGAGGTCGAATTGGTAAGAATCGCCAATCAATATGGCTTAGAAGCAAGTGAGCTTTCAGGGGAAGAAACTGAAAGAATGGATCCGAATGTAGCGTACAATATGGCAGGGTCAGTTTATTTCGGTTGTGATGGATGGATGACTCCAAACGTTTTTATGGAGCAATTCAAATCGCTTCTCATTAATAATGGGGTCAAAATTGATTTCAACACAGAATTGCAGGCTATTGAAACAAAAGGGAACAAAATCAGTGGGTTCATCACGGACAAAAAAAATTATCAGGCAGATGAATTTGTAATTGCCGCGGGCTCGTGGTCTCCCTTGTTAATGAAGCATCTAAAAATAGACCTCCCGCTGCAGCCGGGAAAAGGATATAGCTTTACGATAGCAAACCCTCCAGTAATGCCGAAATTACCGTCCATTTTGGTTGAAGCCAGGGTCGCAACAACTCCTATGCTTCAAGGCTTTAGAGTTGCCGGAACCATGGAAATTTCGGGTATCAATCATGAAGTAAATTCAGCAAGGGTTCAAGGCATTATCAATTCAGTTAAAGAGGCAATGCCTGAATTTCAGAATTACGACTTTGATACTGTCAAACCATGGGCTGGTTTACGCCCATGCACGCCTGATGGCCTTCCATATATTGGCAGGCCCAAATCTATTGACAATTTACTTGTAGGAACTGGCCATGCGATGCTTGGATGGACTTTAGGGCCCATAACAGGTAAACTTTTGACACAATCCATCATTGGGCAATCACTTGATATTGAATCCCATTTATTAAACGTTGAACGATACAATTGAAAAGGACCTATCAGAATATTTGTTCCAAACAGGACTTCATAACTCCAGAAGGTTGGCTGAAAATTAAAACTATCGACATGCACACTGGCGGAGAACCATTACGTGTAATTGTCAATGGCTTACCAAAGCTGGAGGGAAATTCTGTTTTGGAATACCGGAGATATATGAAAGAGAACCTCGATCATATTAGAACATCTCTGATGTTTGAGCCCCGCGGACATGCTGATATGTACGGGTGTGTGCTACTTCCTCCTAACCAATCTGATGCAGATTTTGGCATTCTTTTTCTTCATAACGAAGGTTATAGTACTATGTGCGGCCACGCGATAATTGCTATTACCAAGTTAGCCGTGGAAATGGGCTGGGTAGAGAAAAAAACACCCGAAACAAAGCTTGAGATTGATGCACCCTGTGGACGTATTACCTCTTTCGCCAAAATAGCAAATGGAAAGGTAGAAAGTGTTTACTTCTATTGTGTTCCCTCTTTCGTAGTTGCTTTGGAGCAGCAAATTCAAGTTTCTGAACTCGGCATGGTCACCTATGATTTGGCATATGGGGGTGCTTTCTATGCCTATGTGGATGCCGATAGACTTGGCCTTCAACTCTTAGAAGATAATTATAGCAGTATCATTAAAAAAGGTATGGACATTAAGCATGCTATAATAAAGGCATCCGATCAAGTAAAACATCCATTTGAAGAAGATCTCAGCTTTCTTTATGGAACCATATTTATCAGCAAAGAGGCTCTAAATGGTGCTGACAATCGCAACGTCTGCGTATTTGCCGAAGGTGAAGTAGACAGGTCACCTACTGGTTCAGGAGTAGCTGGACGAATGGCAATACATCATAAAAGACAAGAACTCGCTGAAGGTGAAGAGATGATCATTGAGAGCATCCTTGGCACCAAATTTAAGGGATCGGTACATCAAGTGCTTAAATATGGTCCTTACGATGCAATCATACCCAGAGTAGAGGGCAATGCCTTTATTATTGGACAAAACGAATGGCTTATCGATCCGAATGATCCATTAAAAAACGGTTTCATTTTGAGATGACAAGAGTGATTGACAAGAGTGATTGACAAGAATAGGTCAAATCGACTTCTCCCTAACAAAACGTAGCACGAGTTCTTCATAAGTAAAATTCACTTGTCATTTGACAATTGCAGCGGCCGATTTAACAAGTTCTTGTGGTTTAAACGTCATTTTTTTGTATTTAAATGTAAAATCGTTTGGTAAACTGGGCTTCCAAAACCATTTTCGTATCACATAGACTGCTACCAAACTAAGACTGACGACTACTAATGAGCAAATCAGTAATTGTGATTGGCTCGGGTATAGCGGGAATAGCGGCCGCTATTAGGCTTGCTAAGAAGGGATACATAGTATCCGTTTTCGAAGCTAACAACTACCCTGGGGGCAAGCTTACCGAAATAAAGCTTGGAAACTACCGCTTTGATGCTGGCCCATCTCTCTTTACGCTTCCTGAAGAGGTCGATAAGCTATTTGAGCTATGCCACTTAAAAACCTCGGATTACTTTGAGTACAAAAAACTGGAAACCAATTGCCAGTATTTCTATCCAGATGGCACTGAATTTACAGCCTGGTCAGACAGAGAAAAACTCGTTTCAGAATTCGAAGAAAAACTCCAAGAATCAAGAGAAAGTATAGCATCAGCTTTAGACAAGAGTGCATTCTTATATGAAAATCTGGCTCCTCTTTTCATGCACAAGTCCTTACACAAACTCTCAACTTGGTTGGGAGGAAAGGCATTAAAGACTTATTTGAAACTTCACAGATTCGATTTTGGAAAAACAATGAATCAGGTAAATGAAAGGCGATTCCAAAACCCCAAAACTGTTCAGCTTTTCAATCGCTATGCAACCTACAATGGGTCTGACCCCTATCAGGCCCCTGGTACACTAAATATTATTCCACACTTAGAGTTTGAAAGAGGGGCCTACTTCCCTCAAAGAGGTATGCATGACATCACAAATAGCCTTTATGATTTAGCAAAACGTGTGGGTGTTAAATTCTATTTCAATACTTCTGTTAAAAGTATAGTAGTGCATGAAGGTTCAGCCAAAGGCGTAAATACGGCAATGGGTTTTCACAAGTCCGATCGCGTAGTAAGCAATATGGATATGGTTGCCACCTATAAAAAGCTCCTAAAAGATCAATACCAACCCAAGAAGTTACTTTCCCAACCAAAGTCCAGTTCAGCTTTGATCTTCTACTGGGGTATCAAAAAGAAGTTCGACCAACTGGATCTACACAACATCTTCTTTTCTGACAATTACAGCAAGGAGTTTGAGTACATCTTTGAGCTACAGGACATCTATGATGACCCAACGGTTTACTTGAACATTACCAGTACACAAAAACCAGACGATGCCCCTGAAGGGTGCCAAAACTGGTTTACAATGATCAATGTACCTAATAACCAAGGGCAAGATTGGGATTCATTGATTTCCAAAGCGCGTAAGAGCATTCTTGATAAGCTATCGAATATGCTGAACGAGGACATTGAACCCCTGATTGAAGTAGAAGATATACTAGACCCAAGAACCATTGAATCAAGGACAAGTTCAGTGGGAGGTGCATTGTACGGCAACAGCTCAAATAACAAATATGCGGCTTTCCTGAGGCACTCGAACTCCTCTAGTAAAATCAAACACCTCTATTTCTGCGGTGGCAGTGTACATCCAGGTGGAGGCATTCCTCTGAGTCTTCTTTCGGCCAAAATAATGACAGAGCAATTTAGTTAGAAGGTATTCTCTCGGTCACTATTAATGTATCACTAACCAACTCAGGGTTTTCATAGAACTGTAAATACTGATCATAACGGGTTAATATCTCTCTGACATACTTCACAGGTTCAGAGCCTCTACAATAACCATAAGTAACTTCAGGATCTTTATAGTACTCCGGGGTCGATTTCAATTCGAGATATTTGGCAACATTGCCTTCCCAGATTAATGGATTGGCGTCATACTTTCTCGCCAAATTCATTGCATCTCGTACATGACCTTGCCCTACATTATAAGAGCCCAAAACAAACTTCATTAATTCACCTTTGTCCAAGACATCTTCAGACCAATATTCCATTAACCATTTTAAGTGATCCACTCCGGCCATAATATTCTCCTCGGGATCAAAGACATTATTAACCTCATATTCCTCTATCACATTATGCGTCAGCTGCATCAAACCCTGGGCCCCCACCCATGATTCAGACTCTGGGTCAAATTTCGATTCTTGGAAGATGATAGACGTCAGCAATAACCAATCGATTTCGAGCTTTTGAGCAGCCTCCTTTATCAATTCATCATAAGGCGAAATTCTGTCTTTGGAAATGGAGGAGTAGGCACTCCTGACCCTATAATTCTGTGTTTTCCGATTCTTGAAATACTTGTTATAGATCACAAAAAAATCTGGCGACTTCTTCATATCCACCAACCAATCATCTACGATGGTTTTCAAATCTCTTGCATTCTTCCTTACTGCCCAAGCAATCTTTTGAGGAAAGCTGATCTCCATTTTCACATCTAAATCAGGATAATAGGTGGCATTAATCATTGCCACGTCTTGATCGGCCACGGTATACTCGATCTCATTATCAAGTACTTTCTTTATGAGCATCTCGGTGTCAACCGCACCTTCAACTTCCTCAATGTAGATGTCTTCACCAATCTCATCAGACAAATTGACGAGTCTATCGGAGAATGAAGAGCCCTTCCTGGTATACACCTTCTTGCCACCCAGCTCTATTGCATTCCTAATCAGACCTGCCTCTATTTCATGCAATTTCATTTGGCGCCAGTTCTCAGGTTTTCTTTGTACCAAAACCTGAGGAACATAATTGTGTGGTTCAGTAAAGGCTACACGCTGATTTCTTTCCTTAGTGACGGCTAAATGATAGGCCATAATATCAGCCTCACCAGTATCTAGCATCTTGAATGCACCCTGGATGTCAGCCGTTATTTTGACTTCCAGTTCAACACCGAGATACTCAGCCAAACGGCTAAGCAATTCATACTCATAGCCCATAGGTCTACCACGGTAGATGAGGTAACCTGTTGTACTGTTGTCTACCACAGCGATTAAACTACCCCTTGTTTTGATCTTTTCAAGGTCAAAGTCTACAGGAGAAGAAGCTGCAACAGTTACTCCATTGTCTAAGCCTATAGATTCACTTTTTTTTGAACACCCCACAATGAGGAAAAGGGTTAAAAGAAGAAGGAAACTTACTTGTTGAATTGATACAATTCTTGGGAAAGTCATGATAAAAGATAGCGATCATGACCGACTTAGTCAAAGATGAGGACCAAAGTGGCCGCCAACTACGAATTATTAGCTATAAAATTGATAGCTGTGCTGTTGAAAAATTCAGGTTGCTCCACGTTACAAACATGTCCACAGTTTGGAACCACCTGAAGTGAAGATGTTGTGTGGCTTTTGACCAGTTGCATTACTTGAGGTAAGAACATATAGTCTTCATCGCCCATTACATATAAAGTGGGAAGCTTAGTATCGTTCTCATTAAAGTACCTCAACAATGGATTCAACTTGTATGTAAGGCCAAACCAGCGCACAAACTCCTTTTGACAAAGTTTCTTGGCCTGGTTTGCAAAGAGTATTCGCGATTCTTGATTCCTCTTTCTTGGCATAATAATCCAAGCAAAGAACCTATATAACCACATATATGGAACAAACTTCTTAGTAGCATTACCTAGGCCTACCAATAGCTTAGAACGAACATTCAACCTAGTCACAGCACCACCCATTACCAATGATTTCACCCTATCAGGAGCCAGTTCGCAGATGGTTCTCATAAGGATGGTCCCCAGGGAAATTCCTACAAAATGTGATTGCTGAATCTTCAAATGATCCATCACCTCCAGAATGTCTGCCGAGATATTTTCGAAGTTGTATTCATTAGAGAAGTATCGTTCGAAGATTTCCTGAGACTTACCATGGCCCCTTAAATCGATCAACAGCACGTTAAAATGCTCTTTAAACTCCTTTACCTGTTTATACCAAATAGAGGAACTACCCCCAGCACCATGGATAAAGGTGACCCACTCTGTGGATTCTGCATGGTCATATGTCTTGTAATAGAGCATCAGCTAAATCGCTAATCTAACATTATTCTAAGGAATAGGTTCAAAAACTTTTGATTAGGCTACTGTTCATAAAAAAGGCTCCTCTAACAGGTAGAGGAGCCTTTCTATATGTTTATACTAAATCTTAGTTACCGAAAGTATATCTAAGGCCTAGTTGCATCTGCCATCTTGAGCTAGTCAATCCAGAATCATCAATTCTGTTGGCTGAAGGATCATTATCAAGAACACCATCAAAAGTAAAAGTTGGTGTAGTTCCATCAGGTAGGAAGCCTTCAAAGTTCAACAACTCAAAGTCAGAAGGTACAAAGTATCTTCTACCCCAGTCGCTGTTCAGCAAATTACCAAAGTTGTAGATATCAGCAGTGAACTGTAAAGTGTGCTTCTTACCACCAGCATTGATTGTGAAGTCTTGGATCAATCTCAAGTCAAAGATGTGAGTAAATGGAGCTCTGCTCTTATTCACTTCAGCATACTGACCTCTTCTACTGCTCAAGTAATCGTCAGAGTTGATGAATGTGCTAAGGGCTGTCCACTGCTCAGCAGCAGTACCAGCATTAGCGTCATCAACAAGAATGATATCACTTGCATTTTCAGGAACATAGATCAAAGATCTTTCCCTAGAAGCTTCATTAGTTAATCTGTCACCATCATTGTAGATGTAAGAGAATGGACGTCCTGAACGACCTTCATAAACAAGACCAATTTGAGTAGCTAAGTTTGCATTCCACTCTTTTCTATAAGAAGCCTGAGCAATAATTCTGTGACCTGGAGAGAAGAAAGACTTAACCAATGGCTGATCAAAGTTTCTACCACCTACAGAGTGTAAACCTCTCCATTGAGAAGAGTTCTGAGAAGAAGTACCATCAAATACATTGAAAGACTCACCATAAGAGTAAGAAACGCTACCCTGAAGACCATTAGTCAAAGGCATTGTCAAAGTTGTACTCAAGTTATAAGCATAACCTCTACCAGTGTTAGAGGCCAAGATAACTCTACCATAAGTGTCATCCACCTCATCTCTTCTGTTGTAGATAGGTCTGTTATCACCTGTACCAGTCAAGTTAGAAGTTGACGGTCTGATGTTAATGTTCTCATATCTTACAGCATGGATAGTTTTAGTATAAAGTGCGTCTACTGACCAAATCCAACCATTGTCTAATCTCTTATCAGCCGCTACGTTGAACTTAGCAACTTGAGGGATTTTGAAATCCTCTGCAAACAAATCGATGTTACCTGATTGTCTTGTCGGATCAAATGTACCTGGCTGATTGTTAATATCTGGTCTGAATACACCATCAAAACCATCAGTACCTATGAATGCAGCTCCAGTATTGAAACCGTTGTTGTTGTATGCACCACCTGGCCATACCAATGGAATTCTAGAAGTAAAGATACCAGCACCACCTCTTACTTGAAGTGTTCTGTCACCATTCACATCCCAGTTAAAACCGAATCTTGGAGACAACAATGGCTGAGTTTTGATGAACTGACCAATTCTAGCACCTTTCAAATCATAACCAGCAGCTTCGTATAAAGGAATACTGTTGTTGTTGAAATCTGGGTTGTCAGGAGTATCATCAAATGCTTGCATGTCAACTCTTAGACCAAAGGTCATTTTCAAATCGTTGTTGATCTGAATTTCATCTTGCGCATAAAGACCGAACAAGCTTGAGTTAAAAATTGCAGCTGCAATTGAACCGTCACCTGTTAGGTTGTCTCTGTTAGAGTAAAGTCTGAAGTAATCGCTAGCAGGCTGGTCAGTTAAGAACTGGTTCAAGTCGTCATACTCATACTCCCCGTAGTTAAAGGCGATAAACAAGTTTTCAACTGAGTAAAATTCAGCGTTAAGACCGAAAGTGAATGTATGCTTTCCTTTGTATAGTTCGAAGTTGTCATTGATTGTGAAAACTGTCTGATCCAAAAGGTTTGCTGTTGAGAAAGGCTCAGCACCAAAATTGATTCGACCTACACCATCATTGATAATTACAGTTGGGAAATCTGTTCCTGTCGGATCTCTGTCGTCATTAACACTTACATAACCAATAGTTAGTTTGTTAGAAGCGTTTGAACCTAACGTGGCAGACCACTCAGCAGACAATGAATTAGTCTTAGAAAGGAATGCTTCTGATCTGTTGTAAAAGTTTAATGTTCTGTTCGATGATCTTACTGCTTCAATGTTATCAGCTTTTACGTAAGAGTATCTTGCAGAAATTTTATTGTTCTGATTCAGGTTGAAATCAAGCTTAGCTGTGATTTTATCAGAATCAAGGATGACAGGGTTTGGAGTCAAAGTACCTGGATCGTAACCAAAACCAGAAAGCTTGGTTCTAAGTGCATCAATATCAGCAGCAGTAGCATCTCCTTCGTAGTCATTGAAGTCGAAAGGCTGAGGAGTTTCGTCACTTTGTGTTTCTACATTGACGAACAAGAATAGCTTATCTCTAACAATTGGACCTCCTACTCTGAAACCTAGAGTCTCCGCTGAAAAGTCAGCCAAACGTTCTCTGGCACCATCTGTATCTCTTGGTGTTTTACCAGCAAGGTTTTCGTTCCTCCAGAATCTGTAAACAGATCCTTCAATTTCGTTAGAACCAGATCTTGTTACTGCATTAATTGCACCACCGGCAAACCCTGAAACTCTCACATCAAATGGAGCAACCTGAATTTGGAACTGCTCAATGGCGTCAATAGAAATAGGTGATACACCAGTTTGTCCGCCATTAGTACCTGAACCAGCCAAACCAAAAACGTCATTGTTTACAGCACCATCAATGTAGATAGAGTTATAACGGTTGTTTTGACCACCAATTGAGATAGAGAAGCCATCATTTCCTTCATCGATGGTTGCTTGAGGAGTAAATCTGGCAAAGTCACCAATCGCTCTGGCCACCGTTGGTGTAGAATTGATCTGCTCAAGTCCTACTACAGTTTCAGCACCTGTTCTGTTGCCATCAAAAACATTGTTTCTGTCAGCAACGACTTCAACTGCCTCTAAAGACACTGAAGTCTCAGTCAATTGCGCATTAATTTTGAATGCCTGACCTAGTGTTAGGTATACGTTCTCTTTTTTGAATTCCTGATACCCAACAAAAGTGACAGTCACGGTATAAGGACCACCAACTCTCATGTTCGGAATTCTGTAGTAACCATCACCATTCGTGATGTTTCCATAACGAGACCCACTAGGCGTATGCACAGCAACGATAGTGGCGCCTGGGAGAGTCTCTCCGCTTGCGTCTGTTACCCTTCCGTTAATGGAAGAAGTTGTTGTACCCTGACCGAATGCTGCATTCACTGTAACAAGCATCAATCCAGCCAAGAGTAACTGAAGTAGTTGTCTTTTCATATAAGAAAATTTAAAGTAGATTAGATTGTTTCGATTCAATTCTTTGAGTGCGCTAAGCGCTTTTCACAAGTCAAAATTAGTAGTTATTGAGGTGGAGGTGAGTTGACAAATGTTATGATTTCGCTACGATTATGTAACCACTTTAACTTATTCTTAACATTGATAGGCCGACCATTAAAAAAATTCTTTCAGAATAAATCAAGGACATGCTTTCGGTAAAGTATCAAAAAAGTTAACAGCGTATTGCTCAGTAATTTGTCTAGAAATCAATTACGCTATTTCAGGGGGGTAGCTCAATCGACCTTCTTTACAAAAGTAAATTCTCCTTGACTAAGAAAAAAGCGTTTGCCAAGTAATTTGTGGTATCGTTTTTTCTCCTTTTAATAAGTACGCGGAATCTGTATATTGCTTTCTTTGCATAAGCCGAATTAGATGATGAACAAACGTTTTTTTAGCCTGCTTTTAGGAATTCTCTTAACAACCGGATCCATCACTTTTGCCCAAGTGGATTTGGCTTATTACTTACCAGACAACGTTCAATATAATCCGGCTGTACCTACACCAGAATCTGTTATTGGCCACCAAGTGGGTGAATGGCACATTACGCATGATAAGCTAGTTTCATACATGAAGGCGGTGGCTGCTGCTTCAGACAGAATAACTATTGAAGAAACTGGTAGAACGCATGAGGGAAGGCCTCAATTGCTTTTGACAATAACACATCCAACCAATCACGTTGGCATCGATAAAATAAGAAGTGACCATGTTTGGCTCACTTATCCAAATGAAGCCGACAAATTCGATGTCAAAAAAATGCCAAGTGTTGTTTATATGGGTTTTAGTATACATGGCAATGAACCTAGTGGGTCAAACGCCTCGATGCTTGTGGCCTACTACATGGCAGCAGCTCAGGGGCCAGAAATTAATAATGCACTCAGGAATACCGTAGTCCTTTTAGACCCATCCTACAACCCAGACGGATTAACGAGATTTTCAACATGGGCCAACATGCACAAAGGCAAAAACGTGAATCCCGACCCTAACGACAGGGAATATCGAGAAGTTTGGCCGGGAGGACGCACCAACCACTATTGGTTTGACCTTAACAGAGATTGGCTTCCACTCCAGCAGCCGGAATCCCAAAACAGAATTGCAAAGTATCATGAATGGAAACCAAACGTCCTTACCGACCATCATGAAATGGGAACAAACTCTACTTTCTTCTTTCAGCCTGGGGTACCTTCAAGAACACACCCATTGACCCCAAAACTTAACCAAGAGTTGACTGGGAAAATTGGTGAATATCATGCACAGGCTTTAGACAGCATCGGTTCTTTGTATTATACCAAAGAGGGTTATGATGACTTTTATTATGGCAAGGGCTCAACATTTCCTGATATTAATGGCGGCATTGGTATTCTGTTTGAACAAGCTAGTTCAAGAGGCCATGCGCAGGAAAGTGCCAATGGCATTCTTAGATTTCCTTTTACAATAAGGAACCAGTTCACTACGGCCCTATCTACATGGCAGGCTTCTGTTGCCATGCGTGTTGAGCTCCTCGAGTATCAAAAAAGCTTCTATAAAAGAGCTTTACGTGAGGCCGACTCTGACAACCATAAAGCCTATATTTTCAAAGCGGAAAAGGACCCTGTAAGAGCCTATCATCTAGCAGAGATCCTAGATAAGCAAGAAATCGACTTCTATCGTCCCTCACGAAGATTACGTTTGGATGATGAGGAGTACCTTCCAGAAAACAGTTACATCGTTCCTCTAAAACAAAGAAATTATAAAATTATTAAGGCGATGTTCGAACAGCGTACCACGTTTGAGGATAGCCTCTTTTATGACATTTCAGGCTGGACCTATCCGATGGCCTTCAATCTTGAATATCATGAAATGTCGAGCAGAGATTATGGAAGAAACCAGCTCGGGGATAAAGTTGAAAACCTGAATTTCCCGGTAGGCCAGATGGTTGGAGGGCAAAGTAACTATGCTTACGCATTTGAATGGCATGGATACTACGCACCACGTGCAGCTAATCGACTTTTATCAAAAGGGGTTAGAATTAAAGTGGCCACAAGCAAGTTTGAAGGTGCTGATGAAAGGGAATTTGACCGCGGAACAATTCTTATCCCTGTGACCAACCAGAAAATATCTGCTTACGACTTGTTCGAAGAACTTCAAGCCATAGCCAGAGAAGATGGACTTGATATTCACGCTCTGAACTCTGGGCTAACAGGAGGAGTCTCTTTAGGAAGCAATTCTTTTGTCACCCTACAAAAACCCGAAGTCGCACTGGTAGTCGAGGCGGGCAGTTCCTATGACATAGGTGAGGTATGGCATCTTTTAGATACAAGAATGAATATGCTTGCCACCAAGCTACCTCAGAGTAGATTGGGATCTACAGCAATCGATCGATACAATACAATCATCATCTCAGGAGGACTAAACCTCAGTGAATCGGCCATGGAAAACCTGAAAAGATGGATTAGAAACGGTGGCACCTTGGTGGGTACAAGTTCTGCGGTGCGCTGGATGGCAAGAAATAAATTAACAAACCTTAAATCCGTCAGTGCCAAACGCCCAAGTGCGGAGGAAATCTCTTATGATCAGATATCAAATTATGCCAGGGGCCAAAACATTCCTGGAGGCGTCTACATGTCTACTTTAGACCTATCGCACCCAATGACATTTGGTTATTACCGTGAGTTACTACCAACCTTTAGAAGAGGGAATACTATGATTGAGCCTTCGGAAAGTAAGTTTGCCAACCCAGGTAGATATACTGAGGAACCCCTCCGCAGTGGTTGGATCAGTGATGCAAATCTTGAGGCACTGAAGGGCACATCAACCATCCGGGTCAATGCGCTTGGCAATGGCAGAATAGTCTCACTTGTTGACAATCCTAACTTTAGAGCTTTCTGGTATGGTACAAATAAGTTGATGATGAATGCTATTTTCTTCGGCAGAATTGTAAACCGAGCTGCAGCGCAGTGACATGGTCATAAGCTTCCAATTTTCGCTTTATTAAGCAATTATCTTTAGCTTTGTAAAAATTCTCAAAGTGTCCGATCGCTTATTTCTTCTTGATAAAAACTATCTACTTAAAGAAGCTCAGGCAAATCTAAGGCTAGAGCTTCAAGCAAGGTTGGTAGAGCTCGTCAAAGAAGGATATTTTCAGCTTTTCAACCCCTTGAGGCTCCCAGATGAAAGGACTGATCTCATAGAAAACTTCAAACCCATTCACCTTTCTTTTTTTGATGAACTCTATGATGTACTAGCGGGTATTTACCGATACAACATTGGCGATAATCAACTAGAATTGCTTTTTGATGGCCGAAGTCACTTTGAAATGTATATGACTGATTGGCCATTGGCATTCGAACAGTATATGAATGAACTCTGTACTAAGAAGAATTTCGTCCTAGCAGGACTTGAGCTCTCGGTCTTCCATGATCCTTCTAAACGCATTGAACTTGCACAAAACAGGATGAAGGTGAGTATCTTTGATCACTTTGGTCTGAGAATTTACAAATACAAGGGGATTCAGAAGTTGAATTCTAAATCTGCCTGATCACAAACCTATCTTGGCCACTTCAGCCATTATACTGACACCAGATGAAGTACCAATGCGATCAGCTCCAGCGGTGACCATAGTCTTTAGTGTGGAGAGATCTCTAATACCACCAGAAGCCTTAATGCCCACATTAGAGGGGGCATTTTCTCGCATTAAGGAGATGTGACGAGTCTCAGCCCCTGAAGAAGCAAAGCCTGTAGATGTTTTGACAAAATCAGTCCCTGCCTCACAAGCCAACTTTGTTGCAGTAATGACTTGGTCATCTGTCAAATAAGCTGTCTCCAAGATCACTTTCATCATACAGTTAGATTGATGTATCAAATTGGCACATTTAGCCAGCTCAATTTTCACCCAGGACATCCCTGATTTGAAAGCAGAGACATTCATTACTATGTCTAACTCCTGAGCTCCATCATCAATGGCCATTTCAATCTCTATCAATTTGCTTTGTGTCATTTGATACCCCAGCGGAAACCCAACAACGGTTACAAGCTGGACATCATGATCCGCAATTTCTCTGGCTGCTCTTTTCACCCAGAAAGGTGGAATACATACGCCTACAAATTGGTTGTGGATCGCCTCTTCAACTAACAGGTCAACACCCTTATCAGTTAAATTTGGTTTAAGGTTTGTGTGCTCTATATACCGATTAATGTCCATCTACATAGTCTTGTAAATAGGAGTATCGCTCCGTAAGTTGACCATTCTCCGTGATAGAAGCCCTAGCGATAATCTCGTCCTTATCTTCCCCAATCAGATTGGGCAGAATATGTTTTATGAATTCCTTACCGAAATCTTCTGAGGCATTGCGTGGCAATTCACAAGGAAGATTGTCTACTGCCATTACCGTTATATTCCCCTCATCAGCGAAAGGTGACTCCACGCGATCGTTGCTTGGGTTGAAATCGTAAATCGGATCATCAATCGTACTTGGCTGCTTAGTAGAAGGGATTGAACCTTCAATATCGCATGTAATATCAGCAATCACACGCAACTTAAAATCTGGCTGAAGAGCATCGTGTCTAGTGAATAGTACCGGGGCTTTAGGATCCCAAAATGCTCCAGCAATCAACACATCAGCCTTTTGTGCGTAATCCAGAAATGACGATTTATACTGACCGGGATTCGAATAAAACTCATCCCTATCAAAATCAGCACCATCAACTCTTTGGTTATAATCTCTGGTATTCAACTGGGCGTAAACGGGTTCATCAAAGTACTCGTTCACAAATTCTGCCGGGCTTACTTTCCTAATTCCCATCCCATTGAGTACTTCCATAGCACCCTTTGAAACACGACCTCCGCCTGTCAGCGCTATTTTAATCGCAGGCAATTGAACTTTCGAATATTCGGTCTTCATGTCATCCAGATCAAAGCACTCATGGGCAGGACGCAGTTGAAAAAGATTATAGCGTCTGCCAAAAGTCAGAATACCATTATAGGCCCCAACAATACCCGCATATCTGCCGAAAGCAATAAGTCGCTGATTATTCTTGTTGGTCAGGCATTCCCAGTCTATCAGTCTGATTCTTTTCTTAATAATTTCCTGCAAGAGCCCTCTGTTATATTCCTGCATTTTAATGGTATGCGAGAAGAAGAAATGAGTCTTGCCCTCAGAGAGCATTGGAACAGGAACCTCCTTGACACCCAAAATGATCTCGCAGTCAGACACGTCATTTACCATAACTGCACCTGCAGCTTCATATTCATGATCTGGAAAACAACGAATATCACTGCGTTGGCATTTGATCTGAATGTTTTCGTATGTGGCCAATATCTCCTTTACCTGAGCTGGTGTCAGAGGTACTCTGCGATCAATCGGTACCTTACCCTCTTTGATAATGCCTATGCTGATAGTTTCCATGGAGCAAAAATATAAATTATGCACCAAGCATCGACATCTAATGGCAACTAGAACGGATCATCCATGAATCGAATCGAAGGGATTCTATTATTTGACAAATAATACTGGTTCAAATACAAAAGCCCATAACCTACATTGCCATAGAAAAAACCATTGAAAGTAGTGATACTACCCGCGTTTGACATGAAACCAAAACGGGGAATTGGCCAAGATCGACCGTTTTCTAGAACTGATTTAGATGTAACATGATCAATGACTTGTTCAGAGAAGTCGAGATAAGTTTCCTCACCTGAAATTCTGTACATCTCTTGTGCAAAAGCACCTACTCCCGCAAGGCCAAATCGCTGGTCAGTAGAAAATGGCTCCTCTCCAAAGCCCTCGTTGGGAATAGCAAGTGGATTGCTTGACATAATTCCTCGATAACAGGCCTCTGACTTTCTCAACCACTTAGGATCTTCTGTAACTTGATACAACTTAATGAATAGGCGGCCTACTCCCGCAGGTCCATGTGCCCAACCTATATCATATGATCGCCTCCAGCCGGCATCAGGAAATCCATATGGAATCAGATAAACTCCGTCATCAGTATGCGCAACGCTATCCAAATAATCTACAGCACTGAGTGCAGCAGCCAGGAACTTCTCATCTTGAGTTTTCTCATAGAGCTTGGTCAGAAAATAAGCGATACCTGCATTGCCATGTGAAAAATTAGGTAGTATAAACCGCCCATTTTGCCCACGCTTCCAGAAGAGCCCTACACCCTCATTCTGTGCTCGGCTTATCAGTGTTTTACCTGCCTTAACTGCCATGTCAATGGCTTTGACGTTGGCAAGTTCCTCTCCAGCATACAAAAGGAAAAGCCCCGTTCCTGCCAAACCTCCTAAAACGTCATTACCAAGGTCCCAAGAAATTGTATCAGCCGGACTGTCAGCAAAGTGTTCTAAAACAGCTATAACGGAACTTGCACCCCTTCTGAACTCTGGCCTTTGTGTTGCCTTATACAGCTCGGTTAATGCAAAACCAGGAGCACAGACATTGCCATAAGGACTAAAGGCCCAGAATTTTCCTTTAAGCGAGTCTGTCTTTTTGGGGAGGTTGTCGAGGATGTACTCGCCAATTTGCTCCGCTCTATCCAAGTATACCCGATCACCGGTGGCACGATATAGCTCCAGATAAAAGATAAGTCCACCGGACATACCATCTGAAAAAGATAGGGAGACGTTGTCAGGCTCATCACTGGCATCGGGCCAGGCTTGCGAGTTACCTGCTTCATGCTGCAACCAAGCCTCTGTTTCTAGAGCAAGCTTCAGGTATTTAGGTTCTTCCTGTACACAGGAAGCTAAACAAGCTGAGACCATAAGAATCAATCCGAAACAAGTTTTCTTGAGCATATTGTTTTTTTGACAAAAACAGTCGCAATACTAAGTATTCAAAGGAAATATTCGCGAATAGGGTCAAAAAGTGCGTGAAAGATTCAATCCAGCATAAACCTAGATTTGTAGGATTGACCAAGCTTTAGTTCGTTACCATCAGCAAGAACGACAAAGGTACCTTTGGGGCCATCTGATTTTTTGTAAATACTCTTTACATGACGCTTATTGATAAAATAAGAACGGTGCGCTCTTCCAAAAACCTCTTGTGGTAATTTAGTTTCTAGTCCCCTCATCGTATCACTAATCAAATAATAACCTGTTTGGGTATGGACTTTTTGATAGTGATCAAGCGCCTCTATCCATAAGACGTTGTCAAATTCTACATTGAATTGTCGCCCATTCTCTCGAATCTCAAACCTTTTCATAGGTTTTTCGTCCCTTTTGGCTGAGCTAGTTCTCCCTTTGAAATAGTAGGTGGCTATCAAAACTATTGCCCAATAGGTCAAGAGGTGAATATGGACAACATTCGTGAGGTACTTGGTGAGAAAACGCTTGAGAATTGGTACGGAAGAAAGGTCGATACTGAAAAGAAGCAGATTGCAGCATAGCATATGTACGCCCATCAGCAGTAGGGAAAAGCCTATATGGAAAAGGTAATGCTGGTAAGTTCCAGATAATGGGAACCTACGGGCTAATCGTAATAAAAGAGGTGTCGTAAAAGCAAAGCTTCCATAAACAATGAGATTGTAAACAAGGCTTAACTTCAGTGAAAACTCTTCATTGGTAATGTTCTTAATATAATTCTGACCCCAAACAATCAGTGAAACTGCTGTCAAGGCCAAGAGAACCAGACCAGTCAATTCTATCTCTTTGGTATTTCTATTAACCGAAGGTGATAAGCTGGTTGACTTTGACATAGCTTTTTATACTTGATTCAAGGTTTTTGGGTTTTGAAGTTCCGAAGCAAATCAAAGGACTTCCCTTCAGTCAATTCACCTGCATGTTCCAGGGCGTATGCCAATGTCATGTCTTCCGTCAATAGACTCCGGACATCAAATACCTGTTCCTGGAGTAATCCTCTTACTTCCTCTTCCACAAAACCGCAAATTATACCGATTGGTATATAATTCTTTTGAGAAGCCTTTATCACCCCTGTGATAACCTTCCCTTCCAATGATTGGTTGTCAAGCTTTCCTTCTCCGGTAATCACCAAGTCCATCTCTTTTGAGACCTCATCGAAGTTTACAATCTCCAGAATCGCATCAATTCCGGACTGCACCTTTGCACCAAGAAAGGACATGGCCCCGTAACCCAAACCACCAGCCGCTCCTGAGCCTTCTTCCTTTTCATTTCCATTATTTAAAAGACTTGCAAGGTTTCCCAGCCCAGTATCCAATTGTGCTATCGCCTTATCATCAGCCCCTTTCTGGCTACCATAGACATGAGCAGCTCCTTCCGCACCAAGCAGAACATTTTTGACATCTGATAAAACCGTGAATCGCACCTTATCTATGCGATGATGTCTGTTGGTTTGATCTATGGCTACTATATCAGCTAAACTTCCTCCAACGGATTGAAACTCAATGCCTGTATTTGTCTCAAATTGGTAACCCAAAGCTTCCGCTACACCTATACCTCCGTCATTGGTTGCACTTCCCCCAATCAATAGATATATCTCTTCAGCACCATTATCAAGTGCATGTCTGATCATTTCTCCCGTTCCATAAGTAGTTGTATTGACAGGATTTCTTTCCGACTCCTTCAGTATTTGTAAGCCCGAAGCTAAGGCCATCTCAATAAAAACTCTTGAGCCTTCTCTCAGATAGTAAGCATCAACAGGTCTAAACAAAGGATCCTTTACAGTTAATACTATACGATCTGTCGATAAGGCTGATTCCAAAATATCTAGTGACCCTTCTCCTCCATCGGCCAAAGGAAGCAGCCTTGTTTCTAGCGATGGATCATAACGCTTTAACCCTCGGTCAATCGCCTCACATACTTCTTGTGCGGTAAGCGAGCCTTTAAATTTATCAGGGCAAACGAGTACTTTCATTGGTTAGAAAAAGTATGGAAACAGGACTGCTATTACTACAATAAGCACAAAGAAACCCAATAGGGTATAAACACTTTTCTGGTTGAAGTTTATGGGTTCAATTGAAATTCCCTCGCCAGATGACCCCGGTTTTAAAACACTCACCAGATAAGCTACTGCAAAGGTGACAACAGCACCTATGGCATTCCACCAAAACCAAAAGATGTCAGGCACAGCCAGCCACAAATAAACATTGAGCCCTACTCCTGTCAATAGTCCTACGTTGGCGCCAAAAACATTTATTCTCTTGACTAAAATGGCTGCCACAAAAGTGGCAAGTATGGGTCCGAAAGACACCGATCCTACTTTATTGATGGCTTCAATCACTGTATCAGCAATATCTCCCACGAAAAAAGCGATCACTACACAAACAGCTCCCCAGAATAAAGCAGTTACTTTTGAGAGCTTCATATATCTCTGCTCACTTAAGCTCTTTCCCCGAGCAAATAAATCCTCTACTGAGGCAGCACTCAATGAATTTATGGCAGAGCTTAATGAGGACATAGCAGCAGAAAAAATAGCTACTATGAGGATACCGATAACGCCATTCGGCAAATAATCCCTTATGAAAATCGGAATCATCCTGTCGGGTTTATTCCCAGGTATTAAAGAGATAAATTCTGTCTGGGACAAAGCTAAAGTGCCAATGACAAGTCCCATAACACAGTAGGCCAGCGTGATCGGAAAACGCATTACCCCATTGGCAAGCAAGGTTTGTTTCATGGTCTTCTCACTACTGGCGGAGAGAAGGCGTTGTACCTGACTTTGGTCTGTTCCATAGTACGAGGCGTAAAGAAAAAAGCCACCGACCAACATTGGCCAAAAACCGAATTCATCGCCACTGAAACCCAAAGAGGAAAAATCAACGGCAGTGAGTCTTTGAATATCGACTTTGTCCAAGAACTCACCCCAACCTCCCAGATAATGAAGACCAAAACCGAGGCATACAATAATTCCCACGAAGAGAATTATCATCTGAAGCATATCACCGTAGACCACAGCCTTCATTCCTCCCTGAAGCGAATAAATCATGGTAACGATACCGATAAGGACAATACTTTGCCACATGGGGATATCCATTACACTCTCCAAAATGATGGCCACAGTGTATATCATCACCCCTGTACCAAAAGCACGACTCACCTGAAAAACAACACTCAAAAGGACTCTGGTACTACTGTCAAATCTCCTTTCCAGAAACTCATAGACAGAAACAATACCTGACTTGTAAAATGTCGGCACCAGCACCACCATCAGGAAAATCATCGCCAGGGGAACGGCAAATTCATACGTAAGCCAGATCATACCCCCACCCTGCTTTAAACCAACAAAAGCAGGAGCTGAGATGAAACTAACCGCTGATAGCTGGGTTGCGGCAGTGCTCATTGCCAAAGGAAACCAGCCAAAACTTCTGCCTCCCAGGTAATAATCATTTTTGTCCGATTGATTCTTAAAGCGATAGCCGAGGTAAAGGAAGCCACCAATGTAAATGATGACAACCGCATAGTCGAGGAGATTCATGAATTGGTAATAAAGTCTAATACGACCGCTGCGGTCCAAGAAAAATGGTCTCCTCCATAACCATGTTCCAATTGATCCGCGACAGATTTTCTGGGGTCGAAATATTCGTGAAAACCTAATTTATCAACTAAATCTAAAAAATCCGATTTTACACGATTTGCAGTTCCCTTGAACCCATATCTATCTAAACCCTGGTATAGCAACCAGTTCATTTGTGGCCAGATAGGACCCTTCCAATACTTACGTGGGTTGAATATCCAATGATCAGGGTCAAAGCTTGGCATCACCCTGAAGCCATCGGGCCGATCAGCCAATAACTCAATATAATCCTTCAGTTTTGTAGCCCTTTCACTGGAAGGTACTCCTGCATAAAGTGCCGTATATGCGCCAATTTCTTTGAGTGCAATGTGCCTTTTATTCTGAATATCATAAGGAGCATATGTGCCCAATGCCTCTACCCACAGCTTTTCCTCAAATGACCTCTTACTCTGTGCGTTCCAGTCTTGCAACTCTAGTGTGTCGATACCAAACTCAGCACCCAGCCTAATTAAAGCCTCGTTCGAACGAATGAGCATGGCATTAAATAAAGTATCCTGCACTAGGAAAGGAGACTCCTTGGCAATCTCCTTCCCATTGTAATGGTGCCTTTTGCCCAATTCCATTAAATAGACATAGATATCATAGTCTCTGTCTGAAGGCCTTTCCGATGGATCTGCTTTGAGATTGTCATAGCGCTTGTATGGAGGAATATCTCCAGGCTTAATAGAGATTGTTTTTACCAAGTCATCCCAAAGCGGAGAGTTGTCACGGCCCGATGCCCAAGGATGAAAAATAAATACTAAGCCCTCTCTTTGCGGATCGCGGTATTCGTATAGGTATCTGTGTAATCGAACAACCTTGGAATAAAATTTCTCTACAAAACCCCGGACTTCATCAGAATTTCGATGTAGATCGAAAATTCTCTCCAGAATAAAACCATGAACGGGAGGTTGTGTTATTCCTGAGGTATCTACTGCCTTAGGCGCTGTGGCCACTCTATCTGACTCCCAATACGAAGGCCCAGGAAAGTATCCTTCTCGCTTCTTGCTATGAAAAATTATATGAGGCAACATACCATTGTCCCACTGACCTTGAAAGAGGCTCTCCAACTCTAGCATTGCTCTCTTCACATCAAAATGGGCAAAGCCCATTGCAACAAAACCAGAATCCCAGTTCCATTGATAAGGATACAAATTAGGACTCGGAACCGTATACCTACCTTCCCAGGTATTCTTCCTTAGGATTTTTTGTGCTTCTTGAGATAATTGCTGTGGGCTGATTGGAGGCATTAATCGCGATGTAAATACAGTTGGTGGGTGAAAATAGTCATCGCGGGAGGAAATAAAAACACCAAAGCCGTATGCTTTGGTGCTCATCATGAAGTTAGGATTTATTTGTTATCGAATTGCGTAACGCAAGATGGTCCGAAGCTTTTCTTCAGCTACTTTTCTTGGGTCGCTCAAGTAGATCTCGTGATGATGACCGGCAATCTCAAAACCTTCCTGCTTGATAAAGGCATAGAGTTTATCCAAAGAAGCTGTCTCATTGTCATAAGAGCCTATATGAAGTATTTGAGCAGAAAGACCCTCATGGATTTCTTCGAAGATCAAGCCATGATCTTCTGAAATCTTCTGCTTCTCTAAAAGACTTTCCAATCCAGCTCGATACTCCATCTCACCGACAAAGTCAGGCATTCTGAACATAATCTTCCAATGCCAATCACTTCTGGGGGTTTCCTCAAAAGGCAGTTTTCCATCTACCCACCAGAAGCCTTCCATTTTGGGTACTACAAAGTCTAACTCATTTGCTTTGCAGATAAACTTAATGCTATAGGCCAAAGCATACAGCTTTTCGAGCGATTCCGTGAAAAGGGGATCTTCGGGGGCCGATATTCCGGATATCGTAATGTAGTTGTACGGTTCAAGATTGACTAACTCAGGTTTTGCTTTTGCCTTGTAGTATTCCGGATAGTGTTTTGTTAAATCTAATTTTTCTGTGGTGATCATGATATTAATTTGAAGTGGTCAAAAAATTCTACTTTGTCAAAGGCAGCCGTCATATGTGGCATATTGCCAGCTTCCATTTGGGTCTTTATTTCTGTCGCAGCTGCGATTGCACTCTCTATCGAATCCCAATCAACTAAATCTACCATATAGCCCTCTTGCTTCATGGCACGCATAGACTGATAATTGATAAGTCCCTTCTGCCTTGCAACGAAAGACTTCATTTCAGGTAGGACCTTCTCAGAAAAAGACTCGATGTAGTCCGGTTTGATTTTGTAAAGGACAATCTCCCTTACACTTTGATTTGTGTCGCTCATGTTAAATGTTCTTTAATAACAAGAGCAATTAATAGGGCCATAGTGACAACCCTATGTCAGTAGGAAAAATGCCTCGGAAAATTTCTTCTAATTATGACTTATAGTGCTTGGCTAGTTCCTCCGCCCGTTCTATCATGAGCGCTTTGAGACTTTCTGGTGCCAATATTTCAACCGAGTCTCCCAATGAGACTAGCCATCTGGAAAAGTAATCAAGTCCTGGTACCAGGAATTTCATTTCTAGCCTTCCATCCTTTTCAACTTCGCTTACAAATCCTTGATAGAACTTCTGGTTAGAAATAAGGACGGCAACCGTTCTTTTAATGCTAATCACTACTTCTGACAACTCGGTACCACGCATCAATTCTTGCATAAAACGATCTATCTGGTCTGACATGAGTTCAAACTTTACATCGAGCATTGTCAGCTTCACCAAACGATCAACCCGAAAATCTCTAGCCGCCTTTCTCAATCTGCAATAGGCTAGCAAATGCCAATTACCTCCATAATACGTTAAGCCAATAGGTTCCACATGCCGATCGTTAAAGTCTCCGGTGTAATTTGAAAAGTATTTGAAGCTCAGTACCCGTTGTTCTATCAGCGCATTCTGGATAGTGGCCAAGAAGTTATTGGGGAAATCATCACTTTGTTGTTTAGGTATGTGCTCCACTCTTATCTGAGATTCTAATTTTTCCAGGCCTTCTTTTTCATCGTTTTTCAAAACACTTTTGATTTTATACATGGCTTCATTGAAGTGCTTTTTGATCGAACTATCTGTTTGTTCTTCGATCAGCTTTGCACCCAATACCAAGGCGTTAGCCTCTTCTTGCGAAAACATTACCGGGGGAAGGTGATAACCATCTAATATAAAGTAACCCGTGCCTGCTTCTGCTCCCAGAGGAACGCCTGCTTCTTCAAGCGCACGCACATCACGATAAACTGTTCTTAGACTTATCTCAAATCGATCAGCAATTTCTTTAGCAGTGACAACCTTTTTGGATTGAAGCTGGATAAGGATGGCGGTAAGGCGGTCGATTCTATTCATAATGCTACTGACCATTAAACATAAAAAATATCCTTATCATTGCGACCATGTGGCTAGATCATAGCATATTATTCCTGGGTTGGGCGGTGTTTTATACCCTCCATAGTGCTTTGCTTTTGCCGAAGGTTAAGACAAGGATTGGTCTAAAACCAAAGACCTATCGGCTGCTCTACAATCTGATTTCACTACTTATTATTGCTTTGGTTTTACTCGTTGGAGCCATTATACCCAGTCCTCTACTGATGGTTCCGACACCTATTCATTTTTATGTAGGTCTGATGATGGCCACTTTAGGAATATTTGTTATTAAAAGAGCTTTTCGCGCCTATAGTGCGGGTGTCTTCCTTGGCTTAAAAACTGAACCAGAAAATCAAAAATTGGTGATTGATGGCTTACAGCGGAAAGTGCGACATCCACTATATGCTGGCACTATTCTCATCTTTCTGGGCTACTTTATTTATAACCCATTACTTTCCAGCTTTGTGACACTCTTGGCCTTGGCCATATACCTGCCTATTGGTATTCAGCTCGAAGAGAAGAAATTGATCCGAAAATTTGGACAGGCCTATATCGATTACAAGAAAAGTGTACCTGCCATTTTCCCAATACTCATTAAAAGAAAAGCCTAGAGCTATGAAGATCAAAATCGTTACGAGGATCGCTTTTTTGGGCCTTGCTCTGGTGCTTTTAGCCTTCCTTTTGAAGCTTTTCTACCCCATTGACTTTAACATTAGATCGGGTATGCTTGTGATCGGTTTTACCCTGATGCTATTAGGTACTATATGGAGAGTGGTACTGGAAATGAATGATTCAGAATAACATGTCTCCCAAAGGTTCACTTAAGGCCTCTGAGAGACATTCACGGTAGATTTTTTAGCTATATTTGATCCCATGGGGGGAAAGCAACTAGTCGTACTATTATCGATAGTATTCCTAATGCAAGCATGTGATTCTGAGGAGAATAAAACTGCTGTTGAGCAAAACGAGTACATGGTTTCTTTGCTAGCTACCAGGCATAGCCAAGTAAGACCCGCAGAAATCACCTACTATTTCAACGAGAAGCGAGCTGCTGTTCTAGATTCGATGCGGCAGTTCAAGAAAGATAACTTTCAGGAATACATTTCTTTTAGTTATTGGTATATCCGTGAAGTCCTTAACAGTGGTTTTACAGAAAAGGCCATAGAAGAAGTCGATCGCTTCAATGCCGAAATCGCAGGCGCTGACCAAAAGCTTGATCAACAATGGAATTATTTTTTCAAAAGGCTCAAAGCTTTATCCTATATCCGTCTGGGAGAACAGCAAAACTGCCTTATCAATCATACATCCGCATCCTGCATTTTGCCCATTGCCAATAATGGTGTTCACCAATTGAAGATGGGTTCTCAATCAGCCATTGATATTATAGAGCCCCTATTAATAGATTATCCTGATGATCTTGAATTAGTATGGCTACTGAACATATGTTACCAGACCATTGGGGAGTACCCACAAAACGTTCCTTCAGAGTACTTGATTGCCCCAGAAGCATTTCAAGATGACAATAGTGCTCTGAAAGCATTCGTTGACCGTGCCCCCAATCTCGGAGTAGCTTCAAAAGGAATTTCTGGAGGGTCAATAGTGGAAGACCTCAACAATGATGGCTTTCTTGATATAGTCGCTTCTTCAAGTGGTGTCACCGATAAGGATCAATTGAAAATTTTCTTCAACAATGGAGATGGCACCTTTTCTGATCAAACTGATTCCTCAGGTGTAGCCGGACTTTTTGGCGGCTTAAACTGCATGCAAACCGACTACAATAATGATGGGTTTGCAGACCTTTTCGTCCTCAGAGGAGGATGGTTCGGGCAATGGGGCCAACATCCCAATTCTTTACTCAAAAATAACGGTGATGGCACCTTCACAGACGTTACTGAAAAAGCTGGCTTACTCTCATTTCACCCTACGCAAACCGCGGTTTGGAGAGACTTTAACCAAGATGGCTGGGTAGATGTGTTTATTGGCAACGAGACAACCGCCACTGGAGTCATCGGCCGAGCTGCCAGAGGCAAAGTTCATGCCTCTGAGTTTTTTGTAAACCAAAAGGATGGAACTTTCAAAAATCAGGCTGCTGAAGCTGGTCTTGAGTTTAAAGAGCTGATAAAAGGAGTTACAGCTTTAGATGCCAATAATGACGGACTAGATGATATATACATCTCTATAATGGGCGGAAACAATAAGCTCATGATTAATCAAGGTGGTTTGAAGTTCGTTGATCAGGCGCAGACACTAAATTTAACGGAGCCTTTCGTCAGTTTCTCTACTGGTTCAATGGATTACAATAATGATGGTTTTGAGGATCTTTTTGTGTCTGCATATACCACCAGTAATAATCCTTTGGCCCATGAGGTCACCTATGAGCTACAGGGCAATTCGCCTACAGCGGCCCTCCCCAAACTTTACAAAAACAATGGTGATGGATCATTTACAGACGTGACGGAAACTACAGGCTTCTTAAAATCCATTTACGGTATGGGCTTCAACTATGGAGATTTGGACAATGATGGTTATCTCGATCTATATTTCGGAACGGGAGATCCCAATTTCGAGAGTATCATCCCAAACAGGATGTTCCACAATGTCGAAGGTAAGTTTTTCGAAGAGGTAAGTTTTGTTGGAGGTTTTTCAAATATCCAGAAAGGCCATGGCATTAGTTGGGGAGACATGGACAACGATGGTGATCATGATATTTACATTACTATGGGAGGAGCTCACGAAGGGGATATTTATCAAAATCAATTGCTCATTAACCCTAATGAGAAGAGGTCTTGGATCAACCTTCATCTAACAGGAACAAAATCAAACAAGAAAGCCATAGGTGCCAGAGTACACTTGGTCACTTCTAAAGGACAGCACCTTTATAGAACAGTGTCTAACGGAGCAAGCTTTGGGGGCAACAGTTACGCTTTAGAAATCGGACTAGGAGATGCCCAATCAATTGATCTATTGGAGATCACTTGGCCCATTGCAAATTCAAAACAGGTCTTTCGAAATATCCCTGCCAATCAAAATATAGAGATAGTCGAAGCAAATGACGAAATTGTAAGCCGATCACGCACAAGCTTAGATTTTTTTATGGGAAACGATCAGATGAATCATAGTGAACATGAATAAGCCATTACTAAGATTAGCCGCATTTTTTTCGTTGGCCATTGTCATTGTTTCATGCAACGAAACGGAACAAAATGATGGACTTTTCAAATTGCTGAGCCCAAAAGAGTCCGGTATTCGCTTTAACAACGAAATGCGTGAAAACAGAGAGATTAACCTGCTAAGTTTTGCGCCCATCTACAACGGAGCGGGTGTAGCCGTTGGTGACTTTAACAATGACGATCTGGAGGATGTCTTTTTCACAGGAAATTTTGTGTCAAGCAAACTCTACTTGAACAAAGGAAACCTGCAGTTTGATGATATCACAGCAGAGGCTGGTGTTGAAACGAATGCTTGGTGTAATGGTGTATCAATAGTTGATATCAACACGGACGGGTTCAATGATATTTATATTGCTGTATCCAATCCAGATAGTACCAAAAGAGAAAACTTACTTTTCATCAATAATGGCGATCTGACCTTCTCTGAACAGGCCGAAGCTTATGGTCTAAATGACAGCGGTCACTCAACACATTCAGCATTTTTTGACTATGACCTGGATGGAGACCTGGACATGTACCTTTTAACCTATGGCAATAATGAGGGTACCGATTTAAAAATGGTCAACAAAAAAATTGTTGACGGAACTGGCCTCTCCAATGACCGCCTCTACCGAAACAATGGAGACAACACTTTTACGGATGTCACCCTGGAAGCAGGCATTCTTATTGAGGGCTATGGACTCGGTGTTGCCGTGAATGATTTCAACAATGATCTATACCCAGATCTTTATATCAGTAATGATTTCCTATTCGATGATATCGTCTACATCAATAATCAGGATGGAACATTTAGTGACAAGTCCAAAGCTTACCTAAAGCACACCAGTCATTTTGGAATGGGTGTAGATGTTCAGGACTTCAACAATGACTTGTTACCAGACGTGGTTCAGGTGGACATGATGCCAGAAGATAATTATCGACAGAAAAAGATTCTCGGTCCAATGCACTACGACTTCTTTAATCTTTCTATTAAAGAAGGATATACGCCACAGTATATGCGAAATACACTCCAAGTCAATCAGGGGGAAAAGGGATTTTCAGAGATAGGTCAGTTTGCTGGCATCAATGAGACCGATTGGAGTTGGGCTCCTGTATTCGCAGATTATGATGCCAATGGAGACAAAGATCTTATCATCACCAACGGCTTCAGAAGAAATGTGACCGATTGGGATTTTAGAAACTACATCAGCGAACAGCTGGAAATTGCCAAAGGTAAAGGGCAAGACCCCGATGAGGTTGCTTTAGCCATTGTGAAGAAGACCAACGACCTGAAGCTTCCAAATTATGCCTATGCTTATAATGGAGACTTAACTTTTACAGATGTTACTGTCGATTGGGGGCTTTCTGCGCCTACCTGGTCGAATGGTATGGCTTATGCCGACCTTGATCAAGATGGAGATCTGGATCTGGTGATTTCCAATATAGACGACCATGCTTATGTCTACGAAAACCAACTGGAACAGCAGGAAGTCAGACCCAACTACTTAAAAGTAAAACTGGAAGGGTCTAAGGAGAATCCTGATGGTATTGGTGCTAAAATCATTGCGCAACAGGGAGATATCAAGCGAACCCATTATCAGTCGAAAACTCGCGGTTACCTATCCAATGTTACCTCAGAGATTTATTTTGGCCTTGGAGAGAATTCATCATCTACAGAGGTAACGGTTGTCTGGCCCAATGGACAATCCGAAACAAAGGCTGCAACACCGAATACCACACTTACTTTTGAAGTAGGTGATGCACATGATAGTCAAATTGCCATGGCCGAAACCAATCTGACCTCGGGAAATCTAGCCGATGAATATGGGCTAAATCACTCCACACCTGAAAACGACTTTGTCGATTTCTATTTCGAGCCTCTTCTTCCACATCGTTTATCGCAGTCTGGCCCTGCTTTGGCCAAAGGCGATATCAATGGTGATGGATTGGAAGATTTGTTTGTTGGTGGTTCCACTGGGAATGCAGGATACATTTTTACCCAAACCAGTAATGGGAAGTTCAGAAAAAATGAGCTAGGGGGATCAAAGGACTCAGAAGACATCGATGCTACCTTCCTGGATTTCGATCAAGATGGGGACCTGGATCTCTATGTCGCTTCTGGCAGTAATGAATTTGACGCTGACAGTCCAAAGTATCAAGATAGAATCTACGTTAACAATGGAAGGGGTAAGTTCAATCTGGGTAATGGAATTCTCCCTGAAATGTTAACGAGTTCAGGCTCTGTTTCAGCTTCAGACTTTGATGGAGACGGAGATATCGACCTTTTTGTCGGAGGGCGCTTAGAACCAAAAAAGTACCCAATGCCAGGAACCTCATATATTTTAAGGAACGATGGCGGCAAATTTTCAGATATCACTGAAGACGTGGCTCCGGGACTACAAAAAATCGGTATGGTTACCACCTCAGAGTGGGCTGACATGGATGGCGACAGTGACCTAGACCTGATTGTGACCGGAGAATTTATGCCTATCACAGTTTTTCTGCAACAAGATGGTAAGTTCACCAATTCTACCACATCGTTCGGGTTAGACACTTATACCGGATGGTGGAACACAATTCATTTGACAGACATTAATGAGGACGGAAAACTGGACATCATTGCAGGCAATCTCGGGGAAAATACAAAGTATGATGTCAGTATAGATCAACCCATAAGCGTGTTTGCAAAAGACTATGATGACAATGGTATGATTGATGCCATAATGAGTTGCTTCATTGGTAGTGAAGAGCACGTACTTCATTCAAAAAGTACTTTGGAGCAACAAGTCATCCGTTTCAAGAAAAGATATGTTAAACACGAAGAGTTTGCCAAGGCCACCTTTGCTGAGATAATCCCCCCCGAAATTCGTGATGGAGCCTACGTGCTAAAGGCAAATACCTTCAATCATATGGCTTTCTTAAGTTCGTCAGAAGGATATAAGGCTGTTGTACTACCTAATGAGACACAAATAGCCCCCTTACAAGCGATAATAGCTTCAGGTGGTAAATTACTCCTAAGTGGAAACGACTATGGTACAGAAGTCACTGTAGGCCAGTATGATGCAAGCCATGGCTTTGTACTATCATTTGACAATTCAAGCGGAGAGTTTGTCATAAACAAGGGTTCAAACTACAGAGCAAGTGGCAATATTAAATCTGCCCTTAAACTCCAAATTGGTAATGAATCCATCATTGTACATGGAGCAAGTGGTGAGGGGCTCTACGTAAGTCAGGCGAAATAAAGGTTATTCCTCTTCTTCGCCTTGAATTTCATCAAGATCGTCACGATCCCTTAGTTTTTTGTCGTCAACATTCTTATTCAAGAAATCATTGATCTTATCAATAGAAAGCGAGTTTTGTATTTCTCCAAATGAGTCTATGTTTACCTCAAGGCCATCCAATTCTGGAGCTACTTTCGGCTTTTCCTGTTGTTCCTTTTTCTTTGCCATGATTAATCGTTTAATGTGATGGTGCTTATCGCTCTTTCGATTCTACTAACAACTTCATTAGGCCCCAAAATCTCGATAATGGCCATTAAGTCTGGCCCACCAGCCTGACCTGTCAGTGCAAGTCGTAGTGCGGGCATTACTCTACCCAAAGGTGTATCATCTTCGGCAAGATAGCGCATTAAAGCTTCACGTGCCTCCTCGCGGCCAATCTGTTCCAAGCCCTTCAGGATAGCAGCGAAACCACTTAACTTATCTACAGCCAACTGATTCCACTTTTTTCTAACGGTCTTTTCATCATATGATTCAGGTGTTTCAAAGAAAAAACCACCCGCCACAATCATATCTTTAACAAAAGCTACACGTTCTTTCAAAGCACCAACAATGGAGATCGCCTTTGCTTCATCAATTTCCTTCCCTAAAAAGCGCATAAATTCATTGGCAAGCTCCTCATCAGACCTTGACTTTAAATATTGCTCATTAAACCACTTCGCTTTTTCAATATCGAATTTAGCACCCGCTTTATTGATTCTCTCTAAACTGAAAAGGTCTACGAGCTCCTCCATTGAGAAAATTTCCTTTTCTCCACCAGGGTTCCAACCGAGTAGTGCAAGAAAATTGATAAAGGCATCGGACAGATATCCCTCTTCTTTGAAACCCTTAGAAAGCTCACCTGAAACAGGGTCCGTCCAGTTTAGTGGAAAAATAGGGAACCCCAATTTGTCAGCAGCTCTTTTACTAAGCTTACCATTTCCATCAGGTTTGAGCAGAAGTGGTAGATGTGCAAATTCGGGTTTCTCCCAACCCAAATATTCATAAAGCATAACATGCAATGGGGCAGACGGAAGCCATTCCTCACCTCGGATTACATGCGAGATTTCCATCTGGTGGTCATCAACAATATTGGCAAGATGATAGGTTGGCATACCATCTGACTTTAGCAATACTTTGTCATCCATGGTCGCAGTATTAACAACCACCCAACCACGAACCAGGTCCTTAAATCTCACATCCTCATTCCTTGGAAGTTTAATCCGAACAACATAAGGATTTCCTTCTTTCATCAACTTATCTACTTCCTCCGCAGCTAAGGTCAATGAATTTCTCATTTGCATCCGAGTAATTGCATTGTATTGGGGGTTAGCAACACGGGCTTCTTTCAATCGCTCCCTCATGGCGTCTAACTCATCTGGTGTATCAAAGGCTATATAGGCCTTGCCCTCAGCGATCAATTGGTCTGCAAAGGTTTTATATCTCGATTTCCTTTCAGACTGTTTGTAGGGGCCATAATTCCCTCCTGCTTTTACTCCCTCATCCGGTGAAATACCAGCCCAGACAAGGGCGTCTTCTATATAAGACTCTGCTCCTTCAACAAAGCGATTTTGGTCAGTATCTTCTATTCTAAGAACAAAAGCTCCATCATGTTTTTTGGCAAATAGATAGTTGTAAAGGGCAGTTCTGATACCTCCTATATGCAATGCCCCAGTGGGACTTGGAGCAAATCTAACACGAACACTCATATGCTATAATTTAGGCCGCAAATATAGGAAGACTTATCAAAGAGACTTCCCTCTCATGAGCTTATAGATCAACCGCAATACAAGATATTTCAACATTCACATCCTTCGGCAAGCGAGCTACTTCGACAGTCTCTCTTGCTGGAGGATTTTCCTTGAAATACATAGCGTAAGCCTCGTTGATAGTACCAAATTGGTTCATGTCCTTTATAAAAATTGAGCATTTCACCACCTGACTAAAAGTCAATCCCGCTTCACTCAGCACTGCCTCTATATTCTTCATCACTTGGTGCGTTTCCTCTGTAATGTTCTCGTTTATCATTTCACCAGTAAGTTGGTCGAAAGGGATTTGGCCGGAAACATAAAGTGTATTACCTGCTTTAACTGCTTGACTATATGGTCCGATGGGTGCCGGAGCATTCGCACTTGTAACAATGATCTTTGACATGGTTTAATAATTAATACTTTTGTGTCAAATTACTCATTTATGAAGATTCTGGTTATTGGTACTAAGAGAGATTTTGCTGAATTCGAAAAAAAGTTTGGTGCAACAAATGATTTGACTTTAGATACGAACTATCAGTTCCACTCTTCATACCCCGTTTTTGATGTGATCTTCGATTTTCTTGTTGGTGACGAGCCAGAGTTGTTCTCCAATTATCAGGAAAGTCAGGGTTTGACTATCTTCATTAATTCTCCAAAAATTTCTTTAGCGGAGCTATCGTATTTTCAAGAACAGAAGTCTGCCAATACAACCTTTGGTTTCAATGGGCTACCCACTTTTGTCAATAGAGCTGTTTTAGAAGTTAGTGCCTTAAATGAATTTGCGCACAATGAATTAAGCAAGGTCTGCCAGAATCTCGGCACAGATTATGAAATTGTTGGCGATAGAGTGGGTATGGTTACTCCTCGAATCGTTTCCATGATTATCAACGAAGCCTTTTATACCGTACAGGAAGGCACCGCCACAAAAGAAGATATAGACCAGGGAATGAAACTGGGCACCAACTACCCTTATGGCCCCTTCGAATGGTGTGAAATGATTGGGGTTCAAAATGTCTATGAATTGCTAGAGGCCCTTTATGAGGATACCAAAGAGGAAAGATATAAAATCTGCCCACTCCTAAAAAGAGATTATTTATTAGCCAGGTAAGGAGTTACCTACGACATTTTGAACTACTCTACCGTTACTGATTTTGCCAAGTTTCGAGGTTGGTCAACATTACAGCCTCTCATAACCGCAATATGATAAGACAATAGTTGAAGCGGCACGACTGAGACAAGAGGCATCAAGGCCTCATGTGTATGAGGGACCTCAATAATATGATCTGCGATCTCAGCGATCTCAGTATCTCCTTCCGTCACAATAGCTATAACTTCTCCTTTGCGTGCTTTTACCTCTTGAATATTGGAAACAATCTTTTCATAAGACGAATCCTTCGTACCAATGAAAACAACAGGCATATTTTCATCAATCAACGCAATAGGACCATGCTTCATTTCTGCTGCCGGATACCCTTCAGCATGGATATATGAGATCTCTTTTAATTTTAAGGCCCCTTCTAAAGCAACTGGGAAATTATATCCCCTGCCTAGATAGAGGAAGTTGCTGGCATTCTTGAATTTCTCGGAAATAATCTCAATCTGAGGATTCAAGTCCAAACATCTCGCGATTTTGTCAGGAATAGATTCTAATTCCACCAACAAACCCCTGAAGTCACTCTCTGATAATGTTCCCTTCTTCTGCGCAATCATCAATGCCATCATGGTCAGCACGGAAATCTGAGCTGTAAACGCTTTTGTACTAGCCACTCCAATCTCTGGACCTGCATGAGTATATGACCCTGCATGAGAAGATCTAGGAATAGAAGAACCTACAACATTACAAACTCCAAGAATAGTAGCACCCTTAGACTTAGCCAGCTCAATTGCAGCTAAGGTATCTGCCGTCTCACCAGATTGAGAGATTGCAATAACAATATCTTTCTCTCCAACGATGGGGTTTCGATAACGAAACTCAGAGGCGTATTCAACTTCAACAGGAATACGACAAAACTCTTCAAAAATATATTCGGCCACTAACCCAGCATGCCAGGATGTACCGCAGGCCAGGATCAAAATGCGATCTGCATTTAAAATCTTGTTGGTATAGTCATGAATTCCACCCAAGTGAAGATGACCTTCTTGCGCATTGAGTCGTCCTCTTAGGCAGTCACCAACCGACTTTGGTTGTTCAAAAATCTCCTTGATCATGAAATGGTCATATCCACCTTTTTCGATCGCTTCTAACTCAATGTCTACCGTCTGTACGTATGGCTTCATTTCTACGTCCTCGACATTCTTAATGGTAAGATTGTTATCCTTTATTATCGCGATTTCCTGATCATCAAGGTATACTACTTCATTAGTATACTCAATAATTGGAGTAGCATCTGATGCCAAAAAGAATTCATCTTTTCCCAAACCAACTACTAAAGGGCTTCCTTTTCTAGCAGCAATTAACAAGTTGGGATCTTCTAATGAGACTATTGCGATAGCGTATGCTCCTACAACTTTGTTCAAGGCAAGTCTTACGGCTTCTGCCAAATCTACTTTGGTATTTAAGTAAATATCTTCTACGAAATTTATAAATACCTCAGAGTCAGTCTCGCTTCGGAATGTATATCCTTTTGATAGTAAGTCTGTCTTTAAAGCAGCATAATTCTCAATAATACCATTATGAATCATTGCCAACTTTCCACCCATAGAAATATGTGGATGGGCATTAGTGTCATTAGGCTCGCCATGAGTAGCCCACCTAGTATGGCCTATACCAATTGAAGAACTTAGATCTTGATCCTTAGCAAAATCATGAAGATCTGCGACCTTACCTTTCTTCTTGTATACATTCAAATCACCGTTTAACAGTGCAACACCAGCACTATCATACCCGCGATATTCAAGTCTTTGTAAACCCTTGATAATTATTGGGTATGCTTCCCTTTTTCCAATGTATCCAACAATTCCACACATAGTTATATCCGCCTTTTTCGAAAAATAATAATAATAAGAATGGCTACCTCAGCTCGGAGAAGAAAATCTTGATTTCAAGGTTGTCTAATTCCAGAGTAAACCCATTTGTAGACAAATTCATATTTGATGGATAAATGAACACCTCATTTCTCCTAAAGACATCATTCAGATAAGCACGCACATAAGAAGTAATTGATGCTGTGTATGTTCTGTCCGTCTCATTATACCTTAGTTGAAGAGGAAAATTCTGTGAAATAATATTCACGCCATCTTCCTGTATTGCTCTGAGTGCTCCACCGTCACTAATCACCGTATTCCTGTCATCGGTGATTAAAAGAAGTAGTGTTGATGGAGGGGAAATACCAGCGGGTAAGTCTCCAATAGGACCTATAGTTATTTCTGCAAGGTTTACTATAGCCCCATCATTCACATTGGCAAAACGTTCTAAGTCGGATAGATCAAGTTTAGTGACTAATCCGATTCCTGATTGTACTACCAACTGAGATACCTGATTGTACTCAACACTGGTCTCTTGTACAAAGGCAAAGTTGGTTGCTGAGCGATCAGAAGTAAAATTATGAAAACTTGGCTGTGCAACACCCGTCATTGTAATGGTCCGATTAGCAATATCTCCACTTCCATCTGTTAGTGGAACAGAATAATAAAAGATTACTTCAAAGTTAGCCCCGGTGTTGATTCCAAAGATGTTTTGAGAACTACCCTCGTGTCTAAAGACAAAGCCTGGAAAAAACTCATCAAAAGCCGTCTGAGTATCAAATGTCGCGTTGCCATCTCGGATGCCGTCAAAGATTTCCTGAGCCCAGCTTAAGTCCGCATCTATACTATAAACAGAGTCGAAGTTATCGATCTGTACATCTCCAGAAGCAATTTGTTCATTCGATTGAATTAGTTCACTTGTAGTTATATATCTGTCAGAAGGAAAAGCCTCGCCAATTTTATAGGCTCTTAAGTTAAGCGCTCTGTTGACAGCTGACGTATCATAAAGAAAATTGATTCCGAAGTTAATCTTAACGGAATCCAGAATATCATCAGCCGTAAGTACCGGATGACTGTTCTCGTTGAGATCTAGCCCGATATAACCCTTGGCAGTCATATTGCCAAAATCAGAGCCAGAATGCTCTCCAACAAAAATACGTGATAGGTTAGCTGAATTGATGGAATCAAGCCAAACAATACCGGTGCTTAATGAAATATTCTCTGAATTGAATTCTATTGGTTCTACATCATCAGAACTCAATCCGAAATTACCCTTCTCCTCACAAGAATTAAATATAATGAGGCTCAGTAACAGAGCCCCATATATTCTAATCTTAGCCAACAAGTTCATTATATAGGTTAAAATAGGAGTCTAAAAAGTTATCGTCCTTTTCAATTGTACTTACAGTTCTACCTTGTTCAATTTCAGTAAACAAGTTATTCAAGCTTTCACTGGCTTCTTCCTCAGCCCTAATCACGGCATCGGCATACTCAGCTCCTGTCTTGATAAAACCAGCAAAATCAGCTGATTTCAAGTTTTGCAACATGCTATCGTCAATATCCATCATCTTAACTTTATCCAATAGGTCATCTTTAAACTGATGAGCAAAGTCATTATTATAGATAGTGAAGACAGAACGTGTATTTTGAAATATTGGATCGTTCTTATAGGTTGTCTTTAGATACATTGGAATAAGACTAGTCATCCAATCGTTACAATGAACAATATCTGGTGCCCAACCCAATTTCTTAACTGTTTCTAAAACTCCCTTACAGAAGAAAATGGCTCTTTCGTCATTGTCTTCATAGAAGTTGTCTTCTTTGTCGTAGAAAACGGTCTTTCTGTGGAAATAGTCTTCGTTATCTATAAAATAGACCTGAAGCTTTGCATTAGGAATTGAAGCGACTTTAATAACAAGCGGCTTTTCCTCCTCACCAACAGCAATGTTGATCCCTGAAAGTCTAACTACTTCGTGTAAACGATTCTTTCTCTCGTTAATGAGCCCAAAACGTGGAACTAAAATTCTGATCTCCATACCCCTCTCCTGCATGGCTTGAGGTAATTTTCTAACAAAGTCCGATACCTCAGATGTTTGTAGAAATGGCTGAATTTCACTTGCAACGTACAGAATTCTTAATTTTGACATACTTAATGGAAATTAAATGAAATCTCTTCTTTGAAAAAGAGCCACAAAATTACGGAATTTGGGTCAAAAATCATTCAATTTTAAAGAAAAAGGCGATATGTTGTCTCTCGGACAGCGTTAATTACCGTTAAAAGTCACTATGAATATCTGCAAGACCATAATTGAGGTTAGAGACATTCTTCAAGGCATTAGATTTGAGGGCAAATCCATTGGGTTTGCGCCTACCATGGGAGCTTTGCATCAAGGACACCTCTCATTGATTCGAGCGTCAAAGGAAAATTGTGACTTCACGGTCTCAAGTATTTTTGTAAATCCTGCGCAATTCAATAACCCAGAAGACCTTGAAAATTATCCGAAGACTTTGGATGACGATATAGAGAAGTTAACGAATGCCGGATGTGATCTTCTCTTCCTTCCTAATGGTCAGGAAATTTATCCTTACAAACCTCAGTTACACATTTCATTTGACGGTATTGCCGATCAACTAGAGGGGAAATTTAGACCCGGACATTTTGATGGTGTAGCCTTGGTTGTCTCCAAGCTTTTCAACATAATTCAACCTAGTCAAGCATTTTTTGGCCAAAAAGATCTTCAGCAATTCTTCATTGTTCAATCTCTTGTTGATCAACTGAACTATCCTATTCTCATGCATATGGTACCCACGACCCGTGAGTCGAATGGCTTAGCCATGTCATCAAGGAACATGCGCCTTTCAGAGACTGAAAAATCAGAAGCCACCTTGTTGTATCAAGCCTTATGCCTAGGACAGAAAAAGTTATTGCAAGGCAGAAGTGTCGAATCAGTCAAGAAAGAAGTTCAAGAACTATTCAATGCTTCTGAGCGTTTAGCACTTGAGTATTTTGAAATCATCAAAACCGATAACTTCAAAGCCACGGATGCAATTGAAGAGAAAGAAAAAATCGCTTTATGCGTAGCAGCGAATATTGGTCAAGTCAGATTGATAGATAACTTAATGTTAATTTCTTAGTTTTGCGCTCGTTTTGAGGAGGAGAAATGCAAATAGAGGTATTTAAATCAAAAATCCATCGTGCCAAGGTAACTCAGGCCGAACTGCACTATGTTGGAAGCATTACATTAGATGAAACACTAATGAATGCAGCAAATATCGTAGAAAACGAAAAGGTTCAAATTGTGAACGTGAACAACGGAGAGCGATTTGAAACTTATGTCATAAAAGGGGAAAAAGATAGTGGAACTGTTTGCTTAAATGGACCCGCGGCCCGTAAAGTTCAAGTTGGAGATGTGATCATTATTGTATCTTATGGTATCATGGACTTTGAATCCGCCAAATCCCATACCCCTAGAATAGTTTTCCCTGATAACGACAATAAACTGTCATAAATTCAACTTGCGAATTGCATTAAAAGATATCCTCAAGTTCATTGTCTCTATTGGCCTTACCGGGTATGTGCTATATAAAACGTCCGGTAGTGTAGATTGGGATAAAGCCTCTGATGCCATTTTGAAATTCAATTATGGTTGGATTTTTCTCAGTGTTTTTCTTTCAATTTTGAGTCATCTACTTAGAGCCTATAGATGGAACCTATTATTGAATACTGGTGGCTATAGACCTAGTCTTTTTACATCCTATCTAGCCTTAATGGTTGGCTATCTATCTAGCATGGCAATCCCTAGGTTGGGAGAAGTGACTAGATGTACAACTCTCAAAAGAACCAATAAGATTCCCGTCCCATTCTCATTGGGAACAGTGCTTACAGATCGGCTCTTGGATCTTTTTATGCTTGGGCTTTTGACAGTTTTCTTGTTGCTTATGAGGTTTGAACTACTAAAGTCTTTCTTTATTGAGTTCATTGAAGCCAAAGTTCCTTTTGTGAATCAATACTGGCCAATTTTAGTACTTCTGGCAATTGGCGGAATAGTCTTTCTTTTTTGGCTTATTAGCGAATCTAAAAAAACACAGCCAAAGGAAGGTTTTCTATCCAAACTGATAGACTTCACTATAAACCTTATGAATGGGATGAAGACAATCGCCAAAGTAAAAAACCCGATTCAATTCTGGTTATCAACATTGGGGATTTGGGTACTCTATTTCCTAATGCTCTATATGATCTCTTTTGGCTACGGTCCAACTGACGAAATGTCACTTATGGCAGGAGTGGCAGTTCTCGTTATGGGAAGTCTTGGCATGGTTACTCCTGTGAACAACGGAATTGGAGCCTACCAGGCTTTTGTCGCCAGCATACTTGTCGTATTTGGCATAGTCTACGAAGATGGTTATGTTTTTGCTATAATTTCACAAGGATCGCAAGTGGTAGCCCATATCTTGATTGGCTTTTTAAGCTTGCTAATCCTTAACTTTAGGAAGAAGGAGCAAGAAATTGAAACAGACATCTCATAAGATAGTTAGCCAACAAGAACTTCAAAAGAGGATTAAAAGTTGGCAATCCAAGGGTCAAAAAGTCGTTTTCTCAAACGGATGCTTTGACATTTTACACCTTGGTCACATCGACTATCTAGAAAAGGCACGTGCTTTTGGTGATAAACTGGTGATTGGCCTTAATTCTGACGACTCTGTTAGGGTTTTGAAGGGTTCAAGTAGGCCCGTCAATCTGCAAGAAGCTCGTGCGAGAATGCTTGCGGCTCTTTCATTTGTAGATGGAGTCACTGTTTTTGAAGAGGAGACTCCTCAGGAATTAATAGAGTACCTTTTACCAAATGTTCTGGTAAAAGGGAGTGACTACAATATTGAAAACATTGTAGGTGCGAAAAGCGTAATTGCGAATGGTGGATCAGTAGAGACGATTGACCTGGTCAATGGATATTCGACCACCAATATCATAGAGAAAATAAAGAAGTAAAATATGTTTGGAGGATTTATAGTATTAGTTATCGGGATAATGATTGTCAGCTGGGCTGTTCAAAACAGTCTCAAGCGCAAATTCAAAAAATACTCACAAGTAGGGCTTTCCATTGGTCTTAGTGGAAAAGAAGTCGCTGAGCTTATGCTGAGAGACAATGGTATAGATGATGTGCAGGTGGTTTCGGTCCAGGGCAGACTGACCGATCATTATAACCCTTTAGATAAAACGGTAAACTTAAGCCCTGATGTTTATGCGGGCAGATCCGTTATGGCCGCTGCAGTGGCTGCTCACGAGTGTGGTCATGCGATACAACACGCTACAGCTTATGCTCCTTTAAAAATGAGGTCGGCCTTAGTTCCTATACAAGCTTTGAGTGGGAGAATACTCAACATCCTATTCTTCATGATGATCTTTGGTGTAGGCGCTTCGTTTTTGCCTTATGAAATGGCAGGAATATTAATTGTGGGGGTTTATGCAGTCTTCACGCTTTTTGCCTTCGTTACCCTTCCGGTAGAATTCGATGCTACCAAGAGAGCACTTGCTTGGGTAGATCAAAGAAATATTACGCAAGGAGAAGAACATGACATGGCAACCGATGCCTTGGATGCCGCTGCCAGAACCTATTTAGTAGCTGCTTTAGGCTCACTTGCCATGCTACTCTATTATGCTATGGCATTCCTTGGAAATGACTAGCAAGTTTTAACGAATTGATTAACTTTGCCTAACAAACGTTCGTTAAATAATTTCTAATGAATTTCGAGTTAACAGAAGAGCATATAGCGGTAAGAGACGCAGCCAGAGAGTTTGCCAACACAGAGCTTTTACCAGGTGTTATTGAAAGAGATGAACACCAAAAATTTCCAACTGAGCAAGTCAAAAAAATGGGCGAGCTTGGGTTTTTAGGAATGATGGTAGACCCTAAGTATGGCGGGGGCGGTATGGACACTGTTTCCTATGTACTGGCTATGGAAGAGATTTCTAAAATTGATGCCTCTGCCAGTGTTTGTATGTCGGTTAACAACAGCTTGGTCTGCTGGGGAATCGAGAAATTCGGTAATGAAGAACAAAAACAAAAATACCTTAAGCCATTAGCTACGGGTGAAAAAATAGGTGCCTTTTGTCTTTCAGAACCGGAAGCTGGATCAGATGCAACTTCTCAGCAAACTACTGCTGAAGATAAAGGCGATCATTACTTACTGAACGGAACTAAAAACTGGATTACCAATGGTAATACTGCTTCTATCTACTTGGTTATCGCTCAAACCGATCGAGAGAAAGGTCATCGTGGTATTAACTGTCTGATTGTTGAAAAAGGCATGGATGGTTTTGTCGTAGGTAAGAAGGAAGATAAGCTAGGTATTCGAGGTTCGGACACCCATTCCTTGATGTTTACCGATGTCAAAGTTCCCAAGGAAAACAGAATTGGAGAAGATGGCTTTGGTTTCAAATTTGCCATGTCAACTCTAAATGGAGGTAGAATAGGAATTGCTTCGCAAGCTCTGGGGATTGCTTCTGGCGCCTATGAGTTGGCATTGGCCTACTCAAAAGAAAGAAAAGCTTTTGGCAAACCGATCAGTCAGCACCAGGCTATTCAGTTTAAGTTGGCAGATATGGCTACAGAAATTGAAGCGGCCCGCCTGCTTTGTTTACAGGCCGCTCACCTAAAAGATCAGAAGAAGGACTTTGCTAAGGCAAGTGCTATGGCCAAGTTATATGCTTCAAAAGTGGCCATGGATACCACGGTTGAAGCAGTGCAGGTACATGGTGGTTATGGTTTCGTCAAAGAATACCATGTAGAAAGACTTATGAGAGATGCAAAAATCACCCAAATCTATGAGGGTACTTCCGAGATCCAAAAGATAGTTATCTCCCGAGAGTTATTGAAATAAAGGGAATTATTACATAAAAATGGCCATTGACATATAAATTGTTGTCAATGGTCATTTTTTTTTGCCATTGTTATAGACAAGCGTAAATTAGTACACTTTACAACATTAATTTTTTCGAAACGTTTCATACACCACTATGGAGGATTATAACAAAATCATAGAATCACTAGGTGTTCGCTACATCAAGAGTAGGAACATGAAGATAGCCAAGGCTGTCACTATAGATAACTTTTACGATGTTGAGAATACCATTATTGTAGTCAATAATGGGGATGTTTATTTTGGTCCAGACCAGGAAAAAGTATCAGAAGGAGATATGCTTTTTATTCCTGGAGGGAAATCCCTTTCAATTTCTTTCGGTTCTGTTACGGCACAGGCCATCTCGAATGAAGAGTTTATTTCTAATAAGAAGAAGTACTTGCAAAACGCCAATGACTCTGAGATCAACGACTTTGACGTGGATGGATTCAGCCAAGTCATGTTTGAGGCAAAAGTCTTTGACTCTGTCAACTTCTTCTCATCACTGAATATTACGCCTTTCGCCATTCGCAATAGTAGTGTATTGGCAGAGTTAATCAGGCTCATTATTAATGAAGATAATTCTGTAAAGCCAGGAAAGAATAGAGTGATCAAGGTAAATACTGAATACTTAGTCGTAGAGGTGATCAGATACATTTTGGACAATAGGCTATTTGTGGAACAATTGGTGACCAATAGTACCTACTTCAAGGATCCTAGGCTTATCGACATTTTCAGTTATATCAAGAAAAATATCGGTGGCGACTTGTCCAACAAAGTGCTGGCCAGAGTAGCTAATGTTTCGGAGGATTATGTTGGTCAATATTTTAAAATGCTGACGGGTATTAACCCTCAGGATTACATAGAGTATCAACGTATGGAAGCCGCTGTTGACCTGTTGAGAACCACCAAGAAGAGTATCAGAGATATTGGCCGAGAAGTCGGGTATAAAGACACCGCTTATTTCTGTAGAAGATTCAAAATGATGTTTGGTATTCCTGCAGGAAAAATGAGAAGACGTGAAAGCCTAATTAACATTTAAGGCTTCATTATAAAAATTTACTACTTCAGAAACCTCAGTCAACAGATTGAGGTTTTTTTGTGCTCCATTGCCAATGACAATGATATCCGCACCAGCATCCAAAGCCTGTCTGGCCTTTGAAGCAGAGTTCAAACCTCCTCCAATGATTAAAGGAATATCTATGGCTCCTTTGACAGCGCGAATTATTTTCGGAGCAATCGGTTCTTCTGCACCACTTCCTGCGTCCATATAAACGGTTTTCAAACCCAGCATTTGACCTGCAAGGGCCGTAGAAGCGGCCAGACTCGGTTTATCATTAGGCAATGGCTGGGAATTACTGATGTAAGAAGCACTTGTGGGTCTACCTGAATTAACCAACATATAACCCGTTGGTATTACTTCGAGATTGCTCCTTTTTACAACCGGAGCAGCCACTACATGTTGACCTATTAACAACTCCGGGTTCCGTCCGGAAATAAGGGATAGAAACAGAATGGCATCTGCGGCAGCATCAATTTGAATTGCATTGCCTGGAAATAATATACAGGGTATGTCCGTATATGATTTCACCATGCTTACCACCTCATGCAAATTACTACTTGTCACCAGACTACCGCCTACAAAGATGTAATCTACCTTTTGTTCCAAACACAGGTTAAGGCTTTCGATTAAGCTGCGCTCATCAGTATCATCCGGGTCAAAAAGCACTGCCAATGCCTTTCTTCCAGAGGACGTAAGTTTGCCAAAGTCGTTGTTCAAATTGTTATTTCTCATCTTCGGCAACATCTATCTCCTTTAAGAAAGAAGCCAATCGCTCAGCGGCAACACCCAGCAAGAAAACAATGGCCTGTTCCTTCAATGTGGAAGCCAGGAGGTTTTCTCCTTTACTAGGTAGATCTACATTTTTCAACTTATCTTTTTTGCCGCTTTTGGCTTTCTTCTTACCAGATCCCGTTATGGCCGTGGACAGCAAGTAAGCACCCAAGAGTCCTCCTCCGACTATCAAAGCGCTCTTCCCCACTTTGTCAAAATTATTTTTTAATTCACCCAATTGAGACTCAAGTGCATTCTTGAATTTGTCGTTGGCATTTTCGAGCTCTTCCCTTTTTGACATAAAGCTTTTATTCTTTCTTGATCTCCGATTTTGCTTTTATCTGACTCAAAAGACGCTCTCTTCTAAAATAAACTGCTCCGGCAAAACAGAGATATAACACTCCGACTATAATATACCCCAAGAAGTTACTTTCCAAATAAGAATTGAGGACATTGGACAAGCCTAAGGATAAGAATAGCAATGCCATCAAACATAAAACAGCGATCATTAATGATACTACTGCTTTAGCAATCAGCTTGGTTGATTCTTCCTGAGCATCAAGCTTTAGAAGTTCAATTTTGGTTTCAAGAAACCCGGTTAAAGTGTCTACTAATTTATCTAAATCAAAAAGCTTCAAAACCTTGGGATTTCAGGCAAGATAGAAAGAAGTGATCAACTATTGAATTGAAATTAACTTACTCGTCTTTAAAAGGTCGCCTTGACCATCAAAGTAAGTTGATTTTATCATCACTTTCTTTTCGCAGTCAATTAGGAACTGCCCGGTAATATTGTCATTAAAAGCCACTTCTATAAAACGAAGACCTTCTATTTTCTCACCATTTAGGGTATAGTTTGCTGTATCATTGACCATAAGAATTCTACCTTCCTTGTCAAATTCACTTTCTGATAGATCGTAATCTATGAGGCCCTGGGTACTCGCCAACTTAGATTGGTTCTCATTAATTGAAAATGAAGTATCAGGAGATTTAGACCCTTCGGCACCTGACTCGTAAACCAAGAATTGAGTTTGACTTAGCTTCTCATTCGGATTGACAAAAATTGTCGAAGTCTTAGCCCCACTATCAATCTCATACTCATAAATCAATTGCCTGCCCGAAGAACCACCACTGATGTAAATAAGTGTGAAGGGTAATAGAAAGAATGAAAGAATGATATAAGAGAAACCAAATGCCCTTGAATCCAAAGTGAGCTTACCAAATTTAAAAGCAATCGCTACAGGAATCTTTCTGATCGATGGGAAAGGTAAGAATATAAGGACCCCAATGAGATTGAAAAGCAGGTGTACAAAAGCCAGGCTAATGGCGGCATCAGAACGACTATAAGCTGCAAGAATAGCTGTAATCGTTGTACCAATATTTGCACCCATAATGAAAGGAAAAGCATTACTCAACTTGACTCTTCCTGAAGCCACCAGTGGAACAATTAGGGAGGTTGTAATAGAGCTAGATTGAACACCCGCAGTAATCAAAGTTCCCCAGCCGAATGATTTATAAGGATTACTAAAAACGTAACGCTTCAATTTGCCTTTTGAAGCCCCTATTAGTCTCGAATAAATAATGTTTGACAAAAACTTAATCGAGAGAAATAAAAGAACTAAAGAGATAATAATAGCGACAAAGTTTTGTGGAAAAAATGTCATTAACCATTCCGTGACCCTGCTATACCCTATATCCAAAGTACTGTTAAATGCGGTATTGTTAACAGAACCTCCTGCGAAAAGAGAAGTCAATTGTTGGGCACAATAGCTGAGCAATCCATAGTAGTATTCCAAAGGGAATACTATCAGTACAGTTATTATATTGAAGAAATCATGAATTGTACCTGCCGAAATCGCTTTTCGGAACTCATTCCTATTGGTTATAAAACCTAAGGACACTAGCGTACTGGTCAATGTAGTACCTACATTGGCTCCCATTACAATAGGAATGGCATTTCCTAGCGATAGATAACCTGAAGCAACTACAGCCACGGTCATGGCAGTAACAGTAGAGCTACTCTGGATCAGAGCTGTAGCCAACAGACCTATAAATAAGCCTATGAACGGATTGGATGTAACCAGCAATACCGAACGGGCGGTATCTCTACCTATCATAGATACCGAAGCTCCCACTAACTCAATAGCAAGCAAAAAGAGGCCCACCGCCATAATGAACATGACTGCAGAGAGGAACCAACTTCTTGGCTTCTTATTCGGAAAGCTTAATTCTTCTTCTCCCAAAGAGTTAAATGATTACACCTAAAGATTATTTGGCAAAAATAGAATTTTAAGATCTTGTAAGTCAGGCATTCATGTAAAGCCTTTGTTAACAAATCACATGAGGATCAAAAAAAGACAAATTCTTTTATCTCACTAATTTTCAGACTGTTATGATTTTTAAGTGTCTTCGGTGCTTTACATGGGTTAACACCCAGTTAATGCAGTGATTCTGATAATTCAAAAAGTATTATACTTTTGTAGTGTTCCTAAAAGACCAGCGTACTATACGATCAATCAATCGCTACACTGAATCCCTGACATGTCTCCCGATCAAGAACCTCTTTATCTCATCTTAATCAAGATTTTTGGTGCACTTGGCCTTTTCATTTATGGTATGAAGGTCATGAGTGAGGGCATTCAACGTGTCGCTGGAGACAAGCTAAGAAATGGCCTGGCCAGCATGACAAATACCCGACTGGGTGGGGTTTTAACAGGTTTCTTTACCACCTCTATCATTCAAAGTTCATCTGCAACAACGGTGATGATCGTTAGTTTTGTAAATGCGGGGCTTTTGAACCTAAAGCAGTCCATTGGAGTGATTATGGGAGCCAATATTGGTACGACCATTACTGCTTTAATCATCGTAATCTTTGGTTTTAAAATAAGTATTACAGCCTTCGCGTTACCGATTCTGGCGCTTGCTGTTCCCTTATTCTTATTTGCAAGGGCTGATCGATGGAAATACCTCGGAGAGTTCTTAATTGGTTTCTCCATACTTTTCATCGGATTAGGGGCTTTAAAAGATTTAGTTCCAAGTGATTTATCTACTGAGACTCAAGAGTTCATAGGCCAACTAGGAGAATATGGATTCTTTTCGACCATTTTAATGGTCATAGTGGGCACGATTGTGACAATTATTGTTCAATCTTCCAGCGCTGCTATTGCGATCACACTCACGCTTTGTGCTAAAGGAATTATCCCTTTCGAAATGGCAGCAGCCATTGTTCTTGGTGAAAATATAGGCACCACAATCACGGCCAATATTGCGGCAGTAATCGGTAATACACATGCCAAAAGAGCAGCAAGGGCACACTTAATCTTTAACCTTATTGGAGTGCTGTGGATGTTGATTCTTTTCAATCCTTTCCTCAGGCTTATTGACAGTATTGTAATTTCACTAGATCTCGGATCCCCATTCACCAATGTAGACTCTATTAAGGATGGATTAACGGCATTTCATATGTTGTTCAACATTTTGAACACTTTGATACTCGTATGGTTTGTTGATTTGATCGCGCGGGTGGTGATCAAAATGGTTCCTTCAAAAGAAGGTGATGATGAAATATTCAAGCTAAAATACATTAGCACAGGAATCGTAAAGACGCCTTCTCTTTCCCTTCAAGAGGTGCAAATGGAAATCCGACAGTTTGGAGACATCTTGGCTAGTCTGTGCAAAAACTCTAAAAAATTATTACTCTCAAAAGACAAAGGGAAAACGGCTCGATTAAAGTCTAGAATTTATGATTTAGAAAATACTACTGATAAATTCGAAGAGGAAGTTTCCAACTACGTAATTAGAATCACTAGTGAAGAACTGAGTATTAATCACTCAAATCAAATACGTGATGTTTTGAGTATTGCATCAGAATTTGAACGTACCGGAGATGAGTATTTAAGACTGGTCAAGCACTTCGAAAGATTAGATGCAAAGAAGGTAATTCTAACAGACAAACAGACAAGCAAACTGGAAGTACTATATGATCTCATCTCTGATGCAGTGGGTATTGTCAAGAGCAATTTGAATGTTGAAGACTTATCTGAAGTGAACGAGGAGGAGGCGCTCTCCAAAGAGAGGGAGATCAATGACTATGTAGTTAAGCTACATAAGCAAAACCTTAAATCAATTGAGGCCAAAGAGTACTCGGTAAAAACGGGAGTTGTCTACAAAGACATCATAGCCAGTTTGGAAACAATTGGTGATCACTTATTAAACATGAGTCAAAGCGCTGTCGGTAAATACAGCGAGGAAGATCAAATTTGATTCAATTGATTTATGGCAATCCATGCCATCAAACCTATTCCTAATTCAATAGCATCTTCATCCACATTGAAATTAGGCGTGTGTACTCCATTAGTAGTGCCTTTGGTTTTATTTCCTGTTCCCAATCTATAAAAGGAACAGGGCACTTCATGGGAATAAAAAGCAAAGTCCTCCGCCCCCATCCATAAATCCAGGTCGACAATGTTCTCCTCACCCAGGTAGGCTGTAGCTGCCTGTCGTGCCGTTTGGGTAGTTTCAGGGTCATTGGTCAAGTAAGGATAACCAACATCAATATTAACATCGCATTCTCCTCCCATACCTTCTGCAATTCCTTTTGCTATGTTGGTTATTCTCTTATGCGCTTCAAATCTCCATTTTTCATCAAGTGCTCTGAAAGTACCTGATATTTTCACTTCATCAGGAATTATGTTTTGGGCTTGTCCTCCATGAATGGTTCCGAATGATAATACGGTAGGTGTCTTCGGGTCTGCATTCCTGCTCACCACTTGCTGAAGTGCCACCAAAATATGAGAAGCAATTATAATTGGGTCAATGACTTTATCCGGTAATGCGGCATGCCCGCCCTTGCCCTTCACGGTCAGATATATCTCATCTGCACTGGCCATATACATCCCCTCTCTGAAGCCTACTTTGCCAGTAGGTATAAATGGCATGACGTGCTGTCCAAGCATTCGGTCCGGTTTCGGATTTTCTAAAGCACCATCCTTAATCATTAAAGATGCCCCTCCTGGATTTTTTTCTTCACCAGGTTGAAAAACCAATTTCACAGTACCCTCGAACTGATCTTTTAACTCGTTTAGAATTCTGGCAGCTCCCAATACGCAAGCAGTGTGGACATCATGGCCACAGGCATGCATCACACCTTCCTTAGTTGATTTATAGTCAACTTCATTGGCTTCCAGAATAGGTAGGGCATCCATATCACCACGCAGAGCAATGGTCTTCTTTTCAGCGTTCCTTCCTTTGATAAGGGCTGTCAGACCAGTACCTGCAACTCCCTCTTTAGGTTCTATACCAACGGCCCTCAGTTCCTTCGCAACATACTTTGCTGTTTCAAATTCTTGAAAAGACAATTCTGGGTTTGCATGAATATGACGCCTGATCTGCACCACGTCATTGGCAAACTGATTTGCCAGATTCTTTATTTGACCTACCGATATCATTTCGCTTCTATCGGAAATTTGTCCGGCACAATCGAAGCCGTAGGATAGAACTCTCTAATTTTTCGATATAGGGGTTGCGCTTCCACTTGCTGAAAAAACTGACCCACCTTTACAAAGTAAGTAGGCAATTTATAAGTATAGCGAGCTGTCATGTCGGGCACAATATCAAATAGTCTGTTACGCACACGACCCGCCTCAGTTCCATTATTTCCCGAGTAGACCAGGATGGTATAACCATCTATCATACGAATTGAATCATTGCCAACTCTCATAGAATCGATCAGCATATTCAATTGATCTGAGATGTCAAACGGACTTTCCAATGGGTCATTCTGAATGATCTCGTCAGATCCTTCTCCGGCCTCAGTATCGGCAAGCTCAACCTTTGGGTTATACTGTGATAAATTCTCGGAGAAGGTTAAATCAACCACCTCTTTCTTTTGAGGCACAGTTGATTTAGCGCAACCAGCCGATCCAAGGCCGATTACCAAGAGCACTAACACAATATTGAGAACAAGTCTATTCATCTATGACTACACACTTATTAGACATGATGTCTGCTTCCACCGTCTTAAACTTAACGTCTTTTTTAACACTTCCGTCTGGATACTGCACTGACACCCTGTCATTTCTTCCAAAAACCTTCTCAGATTTGATTGGGGCCACTTTTTCGACCGGAGGTCTATTTCTTGTATCCTGTCTTCCAGCCAGTGCACTTTGAGACTCTGCTTTAGACTCATTGAAGTTTTGACGTTTCGATGATCTGGCTTCCTGCACACGATTTGGATCTTCTGTCGGAATAAAGGCCTTTGACAAAAAGGACATGGTTTCTTCATTCACCTTTGAAAGGAAGCCTTTGAACAACTCAAAAGCCTCAAATTTATAAATCAAAAGAGGGTCTTTCTGCTCGTACACCGCATTTTGAACCGACTGCTTCAAGTCATCCATATCACGTAGGTGTTCTTTCCATGTCAAGTCAATTACACCTAAGGTAATTGCCTTTTCCATGGACTTTATCATCTCTGCGTTTTCAGTATCAATGGTCTTCTGCAAGTTTACAGGAACACCGATTTGACGTTTGCCATCGGTAAATGGTAACAGGATATTCTCGACCGTGGCGCCACGCTCTTTTTGAATATGCTTTAATAGTGGTAGTGTCGATTCCGCAATGGTCTTATTCTTTTGTTGATAGGCCGCAAATGCCTCATCATACAAATCGTTGACCAAATTGTTGAAATCGGTTCTTATGAAGCCATCCTGATCGATCTTAGAATCGATACCTAATGTACTAATGCAACTCAACTTGAAAGCATCGTAGTCATCAGAGCCTTTGCTGTTGTTGACGATATCTTCACAGGTATCATATAACATGTTCATAATATCCAGCTGTAGACGCTCCCCTTTCAAGGCATTTCTACGCCTGTCATAAATCACAGTACGCTGCTGATTCATGATATCATCATACTCAAGAAGACGCTTACGTGTACCGAAATTGTTTTCTTCCACTTTTTTCTGAGCCCGTTCTATAGACTTAGTAATCATAGAGTGCTGAATCATTTCGCCCTCTTTCAAGCCCATTCTATCCATCAGCTTAGCTACGCGATCGGAACCAAACAAACGCATGAGGTTATCTTCCAAAGAGACAAAGAACTGTGAAGCTCCCGGATCACCCTGACGTCCCGCACGACCTCTCAATTGCCTGTCAACTCGTCTCGATTCGTGTCTTTCTGTACCGATAATGGCAAGACCACCAGCAGCCTTAGAATCTGGATGTAGTTTAATATCAGTACCACGACCTGCCATGTTGGTGGCTATGGTAACCGTACCCGGCTTACCTGCTTCTGCAACAACGTCAGCCTCACTGGCGTGTTGTTTTGCATTTAATACCTGATGCTTGATCTTTTTCAAGTTGAGCATCCTACTGAGTACCTCAGAAATCTCAACAGATGTAGTACCCACCAAAACAGGGCGACCTTGTTCGGTCAGTTCGACAATTTCCTCAACTACGGCATTGAATTTCTCACGAACAGTTTTATAGACTTTGTCCTGTCTATCGTCCCGCTGAATTGGTCTATTGGTAGGAATCACAACGGTATCCAATTCGTAGATTTCCCAAAACTCTCCTGCCTCTGTTTCGGCAGTACCGGTCATACCAGCGAGCTTATGGTACATTCTGAAGTAATTCTGAAGTGTAATGGTAGCATAGGTCTGGGTGGCATCCTCGACCTTTACATTTTCTTTTGCCTCAATCGCTTGGTGCAGGCCGTCAGAGTACCTTCGCCCATCCATCACACGACCGGTCTGCTCATCAACAATTTTCACTTTGTTTTCGGCAACGATATACTCAGTGTCGCGCTCAAACATGGTAAATGCCTTGAGCAGTTGATTTACGGTATGAATTCGTTGGGCTTTGACACTATAGTCTTTTATGGCTTCATCCTTCTGCTTCAGTTTATCCTCATCACTTAGACTATCGTCCTTTTCAAACTTGGCTACTATCTCTCCAATATCGGTTAGAATAAAGAAGTTAGGATCTTCGCCTTCACCCGTAATAAGCTCAGTACCTTTTTCAGTGAGGTTAACCACATTTGACTTCTCATCTATGGTAAAGTATAATGGTTCATCTGCCTGAGGCATATTTTTCTGATTGTCTTGCAGATAAAAGTTCTCCGTCTTCTGCATAGTCAATCTGACCCCGGTTTCACTCAAAAACTTAATCAAAGGTTTGTACTTCGGAAGCCCTCTGAATGCTCTGAATAGCGCTAGTCCTCCTTCTTGTTCATTGCCTTCTTTGAGTAATCTCTTAGCATCATTTAAGTACTGACCACAAATCTTTCTTTGAGCATCCACCAGTTTTTGAATCCGTGGTTTTAGTTCGTAGAACTCGTGCTCATCGCCACGTGGTACAGGTCCGGAAATAATTAGAGGTGTTCTGGCTTCATCAATCAGTACAGAATCTACCTCATCAACCATGGCATAATGGTGTTTACGTTGCACCAATTCCTTCTCCTCACGCGCCATATTGTCTCTGAGGTAGTCAAAACCGAATTCGTTATTGGTACCATAGGTAATATCGGCTCTGTAGGCACTTCTTCTTTCCTCAGAGTTTGGCTGGTGTTTATCAACGCAGTCAATAGACAGGCCGTGGAATTGAAATAGTGGTGCCATCCACTCTGAATCTCGCTTAGCCAGATAGTCATTTACCGTGACCACATGAACACCTCTGCCCGCCAAGGCATTTAAGTATGCCGGTAAAGTAGCCACGAGGGTCTTACCCTCACCTGTAGCCATCTCCGCAATCTTACCATTATGAAGTACAATACCACCAATCAATTGCACATCATAGTGAAGCATTTCCCACTTTAGAAGATTACCCGCTGCTACCCATTCATTATGCCAAGTGGCAGTGTCGCCATCAATTTGAATATGATCACCTCCTGCAGCCAACTGACGATCCATCATATTAGCATTGACAACGAGTTTGCCATTTTCTTTGAAACGTCTTGCTGTTTCTTTAACGGTGGCAAAGGCATTAGGTAATATTTCTTTCAGCACAACCTCGAGCTGCTCATTGCGTTTTTCTTCGAGCTTGTCGATGGACTGGAAGATATTGTCCTTCTCCTGTATATCCAGATCTGGCTCATCTTCTACACGCTGCTGAAGGGCCGCAATTTCATTATCGATTTCTTTAAGGTCGTTTGCTATCCGATCCTTGAACTCCTGAGTTCTTCCTCTTAGCTCTTCATCACTAATACCAGAAAGCGTTTCGTAAATCGAATTGATTTGTCCTACAATTGGAGTTACTTCCTTAACATCTCGATCTGATTTACTACCGAAAAGCTTTGATATCCCCTTCGTTAAAATGCTCATATTGAATCTTTATACGCTAAAGTTAATTTCTTGTCTTTTAATAAAGAAAGCTTGTCTCTATAAACTTATAGGCTTATTTGCCCCCCGAAAACTCTTACAGCCGGACCTATAAGATAGATATCTTTAAAATGCTCTCCGTCCTTTTTAAAGGACACTTTTAGTTCTCCTCCAATGGCATTGAGTTTAACCTGATCAACACCCGTTTTCAATCCTAGAGAAAGCGCTGCTGCCGTACAACCAGTACCACATGAAAATGTCTCACCTTCCACACCCCTCTCGTAAGTGCGAATCTTCAATTCATCATCACTCACAGTCTCCAGAAAATTGACATTGACGCCTTCTTGAGAAAAGCGATCTGAATAACGGATTTCTCTTCCTGCCTCCACTGGATCGATAGACTCCGTACTATCCACATAAGTCAAATAGTGTGGTGATCCGGTGTCAATCAGGTAGTCATCTCCAACCCTCTCGTATTTTGATACATCATGCATCAAAAGATGCACTAACCCTTCCACTATATGTGCTTTGTGAAGTCCATCAATGGCCATAAAACTTGTGTCATTATGAATCATTCCCAAATCCCTGGCAAACATCACTGCACAACGACTTCCGTTACCACAGAGCGACTGTGATCCGTCAGGATTGTAGTAGATCATCTCAAAGTCTGCACCTTCAGTCTCCTCTATCAGAATAACACCGTCAGCACCCACACCAAACCTCCGATCACAGAGTGAGGACACTATTCCCAAATCAGATTTATCAAAGTGTCCATCACGATTATCGATCATGACAAAGTCATTTCCGGTTCCTTGATATTTATGAAAATTGATTGTGCCCACTACTGCAAATTTTGACTCTAGATTGCAATTAACGAGCCTTTTTTTAATTAGTGACAAAATGGCGCTACATAAGTCGATCGTTACTCAAAAAATATTGAGTTTCAATTTTGAAACTTGACCCATCTGACTATTTCTTTCTTTTCAGAAAGTATCGGATACCAATACTTCCTGAGGCCAGAAAACTTCCCTCCTGTAGTTTAAAAAGTGGCGTATACTCCCCAAAAAGAGTGAAATTATCCTTCTTCTCAATCGGTTTGAATTGAAAGCCCAATGCTAAAGCAAAGTTTCCATCTTGAAATGTAGAGCCAAGCCCGGCCCCCGAATAAAGCTTAAAATCCTCCCTCTCTACTACGTTATAGAGGGCTATGGCCGTAATATCAAATTCAGTCGAATTGGCACCAATTCTTGCCTCTCCCCATAGTTTCTTATCTGGGTTAGTGGAAATACCGAAGGAGCTTACAAGTGTGGACTGATGATAGGAGAAACCGACTTGTGCCTTCATCAGGTTTGCAGCAATAAGCATCAGCGCAATAAAGAGTAACTTTTTCATGTTGAGATTTTTTGAATTTAAAACTGACATGTGTCAAGCAATAAACGTGCGATTGTCATTTCAGAACATAAAAAAAGCCCCGACAAGTCGGGGCTTCAATATCTTACGAGTGCAAGAACTATCTAGATATCTTCTCTTTGATTCTAGCAGCCTTACCCTGACGACCTCTTAGGTAATAAAGTCTAGCTCTTCTTACTTTACCTCTTCTCAATACCTCGATTTTGTCAAGACTTGGAGAAAGCAATGGGAAGATTCTTTCAACACCTACGCCACCCGAGATTTTTCTCACAGTGAAAGTCTCACCGTTTGATCCTGGGTTTTTTCTTTGGATAACAGTTCCTTGAAACTGCTGGATTCTTTCCTTTGTGCCTTCTTTAATTTTCACGTGAACGTTAACCGTATCACCAGCACCGAATTCAGGAAAAGAAGCTCTTCTTTCGTTACTTTCTTCCTCTATAAATTTGATAAGATCGCTCATAATCTTCGTTCTTAATCTGGTCTTCCCAAAATTGGACTGCAAATATAGAAATTAGTTTTTTATAAACTGATACTGAATCAGAAATTTTTTAGTCGTCCAGCAGGTCAGGGCGTCTCTTTTTTGTTCTTTCTACTGATTGTTGAAATCTCCATTCCTCAATCTTCTTTTCATGACCTGAAAGCAGTACGTCAGGCACTGTCATTCCTTTATATTCTGCCGGGCGGGTATAAACAGGTGGCGCTAACAAATTATCTTGAAAAGAATCAGTCAAAGCTGATGTTTCGTCAGACAGTACACCGGGTATCAATCTTATAATTGCATCTGACAACACAGCTGCTCCTAGTTCACCTCCTGATAACACATAATCACCGATACTGATCTCTCTGGTAATAAAGTGTTCTCTGACTCTTTCATCCACTCCCTTATAATGACCACAAAGGATGATAATATTTCTCTTAAGGGATAACTCATTCGCTATTTGCTGGTTTAGAGTCTCCCCGTCAGGAGTCATATAGATCACCTCATCATAATCTCGCTCTGCTTTCAGTGCAGAGATACATTTATCAATCGGCTCAATTAACATCACCATACCGGCCCCTCCGCCATACGCGTAGTCATCAAGTTGTTTCTTCTTATTGACAGCGTAAGCTCTCAAATCATGAACAACAACCTCAACAATCCCTTTGTCTTGTGCACGCTGAAGTATGGAGTGACCAAAGGGACTCTCCAGCAATTTTGGCAAGCATGTAATGATATCAATCCTCATTACCTTCTAAATAGACATCGATTAAGCCATCAGGAACATTTAAAGTAATGATCCTATTTTCCCGATCGAGCTTAACTAATAAACTTTCTGTGTAAGGTATTAATACCTCAACCTCTTTGTCAGTTATAACTGAGAATAATAGCTGAGGTCCTGATTCAATGACATTGTCAATTTTGCCTATACCACTATCAGTCATCGCATCATTTAGGTCAAAGCCAATGATCTCATGCAGATAGAACTCTTTGTCGGATAGCTTCGGTAAGGCCTCTAAAGGCAAATACAATTCACTTCCCTTGAGAGCCTGAGCACTTTCTAAGCTTTCAACGTCTTCAAAACCCACAATGGCTTTGGCGCCATTCAAGTTACTCATGGATTCAATAAAAAAAGGAACCAGTTGTTGTCCTTGAAGAACAAAAACTGATTCCAAATTTTGATATTCCCTGGGAGAGTCTACATCCAAATAAATCTGAACCTCACCCTTTAAACCATGAGTCTTGACTATGTAACCTAATTGATAACAGTCGTCAATTGTCATGGCGAATTTGCTTTCTTAAGCTTTTTCCTCTTCGGAAGCTTCTTCAGATGCATCATCAGCTGGTGCCTCTTCGGCTTCAGCTTGAGGTGCTTCTTCAGTAGCCTCAGCGGCAGGCGCTTCAGCCTCTTCTTCAGCAGGAGTCTCGGCTACTTCAGGAGCAGCTTCTGCAGCTACCTCCTCAACAGGAGCTTCTTCAACCGCTGGAGTTTCTTCAGCAACAGCTTCTTCCGCAGGCGCCTCTTCAACTGCAGGAGCTTCCTCAGCCACGGCCTCTTCTACTGGTGCTTCTTCAACTGCAGGAGCTTCTGCTTCAACAGTTTCAGTAGCTTCAGCAGCAGCTTCTTCCTCAACCGCTTCTTCTACTACTACATTCTTAGCAGCAATTGCTTCTGCTCTAGCAGCACTTACTTTAGCCTCTGCTTCAAGTTTAGCTTTTCTTGCATCAGCCTTAGCTTTAGCCAGCTGATCAGCCTTACCTGTGATCTTAGACTCTTTCTCTTCAATCCATGCAGCCAATTTCTTGTCAGCATCTTCTTGAGAGATTGCGCCTTTATCCACACCTACTTGTAAATGCTTTCTGAACATTACCCCTCTATAAGAAAGCATTGCTCTTACAGTGTCCGTAGGTTGTGCACCTTTCATCACCCAATCAAATGCCTTATCATTATCGATATTAATCGATGCAGGGTCAGTGTTTGGATTGTAGGTTCCGATTTTCTCAATAAAGCGACCATCACGTGGTGCTCTAGCGTCTGCGATGACAACATCGTACATCGCTCTTTTTTTGCGGCCTCTTCGGGCCAATCTGATTTTAACAGCCATATAACTTATAAGTTCTAGGAGGATCTCGTCCTCAAATTTTCAGGAACACGTCCCGAAAAAGGACTGCAAAGGTAAGTGTTTTTTTTAATCTGTTAAAGCTTTGTGAGAATATATAAAGAGTCACTGTTAACATGAACTATTAATTCTGTCAAAAACGTTTAGATAGGAATCTTAATTCGTAAAGTATATTCGTAAAACCGCATAGACAGTTTTTAAAGCCTAAACCATTCCAGTACTTTTGTTGTTAACTGTCAGGAACAAAACTTGCCATGGACAATTACACCTATTTAAGCAATGCTGATCCAAAAGCCATAGAGGCTTTATATCAGCAATTTAAGTCTGATCCCTTGAGTGTTGATGAAGGCTGGAAAAAATTCTTTGAAGGCTTCGAGTTTGCTCAAGAGCAATTTCCCATGTTACCCAACGGACAAAGTTCTTCCGGAACTACTGCTCATAGTGCCATTGGAAATACAAAAGAAGTTCAGGTACGTAACTTAATCCACGCCTACCGTACAAGAGCTCATCTAAGGTCCAAAACCAATCCTGTCAGAGAAAGAAAGGACAGAAAGCCAATTCTCGACCTTCAGTATTTCAACTTATCTGATGCTGATCTTGATACAGAATTTTCATCTGGAGAAGAAATCGGTATCGGCAAAGCCACCTTGCGCAAGATCATTGAGACACTTAAGTATATATATGAGGGTACGGTCGGCTTCGAATACATGTCCGTTCGAGACCCTGAAAAGCTGAGTTGGTTAAGAGAAAAAATTGAGAAAGAAGCTTTAAGTTTTAACCCGTCCACGGAACAGAGAAAACGTATCCTTTCCAAACTCAATGAAGCCGTTGTTTTCGAGAACTTTCTCCACACAAAGTATCTCGGTCAAAAGCGTTTCTCCCTGGAAGGTGGTGAAACAACTATACCTGCCCTGGATGCAATCATCAATAAAGGAGCAGAACTAGGCCTTAAAGAAGTAATGATCGGGATGGCCCATAGGGGTAGGCTGAATGTACTTGCCAATATCATGGGTAAAACTTATGAACAAATCTTCAATGAATTCGAAGGCGGAGCAACTCCAGACCTCACTATGGGAGATGGTGATGTTAAGTACCACTTGGGCTTTTCTAGCCAAGTGACTGCCACGAACGGTGAAACGGTGGAATTGAAATTGGCTCCTAACCCATCTCACTTAGAAGCTGTAAATCCGGTAGTTGAAGGTTTTGTTCGTGCTAAGGGTGATGTAGAGTATGACAGGAACAGATCTAAAGTTCTCCCGGTCTTGATTCATGGAGATGCTGCAGTGGCAGGACAAGGCGTTGTTTATGAGGTTGTTCAAATGAGCAAACTAGAAGGCTACAATACCGGAGGTACAATCCACTTTGTGATTAACAATCAAGTCGGTTTTACTACGGACTTTGACGATGCCAGGTCAAGTATTTATTCTACCGATGTTGCTAAAATGATCGATGCGCCTGTGCTTCATGTGAATGGTGACGATCCGGAGGCAGTGATTTTCTGTGTTCAGTTTGCAGTTGAGTATCGACAGAAATTCCAAAGAGACATTTTTGTGGATATGGTATGCTATAGACGCCATGGACACAATGAAAGTGATGAACCGAAATTCACGCAACCTTCTCTTTATAATAAGATATCCAAGCATCCTAACCCGCGCGAGGTTTATAACAAACAACTCATCGAAAAAGGTGAGGTAGAAGCCGCATTGGCCAAAAACATGGACAAAGAGTTTAGGTCAACGCTTCAAGACCGGTTGAATATGGTAAAGCAAAAGCCCTTACCATATACTTATCAACCTTTAGAAGAAGAGTGGCGAAATTTAAGAAGATCAAAACCTGAAGATTTTGAACAATCTCCGGCAACAGGAATTTCGTCCGAAAATATTGAGAAGGTTGCCAAGGCACTTACCGCTGTTCCTGATGGCTTTAAACCATTAAAACAGATTGAGAAACAGCTGAAGCAAAGAACTGATATGTTCTTTAAGGACAAAATGTTGAATTGGGCTGGTGGAGAATTATTGGCTTATGGATCTCTGCTTTTAGACGGTAAAAAAGTCAGGCTCACTGGGCAAGATGTTCAAAGAGGTACATTCTCTCATAGACATGCGGTATTACATGACATGAATACCAATCAAGCGCACAACAGCCTTGATCACATTGAAGGCATTGAAAACCAATTCGAAATCTATAATTCCTTGCTTTCTGAGTTTGGTGTCATGGGGTTTGAATTTGGTTATGCCATGGCTAATCCAAATGCATTGACCATCTGGGAAGCTCAATTTGGAGATTTTGCCAATGGAGCTCAGGTAATGATTGATCAGTTCGTTTCGTGTTCAGAGACAAAATGGCAACGGATGAACGGTATGGTGCTGTTGTTACCTCATGGCTACGAGGGTCAGGGACCGGAGCATTCTAATGCACGTCCCGAAAGGTACCTTCAACTGAGTGCTGAGTATAATATGGTGGTAGCCAACATTACTACACCGTCTAACTTTTTCCATGCGCTGAGAAGACAGCTGACATGGGAATTTAGAAAACCACTTGTGGTTATGTCTCCTAAGTCTTTGTTAAGACACCCTAAGGCGATTTCGCCTCTAGATGAATTCACTTCCGGTGGTTTTAAAGAAGTAATCGGAGATGATAATGTGACTGCTAGATCAGTCAAGAAAGTAATCCTTACCTCAGGCAAAGTCTATTATGACCTACTAGAACGTAAGGAAAAAGATAAAAGAAAGGACATTGCATTGATAAGAATTGAGCAAATACAGCCTTTCCCAGTCAATCAGGTAAATAAAATGCTTAGCAAGTATAAAAACGCTGAATACATCTGGCTCCAGGAAGAACCTGAAAATATGGGTTATTGGAGTTTTGTACAGCGTGCGTACAAAGAGCAAAACCTTAAACTGATTTCCCGAAAAGCAAGCGCTTCGCCTGCCACAGGATATGCTAAGGTACATGCCCAAGAACAAGAAGAAATTATTAACAAAGCTTTCGCTTAAATCAATAGAATCATGAGTTTGGAAATCAAAGTTCCTGCAGTTGGTGAATCCATCACAGAAGTGACCATTGCACAATGGTTCAAGCAAGAGGGAGATCATGTCGAAATGGACGAGGTCATCTGTGAGCTCGAATCTGATAAAGCTACTTTCGAATTGAATGCGGAAGCAGCAGGCACCCTTCACATCGTTGCCAAAGAAGGTGACACACTAGAAATCGGTGAAGTCATTTGTAACATAGATGAGTCGGCAGCAGATGCAAGCCCTAAGGAAGCCACAGCATCCGCAGAATCAAGTGAACCAGCACCAGCTACTTCTGGACCAAAAGCCACTGGCGAAGTCAAAGAAATGATTGTGCCCACTGTTGGTGAATCCATTACGGAAGTGACCATTTCAAGTTGGATAAAAGCTGATGGAGACTATGTAGAGCTTGACGAAGTCATTGCCGAAGTAGATTCAGATAAGGCAACATTCGAACTACCTGCCGAGGCCAACGGTATTTTGAGAATTGTTGCCGAAGAAGATGCAACCATAGAAATTGGTGCTTTGATCTGCAAGATTGAAGTAATGGAAGGAGGAGCTCCGGCAGCAGGCCCCGTGGCAGAAAGCAGTCCCGTGGCAGCAGCCGCTACTTCAGATAATGCCACATACGCCACTGGTCATGCCTCACCTGCAGCAGCCAAGATATTGGCAGAAAAAGGAATTGACGCTTCAAGTGTGAAAGGCACCGGTAAAGATGGTCGTATCACTAAGGAAGATGCGGAAAAGGCTCAAACTACTCCTGCCAAGGCAGCTACCTCCTCTGCACCTGCTAAAGAAGAAGCACCTGCTCCAATTGTGCCTGGAAGTAGGAATGAAAGCAGGGAGCGCATGTCAGCACTTAGAAAAACTGTCGCTAAAAGACTTGTTTCAGTGAAGAATGAAACGGCCATGCTAACCACCTTCAACGAGGTAAACATGAAGCCGATCATGGACCTAAGGAAGAAGTATAAAGAGCGGTTTAAAGAGAAATACGAGGTAGGGCTGGGCTTTATGTCCTTCTTTACAAAAGCCGTGACCATGGCAGCTCAGGAATGGCCTGCTGTCAATGCACGCATTGAGGACAACGAGATCGTGTATAGCGATTTTGTTGACGTATCAATTGCTGTTTCTGCCCCTAAGGGTTTAATGGTGCCGGTAATTCGTAATGCCGAGTCCATCAGCTTCGATCAAATCGAAAAAGAAGTAGTGAGGCTGGCAACGAAAGCCAGAGATGGAAAGCTCACTATTGATGAGATGACTGGAGGAACGTTCACTGTGACCAACGGTGGTATTTTCGGTTCTATGTTGTCTACACCGATTATCAATGCTCCGCAATCTGCTATCCTCGGCATGCACAACATCGTTGAGCGCCCAATGGCAGTGAATGGTGAGGTTCAAATCTTACCAATCATGTATGTGGCTTTGTCATATGACCACAGAATTGTGGATGGCCGTGAGTCTGTAAGCTTCTTAGTAAGGGTGAAAGAATTGCTGGAAGATCCAACACGCTTGCTTTTAGGAATTTAATTATCTCAATACTCAGTACTTAATACTAAATACTAGACAATGAAATACGATGTAACAGTAATAGGATCAGGACCGGGTGGCTACATTGCAGCCATTAGGTGTGCTCAACTGGGTATGAAGGCTGCCATTATTGAGAAGTATAATACCCTTGGAGGCACCTGCCTCAACGTTGGTTGCATACCTTCAAAGGCCCTTTTAGATTCGTCTGAGCATTATCACAACGCAGCCCACACTTTTGGAGACCACGGGATTGAGTTAAAAAACTTGAAGGTCAACTTAAAACAAATGATTGACCGCAAAGCTTCAGTCGTTTCTCAGGTTACTGGTGGAGTTGACTTTTTGATGAAAAAGAACAAAATCGATGTTTTCCATGGCATGGGTTCTTTCATTGATAAAAACACTATCAAGGTTACGGATAGCGAGGGCAAAGAAACGAAGGTAGAAACTGATAAGGCAATCATCGCTACGGGATCAAAACCTGCCTCACTTCCCTTTATCGAAATTGATAAAAAACGTGTCATCACCTCTACCGAAGCGCTTGAATTAAAAGAAGTGCCAAAGCACATGATCATCATTGGTGGTGGTGTTATTGGCATGGAATTGGGCTCTGTATATGGCCGTTTGGGTGCTGAAGTATCGGTAGTCGAATTTATGGATGACATCATTCCTTCTATGGACAAAACCATGGGTCGAGAATTGAAAAAGTCATTGAAAAAATTGGGCTTCAACTTTTACTTAGGTCATAAAGTGACTGAGGTAAAAAGCACTACCAAAACCGTAACGGTAAAGGCAGAAAACAAAAAGGGCGAGCTCGTTGAGTTAAAAGGAGATTACTGCTTGGTATCCATTGGAAGAAGGCCTTATACCGATGGCCTTGGATTAGAAAATGTAGGCATCAAAACTGATGAGAGAGGAAGAATCGAGGTGGATAGTCACTTGAAAACCTCAGTCGATAACATCTACGCTATTGGTGATGTGATAAAAGGAGCTATGCTGGCCCACAAGGCTGAGGAAGAAGGTGTGTTTGTGGCTGAGGTAATTGACGGCCAAAAACCGCACATCAATTACAACCTTATTCCAGGCGTTGTATATACCTGGCCAGAGGTTTCGGCCGTAGGCTATACAGAAGAACAGCTCAAAGAGAGCGGAAGAGCATATAAGTCCGGTTCTTTCCCCTACAGAGCATTAGGTAGAGCACAAGCGTCTATGGATGTGGCAGGTCTGGTTAAAGTATTGGCCGACAAGGAAACGGATGAGATTCTTGGTGTTCATATGATTGGGGCAAGAACAGCCGATATGATTTCCGAGGCAGTGGTGGCTATGGAGTTCCGGGCATCTGCAGAAGACATTGCCCGCATGTCGCATGCGCACCCAACTTATACAGAAGCGTTTAAAGAAGCTTGTCTGGCAGCAACTGATAATAGGGCGTTGAATGTTTAGACGTTAAAGCACTACACAGAAAAGGGAAGTCATTTTTGGCTTCCCTTTTTTATACTTTAAACTTAAACCGTGATAGCTACTTGCTAACGCGCCTGCCCTCCAGCGGGAGTGTATCTTCTCCGAAATATATCACTCCGGAAAATGTGTCTCCATCAAAATCACACTCTAAATCGGCTGTATTGCCCATGACATCAATAGTACCTGTCATTGCAGTATCTTGAAAATCAACGTCTGTGATCTCAATTGTGCCAAATTGGTCCGTTTCCAGTTGTGCTGTATAGGTACCAGGGTTTCCTCCAATAACGAGTTTCCCTCCTGTAGCTCCATCAGGAGCTTCCACTGTATATTCCCATGTTCCAGTAGGGTCATAGGCTTCTTTAACTTTTTTAGATTTCCCTGCGGTATTGGCTGTGTTTGAGGCAGCACAACCTACTACAAAAAGCATCATTGCGATCAAGGCAAGTCCACTCTTAATAAGGTTAGTGTTTTTCATTTTGGTTGAATTTCAAGGTAAATGTATGTCTGGCCAAATTAGTAATTTTTTCAATTAGGGGTTTCAAACATCTCTTTAAACGGTCAAAAAAACATGTTGCATTCATTAATGGCAAACTCGTTTTGATTATTCGGTTTATGGCATAACTTTGTGCCAATTTGTACCTAAGTCAACCAGTCGTTCTTTACTTAAAACATGCCAAAAGACAATAGCATTAAATCCATCCTGATCATAGGAAGTGGACCAATCATTATTGGTCAAGCCTGTGAGTTTGATTATTCTGGTTCTCAAGCAGCCAGATCACTCCGTGAAGAGGGCATTGAAGTCACTCTTATTAATTCTAATCCCGCCACGATCATGACAGATCCGGTGATGGCGGATAACATTTATCTGAAGCCACTCACCAAGAAGTCCATCGTTGAAATTTTGGAAAAGCATCAGATCGATGCGGTGCTTCCAACCATGGGCGGTCAGACGGCCTTAAACCTGGCCATCGATTGTGATAAAGCAGGTATTTGGGAAAGGTTTAATGTAAGAATTATCGGTGTAGATATTAATGCCATTGAAACCACAGAAGACAGGGAGAAATTCCGTCTTAAAATGAAAGAAATTGGCGTGGGTGTATGTAAAGGAGAAACCGCCACCTCATTTCTCAAAGGAAAAGAAATTGCCCAAGAGATTGGATTTCCGCTCGTTATCAGACCTTCATTTACATTAGGAGGCTACGGAGGTGGCTTTGTCAATACACAGGAAGAATTCGATGAAGCCCTAACACGCGGGCTCAATGCTTCTCCTATTCACGAGGTGCTGGTAGAGCAAAGTATTCTGGGTTGGAAAGAGTATGAACTGGAATTGCTCAGAGATAATATTGGCAATGTGATTATCATCTGTTCCATAGAAAACTTTGACCCCATGGGAGTTCATACAGGTGATTCTATTACTGTAGCTCCTGCCATGACCCTTTCAGATACTACTTATCAACGCATGAGAGATATGGCCATCTTAATGATGAATGCCATTGGTGAATTTGCAGGTGGATGTAATGTTCAGTTTTCTGTAGGCCCGAACGAAGAACTCATTGGTATAGAAATTAACCCACGTGTATCACGATCTTCCGCCCTGGCATCAAAAGCGACAGGTTATCCAATCGCCAAGATTGCTGCCAAACTGGCTATTGGTTACAACCTCGATGAACTTAAAAACCAGATTACAAAAACTACTTCGGCTTTCTTTGAGCCAGCCTTAGACTATGTAATCGTAAAAATACCTCGCTGGAACTTCGACAAGTTCAAAGGTTCTGAGCGTAAACTAGGCCTTCAGATGAAGTCTGTGGGTGAAGCTATGGGTATCGGAAGGAACTTCCAGGAAGCCCTTCAAAAAGCTTGTCAGTCGCTAGAAATCAAACGAAATGGACTAGGTGCAGATGGCAAGGAAGTTACCGATCAGGCGAGGCTGCTTGACAGCCTAGAGAATCCAAGTTGGAACAGGCTCTTCCATATCTATGATGCCTTCAAACTGGGAATCCCATTCAAAACCATCCAGAAGAAAACGAAGATTGATAAATGGTTTTTACAGCAAATAGAAGAGCTCATTTCTGTTGAAAAAGAGATTGAAAAGCATACACTTGAGACTTTGCCAGAAGACCTTCTAAGGTTGGCAAAAGAAAAGGGATATGCCGATAGACAAATCGCTCACCTATTGGACTGCCTGGAGAGTAAGGTATTCAATAGAAGGCATGAACTTGGAATAAAGCGGGTATATAAAATGGTAGATACCTGTGCAGCAGAATTTGAAGCACAGACACCTTATTACTACTCTAGCTTTGATTCAGAGAATGAATCCGTTGTCTCTGACAAGAAAAAGATTATTGTTCTGGGCTCTGGTCCAAACAGGATCGGTCAGGGAATCGAATTTGATTACTGCTGTGTGCATGGTTTATACGCTGCCAAAGAATGCGGCTATGAGACCATCATGATCAACTGTAATCCTGAAACGGTTTCCACAGACTTTGATACGGCAGACAAACTCTACTTTGAACCAGTTTTCTGGGAGCATATATATGATATAATCCTTCACGAAAAACCGGAAGGTGTCATTGTTCAGTTAGGGGGACAGACAGCACTTAAGCTAGCCGAAAAACTGGATCGCTATGGCATCAATATTATCGGTACCAGTTACAAAGCATTGGATTTGGCTGAGGACAGAGGTCGTTTCTCAACATTGCTTGCTGAAAATGATATTCCTTATCCTAAGTTTGGGGTAATCGAAGATGCTGATGAAGCACTCGAATTATCTAAGGAAATCGGCTTCCCACTTTTGGTAAGACCGTCTTATGTACTTGGTGGTCAAGGCATGAAGATCGTAATTAATGAGCAAGAGCTGGAAGAGCACTGCGTTAACATTCTAAGGGATATTCCTGGTAACAGAGTACTCTTGGATCATTTCCTTGAAGGAGCGAAAGAGGCTGAAGCCGATGCCATTTGCGATGGTGAAAATGTTTACATCATTGGTATAATGGAGCATATAGAACCTGCTGGAATTCACTCTGGAGACTCTTATGCATTATTACCACCATACAGTTTGGGAGACATAGTAATGCGCCAGATTGAAGAACATACCAAGAAAATTGCACTGGCATTAGAAACAAAGGGACTGATTAATATTCAGTTTGCAATTAAAGATGATCAAGTTTATATCATTGAAGCCAACCCAAGGGCCTCCAGAACCGTTCCATTCATAGGAAAAGCTTATCAGGAGCCTTATGTGAATTACGCCACAAAGATAATGTTGGGCGAAAAGAAGGTGACGGATTTTGATTTCAAACCAGTTAAGAAAGGGTATGCCATCAAAGAACCAGTCTTCTCATTCCATAAATTCCCGAATGTAAATAAGGAATTAGGGCCTGAAATGAAATCGACTGGTGAAGCCATCTATTTTATCGATGATTTACTAGATGATTATTTCCTTGATATTTATTCTAAGCGAAACTTATACTTAAGTCGATAAATGGGTATTCTACTCAAGTTCATATTATTCATAGTAGTCATTGGATGGATCTTTAGAGGTGTCTCAAGGTTCTTTCTTGGTAGTCTTTACAAACAGGCGCAACAACAACAGTTTTCTGAAAATCAGCAAAGAAGACAAACAACACGGCCCAAAGATGGGAATGTGAGTGTTGAATACGCGCCTAAGAAGACTACCAAAAAGTCAGCAGATAACTTTAAAGGGGGTGACTACGTGGACTATGAGGATGTTGACTAATTTTTGCTAGGTGGCCCCTGCCAAAGTACATGTTCAATCTTCCATTCGCCATCGTGCTTAGCAAGTAGCATATAGTCGAATCCCCACCATGCTTTTACTTTTATTGAAGCAATCTGCTCTCCTATGTCATATACGATGACGCTGCCAGGAGGGACATCTCTCATTCTACCTTTTTTCTTGACATTCAAGGCATAATCTATGGCTTCTTGATAAGTCATTTGACCTTCGGAAGCATAACCGTTGTCGTTCTTCCAGTATCCGAATTTTAGTAATTCGGGAGACAAGGAACGTTTCAATTTTGTGGTATCCCCTTGGTAAAAACCTTCTAAATAATCGAGACCCGTACGTTCTACGGCTTTTCTATCCGCAGACACCTGTGCCCAAGCAATTTGAGCAACAACCAATAATAGTAATATGAGTTTGACCTTTTTCATAGTATTTAATAAACATTTGTATAACAAATAAATGAAAAATTCTTGTCTATTCAAGCTCATTGATAAAATTAGGGCATTTGGTACACCATAGCGTTGATGTGCATACCAGCACCTACCGAGGCAAAAATGATGTTGTCTCCTGACTTAAGTTCATGGTCTTCTAATTCTCCTTTCAGGATTAGATCTAACATGGTAGGTATTGTAGCTACAGAACTATTGCCCAAAGTCTGAATGGTCATAGGCATCAATTGTTTTGAATCTCCCATAACGCCATACAGTTTGAATAACTTGTGAAGAATGGCTTCATCCATCTTTTCATTTGCCTGATGGATCAATATTTTAGCAATATCTCCTAAACCAAGTCCAGCGCGTTCAATAGCACACTTGATAGCATCAGCCACATTAGTGAGTGCATATTCATAAATCTTACGCCCCTTCATTTTGATGTAGCTACCTCCATGGTCATTGAGGGAGGCATTATAAGAAGGACCCATGGCCAAATAGCAGAGCTCTTCACTTGCATCAGTTCTGGAACATTGCGCAACATAACCGCCACTTGAGTCTTCAGAAGCAGAGAAGATAGTCGCTCCCGCACCATCTGCAAAAATCATCGAATCTCTATCGTGTGGATCGACTGTCTGACTTAAAGTTTCGCCTCCAATCACCATCACATGCCTGGCATCCCCACAGCGAATCATCTGCGTAGCCTGAATGGCTCCCTGTACCCAACCTGGGCAACCAAAGATGATATCATAGCATGAAGTAGCAGGGTTGTTGATTTCCAATTGACCCTTCACTCTTGCAGCCAGACTCGGCATCATATCGATGCGGTTGTTATCTTTCTGCATATCACCGAAGTTATGGGCAAAAATGATATAATCGAGCTCCTCTGCGTTTACATTACTATTTGCTAAGGCCTGCTTAGCAGCAATGGCTCCTAAGTCAGATGCTTTCTGGCCAGGTTCTGCATAGCGTCTTTCTCGAATTCCAGTGATCTTCTCAAATTTTCTGATGATCACATCATTTGGATCAGAAAAGCGTTCTCCATTTTCTTGATAGAACTCGGTATCCAAGAAGTGCTCATTCTTAACCACCCTTGATGGAATACAGCTACCCACTCCACTAATTATTACGCTTGGTTTACTCATTATTGATGATTTCTAACCGCATCCCAGCAAGCTTCTGCCGCCTGCTCGATACGCTCCTCTGTTAAAGATTGGTTATGATCGATATGTAGTTTAGAAAGTGATACAATCGGTCCATAGAGTAATGACACAATTGTATAAAGCGGGAGGTCCTTCATTTCACCAGCTCGCTTTGATTCAATAAAAAATGACATAATAGGAGCCAGAATGATAAAACTCTCTTCTCGAGTGACATTACTCATAAAAGGAGCATACCTGTACTGCTCAACAAACTGAAATTCTTTAGGATGATCAATACAATAATTGATTAGATTCTTCCAAAGGTGTTTGAACCGTTCCTTGTAGGAGCCCTCTTCGCGATAACCATCCAACATCGCCTTGATTACACGTCTCTTTATAGAAGTAAAAAGTTCATTGATCAGTTGTTCCTTGTTTTCGAAATATCGGTAAATCGTTCCTGCTCCAACACCAGCATGTTGTGCAATCATCGAAATAGGTGTCCCGTGAAAACCATGCTCACAGAGCAGTTCTAAAGTAGACTCAAGAATCGTTGACTTTTTATCAACTGTCTTATTATCAATCATATTAAGTGCGGAATGAACGTTCATTCCGCGTCAAAGTAAGAGAGTAATTCTTTACCCCCCAAGCAATTTCAATTCTTTTTAAAGCAGAGTAGAATCATGTAATCTTTGGCGGGCGAAGACTTTTCGCCTATTTTTGCCTACTCTTTGAAAATAATTAGACGATAACATTACTATATGTCTTGGTTTCAGCGAAAAATTAAGGGTATTACCACCCCTACCGATCAGAAGAAAGATGCTCCTGACGGCCTATGGTTTAAAACACCAGGTGGTACTATCGTTCACACGCGTGAATTGAAGAATAACGCCTATGTGAGTCCAGAAGACGGATTCCATGTTCGTATTGGGTCAAAAGAGTACTTTGAAATCCTCTTTGACGAAAACAAATTCACCGAGTTAGACGCTGAGATGACCTCAGGAGATCCACTGAAGTTTGTGGACAGTAAACCTTACCCAAAGCGAATTAAAGCTACTCAAACCAAGAGTAACCTAAAGGATGCTGCGAGAACGGCACATGGCAAAATGAATGGACTGGACCTTGTGGTTTGCTGTATGGATTTTGCTTTCATTGGCGGTTCTATGGGTTCCGTGGTGGGAGAAAAGATTGCCAGAGGCATTGACTATTCACTGAAACACAAAGTTCCATTTTTGATGATTTCCAAGTCAGGTGGTGCGCGTATGATGGAAGCTGGTTATTCCTTAATGCAAATGGCCAAGACCTCTGCCAAACTCGCTTTACTTTCAGAAGCTGGTATTCCTTACATCTCACTGCTGACTGATCCAACAACTGGAGGTGTAACCGCGTCCTATGCCATGTTGGGTGACTTCAACATTGCTGAGCCAGGCGCACTGATTGGCTTTGCAGGCCCTCGAGTGATTCGGGATACTGTGGGAAAAGACCTTCCTAAAGGCTTTCAAAGCTCAGAGTTTGTGTTAGATCATGGATTCCTTGATTTTATTGTCGACAGACGTGATCTCAAGAAACAACTGACGACCGTATTGAAGATGCTTCAATAAAGAAGCGACTAAATTTTTCAAATTCTTTTTTGAAACATCGTTTTGTGCTGCTACGTTTGCAGCATCAAGTCATTCATTTCCGTTCATGGAAAAGGATCGATTTATAAAGAAGCGTGGAGAGACTGGCTCTTTGAAGCGCTAGCAACCATTCCGAAAACCATTGGAAAAGGTGCTAATTCCAGATCCCAAAGGGTGTCGAGTGACATTCGGGTGAATATAAATTGGTAAGTATGAAAATTCCATCTATTCAAGACGTATTGCATCTATCGAGTTCAGTTAGCCTGATCCGAACTCGTATTACTTTCAATATTCGGGAAAACCTCTCCTGATTACTCAACTTTTTCTTTTCACATAAAAGCACAGCTATGTTGAAAAACACTAAAGCAACAACTTTAGGGTTGAGCTCTAAGGAATACTCCCAATCTGAGTATTTCTTTTACGACTCCCCTTTCGCATTGGAAAATGGTTCTGAGCTTCCTGAACTCAGGATCGTTTACAACACTTTTGGCCGACTCAATCATGACCACAGTAATGTAGTCTGGGTTTTCCATGCATTGACAGCCAATTCAAACCCCTTGGAATGGTGGCCAGGCCTCATAGGTGAGCGCGACTTTATTAATCCAAGTGAACATTTTATCATTTGCGCCAACATTATTGGTTCATGCTATGGCAGTACGGGGCCTAAGGATTTTGATATCCGTAATGGGGAAAGATATCTCCGAAATTTTCCCAATCTCACCATTAGAGATATTGTAAAGGCACATCAGCTTTTACAAAAGCATCTGGGTATTCAACATATCTTTTTGGGTATAGGTGGTTCAATGGGAGGCCAACAAGCCTTAGAGTGGGCCATTGATGACCCGCAACTGTTTGAGAACCTGGCCTTGGTTGCTACCTCTGCTAAAAGTTCCCCGTGGGGAATTGCCATTCGAGCGGCTCAAAGGATGGCCATTGAGTCTGATCCTTCCTATTACTCTTCATCCCCTAAGGGAGGCTGGAAAGGATTGGAAGCGGCCAGAGCTATGGCAATGATCTCTTATCGCAACCATGAAACTTTCAATAGTACACAACAAGACTCTGAAGGGCAATTGAATGATTTTAGTGCTGAAAGCTATCAGCGTTACCAAGGTGAAAAACTCGGAAGACGCTTCGATGCCAGAACCTATTACACGCTGAACAAGGCCATGGACACCCATGACGTTGGTCGTGGCAGAGGTGGCATTGAAAAAGCCCTGGCCAAGGTTAAAGCCAATGTTCAGGTCATCGGTATTGAAGGCGATCTATTATTCACAACAGAAGAACAGCATCAATTGAAACTGCTTATCCCAAAAGCTAAGCTCAATTTTGTGCCTTCGAAATACGGTCATGATGGCTTCTTGGTAGAAGCCCAAAGCATCAGTAACCTTCTTAAAAGCTTTTTAAGCAGACTTTCATGAAAAACATCAGAATAGGACTTTTTGGTTTTGGCTGTGTAGGCCAGGGCCTTTATGAAACACTCAATAATTCAAAAAACTTCTCAGGGGAGATTAAAAAAATCTGTATTAAGAATCCTGAAAAACCGAGAAGCCTGGATACCAATTTGTTTACCACCCAAGCCGATCAAATCCTTAATGACTCAGCCATTGATGTGATAGTGGAATTGATAGATGATGCTGATGCTGCATTGGATATTGTAACAAGAGCGCTAAAAAACGGCAAGTCTGTGGTGACTGCCAATAAGAAAATGGTAGCTGAGAACCTCTCTTATCTGGTGGATTTGCAAGCGAGCACTGGGTCCGCTCTGCTCTATGAAGGGGCCGTATGTGGCAGTATTCCAATCATCAGAACCCTGGAGGAGTACTTCGGTCATGAGCCGCTGAATGAGATCAAGGGTATTTTCAATGGATCGACAAACTACATACTCACAAAAGTTTTTGAGGAAAGCCTCGATTATAAAACCGCACTCTCTCAAGCCCAGTCTCTAGGTTTTGCAGAGTCAGACCCCACACTTGATGTCAAAGGTTTCGATGCGAAATACAAATTGAGCATTCTCTTAACTCATGCCTTCGGGATACATGTACCTCCTCATCAGATTGTCAATTTGGGCATTGATCACCTTAAACCCGCAGACCTGGAATATGCCAGAGAGAAGGGTTTTGGCATTAAACTCATTGCCCAAGCCAAGCGCATTCATGACAGGGTATATGCTTTTGTTACTCCCCAATTTGTCAAATCAGAGCATAGTCTTCATAACATAAAAAACGAGTTCAATGCAGTCACATTGAACGGTGAGTTCTGCGATGATCAGCTTTTTATTGGTAAGGGAGCTGGAAGTCTGCCTACTGGTGCAGCGGTTTTATCGGATATCTCTGCTCTAAGCTATGACTATCGATATGAGTATAAGAAGCACTACAACTTAGGCAAGTTACCTTTTAGCAATGACTCATTGCTTGAAGTCTATGTGAGCTTTGACAATCCTCATGAAATTGACTTAGAAGATTTTGAGAGCATACATCATAAGTACTTTAGCTTCGATCACAGTTATGTGATTGGTAAAATGTGCATTAATAACCTTTTAGGTGACAAATGGCTGAACAATCCTAAAAACAATATTGTTCTTTGCGCAAATGGCACTGAAAGTTCTTTAGGGAGTCTTTGTGTCAAAGGGCTGAGTGCTGAAATTGAAGAGTTGAAAAAGGGGCAGGAATTGCTTGAAAAAATCACAATCTAGGCTGGGTTTTAGGCAGGCATCTTTTTTCCAAATCACCTACTGATTTAAGCTTTTAGTGAATATATTTGTAGCCCCGACATTCGGGGTCTTTTAGATTCAAATTATTGATTTAAAATCGATTAATAGATGTCATCTATCATAATTACGTCAATCGTTGCGTTCTCCGCAGTAATCCTTCTGTTAGTATTGATTTTGCTCTATGCTCAATCAAAATTAGTTCAGTCTGGTGATGTCAAAATCATCATCAATGGAGATGAAGAAAATCCAGTAGTTGCCGCAGCAGGTTCTACCCTGCTCAATACACTTTCTGGACAGAAAATATTTTTGCCATCAGCTTGTGGTGGTGGTGGTACTTGTGCCATGTGTAAGTGTACGATTAACGAAGGTGGAGGAGATGTTCTTCCTACTGAAGTTGGTCACTTAAGCCGTGCAGAACAAAAAGAAGGTGTGCGCTTGACTTGTCAAGTCAAGGTGAAGAATGACATGCGTATTCACATCCCAGAGGAAATATTTGGTATTAAGAAGTGGGAATGTGAAGTAGTTTCTAACTATAATGTGGCATCGTTCATTAAAGAATTTGTAGTAAAACTACCTGAAGGCGAAACACTAGATTTCGAAGCAGGTGGATATATTCAGGTAGATGTTCCTCCTGTTGTTTGTGACTTTAAAGACATGAACATTGAACCACACCCAGACGATCCTGCGGGTCCAGACAAGTTCAAAGAGGATTGGGACAAATTCAACTTGTGGGATCTTCAAATGGTAAACAAGGAAGAAATCTTCCGTGCTTACTCAATGGCCAACCACCCTGCCGAAGGTAATATTGTAATGCTGAACATTCGTATTGCAACGCCACCATGGGACAGAGCCAACAACAAGTGGATGGATGTTAACCCTGGTATTTGCTCTTCCTATGTGTTCACAAGAAAACCAGGAGATAAAGTAACTATTTCAGGACCTTACGGTGAATTCTTTATCAAACCAACGGATGCTGAAATGCTCTATATTGGTGGTGGTGCTGGAATGGCACCAATGAGATCTCACCTATTCCATTTATTCCATACCCTTAAAACGGGCAGAAAAGTAACTTACTGGTATGGTGGACGATCAAAAAGAGAACTTTTCTATTTAGACGATTTCAAAAAGATTGAAGAGGAGTTTCCAAATTTCAGTTTCCATTTGGTCCTTTCTGAACCAGTACCAGAAGATAACTGGGTGGAGAAAAAGAACATGGAAGATAAAGAAGGAGATGGTTTCTTGGGCTTTGTTCATCAGGCAGTGATCGATCAGTACCTGAGCAAACATGACGCTCCTGAAGAAATTGAGTTCTATTTCTGCGGCCCTCCAATGATGAACGCAGCGGTAATTAAAATGTGCGAAGATTGGGGTGTACCTGATGAGAATGTCGCGTTTGACGACTTTGGAGGTTAATCAAAAATACTTCAGCGAAATACAAAACCTTTGAGCTTTACTCTCAAAGGTTTTTTTATGCACTTTTTTGAATACAGCATTTGGTATTTCATCCTCAAAATTTGCGTCTTGAAAGAAGTTTCGTGTGTTTTTATAATATACAATTATACTTTCAAGGTTTCTTTTCTGCTATAGAGAGTTATTATAATATATAATTACTCTATTAAAATATAAACACATGAAAAGATATTTACTTACCGCCTTCCTGGCTCTTGTCAGTTTCAATTACGTGAACTCCCAGACCATTCATATGTCAGGGTACAACAATGGGCCAAACCTGACTTATTGTCCCAACACTGAAACCGTCATGACGTTTTTTGCAAGAGACTTTCTGCAGAATAAGGTACATGGCACATTTGATTTCTTCTTATATGTTGATGGTGTACTCCAAAGTAACACACTAGTTCAATCTCTAAATGGGTCATCCACGACTACTTTACCACTTTTAGTCGGAGGAACTAACTCAAATAAAGAAGTGTCATTCAAGATTGTAAGAGCCTCTGGGCCCAATTACGTGGACGGCTTTGGTTTTCAAAGCAACAACATACGCCTACATGTTAAGTTTAAACGGAGCTTTCTTGGAGGGCTTCAGACGGTTTCGAAAGACTTCTATTTTATTACCAAAACAAAAGCTCCTGGGAGAGCTGTTGTAGTTGGCACCAATGACTTATTGTTTTGTTCTCCTGGGGAAATAAAAAATGTCACCCTTCCTGATTATCCTCACGATTTTGCAACTGCCAATAGCGCCCCCTATTGCTTCAATCACTATAATTGGGTTTGGGAATTACCAGCTGGTTGGAAAGTGACCTCAATCAATGGTGATTTATCAACTGCGACTAACACTTTTCAGACTTTTTCCGAAACGGTAAAAGTACAAGCTCCCAGCGGTCTACTACTACCTGGGACCCTTAATGTAAGAATGGAAGATGATGCACCTTATCCAGCTAACACTCAAACGCAGATTAACATAGGGGCACCCAATGTTCCTTCTAACTTGAGTTACAACTTCTCGGTAGAGTTTCCAACTTCAATTTGCTACGATAATAGCGGAAATAACCTTGCTACATTTATTGCTGAGACTCCTTTTTTCGGCTCATTACCTACTTCCTATGAATGGCAATCCAATGCGGGAAACGTACTTTCTTCCATCACAACAAACCCTACTACAACCATACAGTTTAATAACCCTGGCACAGGTCGTTATGTGAGAGTGAGGGCAGTAAATGCATGTGGAACCTCTCCGTGGTTAACAAAGTATTTTGATCTTACATATGATCCATGGGGTTGTTCCGGAGGAGGACTTGGTGGTGGAATTGGCTTTGGTGTAGATACTGACCTTAATATATATCCAAACCCAGCTATAGATGAAGTACAAATAGAGGTCGATGAACCTGAAAGCCTAATAAAAGAACTTAGATCTAAACAGGTTGAAATGCGATACAGCTATACTCTTATCAACAATGATCAACGAATAGTCCATTCGAAAATCACTAACTCTGCCAAATATAAACTGCCACTAGATCAATTGCCAGATGGTATTTATATTCTCAGAGTAGTCAGTCCTGCCGGTACAAAGACGGAGAGAATTCTCGTTGATAAATCAAAACGTTAATAACTTTATGTACTTAAAAAAAGCCGCTTTGTGCGGCTTTTTTTATTCCCTACCGCCAAATCTATTGAAATGGATTATCTTTAATCTTATTCATGTAAGTTGTCTATGAACCTCAAGCTTTTTTTCACACCCCTCTCTTCAGAATACGATTTACCGGCCAATGCCTTCGGCAAAAGTGTCAATCACTTACAAGATGAAGGTTTCGATATTTCTAAAATGGATTTGGCCGTAATTGGCATCAATTCACGAGGCGAGGCAGATTTAATACGTGCAAAACTCTTTGCCCTTAAACGTAGTGCCGCAGCCTACCGCATTGCCGACTTAGGGAATCTCCAGCTCGGTGAAGACGAAGAACAAACCCAAGCGCGGATAAGAGAGATTTGTGAGTTTTTATTAAGTCAACGAGTATTGCCTATCATGATTGGAGGGAATCAAGATTTGGCATTAGGACAATTTAAGGCTTATGAGACAGCCAATAGGCTTATCTCTGTTGCCAATGTAGATGCATTTATGGATATGGAAGAAGAGGCAGAATCATCAGCTAACTTCCTAAATGCTTTGCTCCTGCACCAACCTAACTTCTTACTTAATTATAGTCACCTGGCGCATCAGACTTATCTGATAGATGCTGCAATGCTCAAGGCCCTTGACAAGCTTTATTTTGAGTCTTTAAGGCTGGGAGAAATAAGATATGACATCAAGCAAGCAGAACCACTCATTAGAATGGCTGACATGCTCACTTTCGATATCTCAGCGATTCGCTCCTCTGATGCACCAGGGAACCCAAAGGCTCAGCCCTTCGGTTTGTCTGGAGAAGAGGCCTGCCAACTCAGTTGGTATGCAGGTATTAATGAGAAAATGACTTCTGTCGGTTTTCACGAGTACTACCCATCCTTAGACGATGATGCTTTGAAAACTGCCTCGGTGATGGCAACCATGATCTGGTACTTCATTGAAGGGTATTACAATAGGCGTGATACAGGCCAGTTTAACTCTGACAACTACACCAAATATACTGTCAGCTTTGAAGGTACTGATGACACCATGACTTTCTACAAAAGCAATCTTTCTGATAAATGGTGGATGCTAGTCAACTACGGTGAAAAGATGATGGATCGTGCCTACATCCCATGTAGTTACGAGGATTACAAAGGAGCCACACGGGGAGACTTCCCTGAGCGGTGGATAAAAGCTCAAGGGAAACTCATTTGAGAACTCCCAAAACGAAAAACCCCTATTCCATCTGAATAGGGGTTTTTACTGGGTCATTAAAATAAAAATGATCTTTTAAGCACTTATCTTTTAAATGACTAACAATAAAATATCGACTATGAATGCGATAGTATCTATAGTACGCGCTATTTTATGTTAACCCTACTCGACTGGGTGTGAAGTTGGGTAGTGCTTACAAGTCAGATTGCCAATAGAGAACGCCTATTTCTTAAAAGGGAACATAGTAAAAGAAGTGGCCCCAAAACTGTTTTTCTGATACCTCGCCAGGCAATATTGCTCATATTTTGTGTCAAAATTCACTTTTCCGCTTTGTGCCTGTTTGGGGTACGGATTGTCTTTATGAAAAAAGTAAACACTGGTTGTACCCAGTTTGCTATATGGCATTAACCCCGCATAACGCTTCATCTCATTCCAAATACTATCAGTGGTTGTGATGATGTAGACACGTTCCACAGGCCCAGTATTATTCTGATTCCTATAGAGATCTACCTCTTCAAAATTAGATATGAAATCATTAAGGCCGGGTTGTGAAAAGGTATACCAGAGCATGACAATGATGAATGCTGCTGGAACTCCAACAAACCATCTTTGCTTACTTTTCATATTAAACCTCTCGATTTAAGTTCAAGGTACTTATTGATGGTATTTACACTCAACTCTTTAGGCGGTGTTAAAATGGTATGAATACCGTGTGATTGAAGTTCTTTGACAATCAACTTCTTTTCAAAAGCAAGTTGCTCCGCAATTCCTTTCATATAGATTTCCTCTAAGTCTTCGGCCTTCTTCTGAATGACTTTTTCCACTTCTGTATTCTGAAAGAAAATACAGACCAACAGGTGTTGTTGCCTTATCCTTCTTAAGAATGGTAGCTGCCTCTTCAAAGCCGAAAGCGACTCAAAATTGGTATACAGTAAAACGAGAGAACGTTGAGTCACTTTTCTTTTTAATGCAATGTAGAGTTTCGAATAGTCTGTCTCTTTATATCCTGTCTTTTGCTTGTAAAGGTGCTCTAGAATGAGGTTTAACTGCATATTCCGCGATGATGCAGGCAAGATGGAATTGACTTTTTGTTGAAACGTAACTATTCCCGCTTTATCACCCTTTTTAAGAGCAATATTTGATATCACAAGGCTCGAATTGATCGCATAGTCGAGCAAACTCAAGCCTTCAAAAGGCATTTGCATTACCCGGCCTTTATCAATAACAGAGTACACCTGTTGTGATCGCTCATCTTGATATTGGTTTACCATCAGGTAACCTTTTCGGGCCGTTGCCTTCCAGTTTACCTTCCTATAATCATCGCCAGAAACATAGTTCTTGATCTGCTCAAACTCCATGTTATTCCCAATACGCCTGATCTTCTTAACACCAAACTCCTGAAGCTGATTAGAAATGGCCAAGAGTTCATATTTTCTCATTTGAATAAAGGAAGGGTAGACGGCAACAGTCTGCTCTTCACCCAGCTGATAGCGCCTTCTCACAATCCCCAAAAAGGTGGAGACAAAGACATTGACAAAACCAAACTTGTACGCTCCTCTTTTAACTGGCCTGACTTCATAGCTAATTTCTTTGACTTGACCTGAACCCAAGTCCAAATCAAACTGCTGATCCCTAATTTGAAGCTGTTCTGGCAATTCATCGATTACCTGCAAATGCAAAGAAATAGGATATCTGTTCTCTATGATTAATCTGACAGGGTTACGATCCCCATTGGAGAATTTCTCGGTACACAAACGCTCCAATTCGATACCCTCATTGATACGAAACAGTAAAAGTGTATCTATCAAAACACAAGCCACTGAGAGGTAAAAAATAAGCTCAGCTACTACAGCAACCCATGACAAAGCAAAGCCAATGATAAACAGGAAAACCAAGGTGCCCGCAGCATAGAAAAATCTATTGGTGATATAGAAAGAACGAACTGAGTTCATTAACGCGGCACCTCTGTTTTAGCCACTAGCTGCTGAATTACCTCTGTTGCAGATACGCCTTCCATTTCCTTTTCAGGCGTCAACAAAATCCGATGCTTTAATACTGGGGCTGCTAAAAACTGAATGTCTTCTGGTGTCACAAAGTCACGACCTTGGATGGCTGCAAAAGCTCTTGAACCATTCAGCAGCGCCAATGAAGCCCTTGGAGATGCCCCAAGGTAAATGGATTGATCGCTTCTGGTCTGATTGACAATTTCTGCGATGTATCCCAGTAGTTTTTCGTCCACAATAATATCAGACAAAGTCTCGCGATAAGCAGCAATGTCTTGGGCAGAAATCACAGCGTTTATCTCTGACGTCTGCTCTCCATTTCTGTTGGCCGCCCGAAGTAGTATCTCAGTCTCGTCCGCAAGGCTTGGGTAGTCTATTTCAATTTTAAAAAGGAATCTGTCTAGTTGAGCTTCCGGAAGCCTGTAGGTACCTTCCTGCTCCACAGGATTCTGGGTCGCCAATACCAAGTAAGGTGCTTCCATTTCATAAGTCTTACCATCTACGGTCACCTGACGTTCTTCCATTACCTCGAAGAGGGCGGCCTGGGTCTTGGCAGGTGCTCGATTGATCTCATCTATCAGTACAATATTGGAGAAAATCGGACCTTTTTTGAAGTCAAATTCCGAGGTCTTCATATTGAAAACACTGGTTCCCAAAACATCAGAGGGCATCAAGTCTGGTGTAAATTGAACTCGAGAGAAGTCGACTGACATACTTTTTGCCACAAGCTTTGAAGCAAGTGTTTTGGCGACCCCAGGAACACCTTCCAGTAAAATATGTCCATCAGCTAAAACAGCAGTAATGATCAAATCGACCATTTGTTTTTGACCAACGATCACCTTACCAATCTGTTCCCTTATTTGTTCGACCCCTTCTTTAAGTTTAGACAGGTCTACCCTGCTCTCAAATGATTCCTGATTTTCCATATTATTCTATTCCGTAAAAACCATTTAGGTTCTTTTCTAATTTAATTAACTCATCCTCACTGATGACCTGTCCTTCCTCTATGCGCTTCACTAACTCCATTAAAGCCTCAATCGACTTTAAAGACTGACCAGATTTACTTGACAAATCGGTGTTGAATCTTTCTCCAAAATGATCGGTCTTTAGATTAAAGTGTACTCTGACATAATCTTTCCAGTACTGGACTCTTTTTATTGCTAATTTCCGGTGATCCTTTTGCCTGTAGTACAATCTACCAAGTGTTTCTACAAACTCAACCGACATATTCTTAAGTGGTGTTATGAGAGGAATAATGCGCTGTCTACGCTTTGATTCAAAGATCATGAAGATGAATACTGTGCACAACAGAATGAAGAATGCCCACTTCAAAGAAGGACTACTCAGAATGACACGCAGTGGAGACTGAACCTCTTTCCTCCCCAATTGATAATATTCATTGTGGACAACGAGTTCATCTTCTGGAAAGAGACTTAGCATGGCTGCTGCAAACTCTGATGTCTCTTCTCCCAAAATAAAATAATTTGTAAATGCCAGCGGCATGGTAGAAACATAGAGATTGCCACTTAGTCCCTTATAGGAGATAAGCACTGGAGAATTCGTGGCATTCACCGCCAACACATCGAAATTCTCCCTTTCGATCTCAGAGAAATAAGAGGTGGTAGCCACAGTAGAGTAAGAAAATTCTCTAGTCTCATCTTCGGATAAGTTCAAGGTTATAGTTTCTTCAATTTGGCCTGAAAGTGCCTTTTGGATAGCGCGAAAATCAAAGGCCAGCTCTGCGTCTTCCATCTTCACCATAAATCCGAGGGAATCAGCCAAAGGACCTTGAATATTTCTGGCACTGATTAGAGCCGTCCCGCCCAAGTCAATATGGCTCATTAATGCATTGAAGTCATTATTATCCATTGCAATTCCGTCTGCTATGATTAGAGGGTTACCTATTGAAGAATCTTCCGCAACCAACTCATAAAGGGTTCTATATTCAGAATTCGGTGGTACCTGATCAAATAGATTAGACATAAGATCGTGCATGGCAAAAGCCCCAAAGGGAATTTTGTGTTCTTCATGATAGGTAGAGATCCAGTTGACCTGACCCGATTTCCGCATTTCAGACACCACATAAAGGGCGATGAGTGCAACTAGGAATATGACGTATTTTTTGTCCTTCATCCTAAGCGTTTAGCGTCTTGAATTTTGTCAAAATGGTCCTTTGCCTGCGCCAGAATGACGTCACTCGCTTCAAAATGACCATACCAGGTATAGTCAAAAATAAAGCTGAGTCGTTCGAAGTCTTTTTCCACCTTTTTACCCGAAAGTTCGTAGAGGTAATCCCTATTGGTCTTCCCCTTCTTGACCGCCAGCCATTCGGCATCGGCAAGTAATTTCAAAGCATGCAAATAAGTAAGTCGGACTGCGAAACGCCACTGTTTTTGTTGGATCGCCTGAGCAATTTCTACTTCAAAATCAATACCCATAAGTTGCTCCTCGCTTACTTCATAGGGTAATTTCTTAGCCTTGGATGGTTTAAATACTGTGGTTATTTCAACACCGAAAATCTTGATGATAAAGTATACAAAGGCAACAACCAGGGCGATTCGAAAAAGAATGTCGACAATGTTGGCAGTAGCCCCATTCCCTATAAGGTTGGCAAACCACTCTTGAAGCCACCTCCAAGCCCGCTCTAAAATACCCTCTCGCTCCACCTGAGGAAGATCATATTGGAACTGGCGATCCTGTTGATAATTGGACAGTTTATCCTGATCGAATTCACGGATTTCAATCTGCCCTCTGGAACTTTCTTGCTCCTGTGCGGTTGTCGAGAAGAACGTAAAAATACTTAGAAGGAGAACACTAATAATCTTCATCTGATGCTTCCTCGCCCTCAGTATCCATTCCCTCAATTTTGGTCATTAACCCACGTGATTCTCTTCTCTCAACCAGATTGAAGAATTGAAAGGCTAGTGCGATATAGACCAATGTATATAACATTATGGTACCAAAAGATTCAAAAACTGAGAAGAGAATACTCAAAGGGTCATTGGTGATCAAGTCGTTCAATCCACCAATATCGCCATCTTCCTGTATCATAGTGAAGGCCTCAAAACCCGTAACAATACCTCTAGGAAGTGCAAAAACGAAATTGATAATATAGCCCACTATAGCCACAACTACTACCAGGCCAAAAGTACTCATCCATTTACCTTTAGCCAGAGTGAAAATTCGCCCAAAGGCATCAATTGGGTTGCTCTTTTCAAAAGCGATAATTGGCGTTCCCAAGAAGAGAACCGTCATAAAGATCAGCACTCCGATCATGGCTATAAAGCCAAAAAGTAAAGATAGGGCTCCTGCTGCAACCGCAATTAATGAAAATATGAATCCAACGATAAAGCTGATGAATGTTATGGCCAAGAAGTAAAGGATATTATAGCCTAAAAAGTTGAAGAATCGACTTGAGAAACCCTTCATGATGCCACTCATTGAGATATCTTTTGGCTCATGCGTCTCATACTGGATCATATACCCGTAAGTAACAGCGGGGATCAGCGCCAGTGTAACCAAAATAGATACGATTGACAGCCCATAGGCACCAAGCATATCAATAATATCATTGGCATTGATCGATTCAGGGTCCATAGCAAGTGCGATAAACCCACCTGAGACCTCGTTCATTAATATACTCACAAGGATCAATACAGGTCCTGCTATTAAGAGCTGTGCTTTTAAATATGGCCCCGCATTCTCTCTTAGGAATGAGAATGTTGCATTCAGCTTATCACTGAATTGACGCTTTTTATAAAACTCGAGTTTACTGTTGAATCCCATTTTTGAATAACTTTCTAGGGTATAAGATAATGTAATAAATCATGAAGGCCAGCGACCCAAGAATGATTGTTGCCTTGATCGCATTGGGCATGTCGAACAGCCTGGTGATATATGATTCTAAGAAGCCAGCCAAAATAAACATGGGAACAAAGCCCAGCACCACTTTAGCACCAGTAAGTGCTCCTCTTCTCAAAGATTCCATGCGGCTATAGGTCCCTGGAAAAAGCATAGAGTTTCCCATAATCAGGCCCGCGCCACCTGCCATGATAATAGATATAATTTCAATGGTACCATGAATCCAAATGGTCAAAACTGAAGTCAGCAACAAGCCTTTTGAAAAGAAAAAATACTGAAAAGACCCCAACATTACTCCATTTTGAAAAAGTGCAAACGCTGTTCCAAGTGAAGCAATAATTCCCAGAGCAAATGCGAAGAAGGATACTTTGATATTGTTAATAGTAATCAAGACGAACATATCTGTTTGAGCCATCTTTCCATAAACACCCAGCGGCACCCCATTGTCAATGTTACTCAGCGTCATGTTGACATATCCATCGCCCAAGATAAGCCGTACAAAGTCGTTGTCATATGCTGCAGAAAATGCACCCACTACGCAAGCCCCAAGGAAGACCAATAACGAGATTCTGAATTCTTTCCGATGCTCCCAAAAGATTAGAGGAAGCTCGTACTTCCAAAACTCCACAAACCGGTTCTTGCGTTCTTTCTTATTTCTGTAAATGTATTGGTGAACCTTAGTTGAAAGGTTGTTCAGATAAATGGTAATATCAGATTTTGGATAGTGGGTCTTGGCATAGGAGAGGTCATCTGTGAGCTGGATAAACAAGTCAGCCAGCTGATCAGGATCCTTTTTTGTATTGGCGGCAATGAGACTTTCGAACTCTTCCCATTTACTTATATTTGCCTTCACAAAAGCGGACTCCCTCATAGATTCGTATTTCAGCCAAAAATTATGCAATAATACTACATATGCAAGCTGTCAGTATTCAAACGACTCAAAACATTCAACTGGAATACCCGCTAGCCGGTATAGGCGAACGCCTTCTGGCTTTCTTCATTGATGCCGTAATTATAAGCAGCGTTTATGCGCTTATCGCCTTTATATTGGATTTGCTCAATATTGGACAAAGTTTAGCCATGAGTGGTCTGCTGGGTTTGATTGTCTATTTGTATCGCCTCCTGTCCGAAGTATTCATCAATGGACAAACAGTCGGCAAAATGGCACTTAGTATTAAAGTCGTTAAGCTAGATGGTAGCACACCATCATTTGCCTCTTACTTTCTAAGATGGCTGCTCGAGCCTGTCGATTTCTTCATCGTTGGCTTAGGCGTGCTCTTTATTATTCTTACTAAAAATGGTCAACGTGTAGGTGACTTATTGGCCGGTACGACAGTGGTAAAGATCAAGAAAATTACAGCCACCAATGTCCAGAATAAGATTCTTATGGATGTTGTTGACGAAGAATACGAACCACAAATATTTGAAGCAGCAAACATTAGCGATGCTGAAGTTCAACTGATAAAAGATGCGCTGAGGGCATTCAAACATGATGCGGTCAAGAGACCCATAGAATTGGTTGAAAGAAAAATCAAGGAAAAATATAATATCCAAAGCGAGCTCCCTACCGTAAAGTTTCTTTATACTTTATTAAGAGATCATACTTATTACGTTACCAGATGAAACCAAAATCATCAGATTTGAGATTCATTTTCGCCCTTACCGCCTCCATCTTGCTAAGCTGTTTTTTTGGGCCTTTGAACCTTTCTGCTCAGCAGAACCCTACTTTTCCAGAATATTATGACGAGGCTACCTGGACACCCAAACTCGACTCACTGAGACAGGCAGTCGGTGCAAAAGTCACTTATAAGAATGGAGACAATTTTGAATTAGCCACACTCCTCGCCCTTTCCCATTACCCTTTGCTGCAGGATCGAAAGGTACAGATCATTGTCAAAAAGATGCCCGGAGCACCTGTAGAAGCAAGCTTTTCAATGTGGAACTTTGTAAAATCACGAAAGGGCAAAATCTATAAGATCAAGATTGAAAATGGTTCTTTCATGGAACGACTCAGTCTAAATCAGCAGGTCTCTGCACTAGCCCATGAAATGGCTCACTTTATCCAATATGATGATCTGGGCTACTTCAGAACACTAACTACTTTAATAGGCTGGTCTTTGTCGAAAAAGGTACGTTCCAAATTCGAAAAAGGCGCAGATAGAATCGCCATTGATCATCATTTAGGACCCCAATTATTGGATTTTGCCTTCTACACCAGTGACGAGGAAATCAGGCTTTTAATGAAGCAAAAAAGTGAATCCAACTAAGTCCTATACAAAAGCACAGCTGGCCTTAAGAAATGGTCAGGACAAGGATGTTATTTGGGTGGCCTATCAGGGCAAAATCTACG